>MDTG01347187.1_pt1 | contig 17949 bp, 12 predicted proteins | sample 811421 | NCBI WGS metagenome assembly MDTG01 (sample SAMN05326645, study PRJNA326480) | marine metagenome | isolation source: seawater | place: Pacific Ocean: South East | collected 2011 | reverse complement strand
GGAGCCAGAACCCGAACCCGAACCTGAACCAGAACCGGAACCTGAACCAGAACCGGAACCGGAACCAGAACCAGAACCGGAACCTGAACCGGAACCCGAACCAGAAAATGAAGATATAACTTCATTTCCACAAGGCACGGTAATAAATCTTACTAAAGATAATTTGCTTTATGGAGGAAAAGAAAGGTATAAATTTGAATTAGCTGAAGGTACATTACCCGGAGGTGGTTCTCAATTTGATATTGCTGAGAAAATAGGTCTAAATACGGGAGAAGACGGCCCAGGGGTGTATCAATTTTATGTTACAGGCCAACTCCCTATCAATTTTGGCGATGCTGAAGATTCTGGATTGATAGACGTATTTTATAAAGATTTCACGGTCAACGACTCAAATATCGACTATTATCACGGGAATGTTATAATTAAGGTAATTGATGGATGGGATGTCTCAAGTATAAGATCAAACAAGCCAAATTTTGATTATGATTATTATGAAAATATATTACATTATCATGCAGGTTCTGAAAAGAGTACCGGCGATACTATCGCGCCAGTCGTAACACTTAATGCAAGCCATTTGGCGCTCTCAGAGTATACAGAGATTACAGATAATGTGAACTATAAATCAGTATCCATAACATCTCCAACTGTAACTGGTGAAAATATACCAGTATCTACAATTAATTATACCTATTACAATGCGGAAAACGGCAATAATGAAAGTGGCAGCATGTATACTAATACTCAAAAGAGTTTCAATATAATTTGTGCAACAATTGCAAGTAGTGTTAGGACAAATAAAATAACATGGTTGGCGAGGGATGCTTTTAATAATCCAGCAGAGGTAGAACAAGAGATAATAGTTGTGGATAAGTATCCACCTGTAATTACTTTAAAGAATAGTGCAAATTCAGTTTGGAATAATGCTATTCTGCATATTGATAATGCGGGTACCACTACACAAAAAGTGATTAAGGCTTCTACTTATATAGACTCTATAATAGATAATGTTGGATATCTGCTAGCAAATAATACTATTGACAGGCGCGAACCTACAATTCGTTGGGAGATATTTAGTTCGAGTTCGCAGTCTTCGAATTATGATACACTTGAAAATGACATTAGTCTAAGCAGTGGTCCTTTACTCAATGTTGATATAACACATACGTATGATTATAATAAAAGACCGTATAAAATAAGATGGTATGCTTCTGATGCAACTGGAACAAATTTTAGTAATGATACAGATAAATTGTATATTGGTGAGACTTTACTAAGAGAGACAAGGATTACATTATTAGATGGTTGGCCACCACAGATTACTATGAGAAGTCCTGCAGATTTAACATTGCTTGTACAAGATAATCTCCCTTATAAATCATATAGTGTGCCCGTAAGTAATTTTATAAGTTCAGTATATGATGATATAAGTAGCTCAGTAGATTTATCGTGGAGAGTATTTAAAACAATCAATAATACAACAAAGATTGAAATTCCCTCACTCAACCGTGCTGGAATCAACGCTTGGACATCAGCTTATATAACTCAATATCCATGGAAGATAGCTGATCAGCCATATGTAATTGAATGGGATGCAAAAGATCTGTCGCATAATTACTTAAGAGCGGGCGGCTATCAGGAGGCTGGAAAAAATACAAATAAGACTACAACTATATATGTGACTGATGATTACGGGCCTGTTATTGGAAATGTTCAAAATCTGACAAAAGAAATGTCTTCGGGTACAGATGTAAAAACTGTTACATTTAATTTAACAGCTCCAAGTGTTGAGGATAATTATAATGATCCAAATGCGGTTCCAGCACAAATAAAACTTAGATGGAAAATTACGACACATGATGGGGGAATACCAAGTGACGCTTCCACCCAGTCAGGAGTCAACCACAGATGCGGTGATTGGAATCACGAAGGAAGTTTTGTACAAGGACAGAATAGCGCCAGTGGATGGTTATCCTCTTCTAGTGTTATGAACAATCTAAAATTACATTACGTTGATCAACCTTTAAGAATACAATGGTTTGCAATCGATCAAGCGGGTAATACTCAATCAAGCATCAAGGAGCAAATAATTACTATTACAGATGATAATGATCCGATATTTACCGGTCCACCAACCGGTGGATGGAGTGTTACCCATACAATTAATGACAATGATGAATATAAGGAATTATATATCAGTGCGCCAAGTCATACTGATAACATAGACTCATCCAAAAACGTACTTCAGTATCGAACTAATACGCGTGGCACAAATAGTGCCTATAATACAGTTAATAATAATATTATTACTGCAAATTTTTATGGTACTCCGAATACAAGCCCTGATGGTGTTGAAAGATATGTAGATTGGAAGGTAATTGATGCTGCTGGTCGTCCGTTTATCCAGAGGCAATCTATATATATCAAAGATAACTATGGTCCTAGATTTTTAAACCAAAACCAAGCTGGATCAGATTCGATTACCGTCACACTGGCTGGAAATAACAGTACTATAAATGTTAATGTAAGTGTACCATGGGCAACGGATAATATAGATGGATATCTGAATGAAGTAAGTTATAATATTAAGAGAGGGTCAGATACAGTACAAAGTGGTACATTCAGCACATCGGGGACGAATCAATTTAAAACCCATACTATAAATGGTCTCGAGGTGGGTAATTATACAATACAATGGACGGCGCACGATAGCGCAAATAATGGAAATATAAACAATTATACCACGACAGTGGATGTTGAAGATAACACACCTCCAGAGCTAGTATTTGAAGGTACTTACTCTAAGACTATGAAAAATGCTGATTTGGATATAAATGAGAAAAGTATAAATCATACAATTCTCGCGCCTTCAACTGTTAATGATACAGGAAGTGGCCTACGCACCGAAGGTGGGGCTACATGTGTATTTACACACGACGGAGCAGTGGTACCACAAGTTCCTTCTTGGAGTAACATTGCTGCACCTTATGTTGGTGATTTCCGATTTGGAACAACAACAATATCATGGACTGTTGTAGATAATCAGGCGAATTCAATAACAAAATCAGTAGATGTTGTATCTGATTTTGGTTGGTTAACCGAATCAAGAGTTAATAGTGCTGCGGAAAATGTCCCTACCGTATATAATTCGAGTTTATATAAATTGTTTGATGTAAATCCCAATACATTTAAAAAATTTCCAAATCGTTCATATGGCTCCAGTAGCGCAGATAGTAGTAATCCAATGTATCCACCAACAGGAACAGGTGCTTTAAGTTATGCAAAGGTAGGAGCATGGAATGGGACTTTAACTATAAAAGGTGAATGGATTCAATTCAATCATTTCCACGATAATACTTGGTGGAATAATGATTCTAATTCTAGAACAAATTATGGAAGAAATATTCGATTGTGGGCACCGCAATCGATCCAAAGTATAACTGCGGCACCGCTTCCATATACAGTAACGGTTTTAGGAAGTAATAATAATGGTGATTATGGTGCACAAACACAAACAAGTGTATTACTTACTCGAATTACAGGTATGATTTGGAATGATCATGGAAGTAATAATTCATTTTATGGTAGATATTATTCGCCATCAATTAATTTGGGAAGTAGCCAAGAGTTTGATCATTATAGAATCGTTTTTGAAAAGATACATGGTGGTTCGAATCAAGATTCAGTCAAAAATGTTCAACTTTCTTATATTCAATATGTGCCAGATAATGATTCGGATTATCTAACTGTATCGGGAATTGAATTCGAATCAACTCGGCCAGAAAATCTGGTTACGAATAATTCGCAAGTTTGGGCAACAAAAGTCTATGACGGTGATGATGCTTTTCCACATGACTGTCCCTATACTTCGACTGGCGCAAAAAATGCAAGCAACAATGCAGAATATGTTTACATCTCATATATCGGAACAACATCATATAAGGGGCATTGGTTACAAATAAATACTTCGAGTAATCGCAAAAACTTACAAAATGGCAGTATTGAATCTGGAAATTGGAAAAATTTTGGATTCAAATGTCAAAATGGCTTTAGATTCAAAAAAATTGCAATTATTGGTTCTAATACAAATAACATTGGTAAAAAGGATAATGGTCTTACTTCACAAAACAATCTTGTATATGAAACCCCAGCTGGTGAGTTCGAGCAGGAACTGTTTGATGATATTGATGTACAGCTTAACAATCATCCAAGTCGCGTAATTTCTGGTATAAGTAATACCGGATATACATTTTATAGAATTGTGTTTTTAGAGTTATATCAAACATCTCAAGTTAAAATCAGATATTTGAGATTGATTCCAAATGGTGTACCGACTATGACATTTTCAGGAAACGCACAGCAAATCGGCGGCGGCACACGCTTACCTTCATCTGGAAGTATTGTGTCGTCGCAACAAGGTTGGAGTAATTCTGGAACACTTAATATTTATCCCCCCAATACATCCGATCCAAATAATTTTTTTGAAGGAGTAACAAGAATATTTTATCAAATTACTCCTTCAAGTGGATCTAATCCCGATAGTGATGATGGAAGATATCTCTTAGCTGGAACAAGTGATAAAATTACTCTAAATGTGACAAATAGTTACACACAATACATAATTACATGGAAATGTTCAAATCTGGTAAGTGAAACAAGTGCTACAACAACTGTAAACATTACATGGGCGGATATGGATGGAGACGATTGGGGATGGTTAAAAGGTGGTTATCCTTCTTTAAGAGAGAGATACAAGAATCAGTCAAACACTTTTACTGAATCTGGGGTGCTGTCTCCCGGCACCACATTCTTAAGTCGGTCTGGATTTGAGAATATAGTTGGTAACAGACATGGCAAGGATAATGAAAGAGATCCAATGCGATTTACTATTGGTGTTATTTTATATAATTGGAGCCTGTCCCAGTTTAGCAATGGTCCCAGTGGGGAAGGGCGTCATTTGATTGATATAAGCGACCAAAACGAATCTAGATATAGGTTTGGTCACAGTCTTCGATTCCAGATGGACGGGAGCTTTGCAAGGATTAGGGTTTGGTGGCAATATAAGGAACGCCATCATTTCCGTTTTAGAATAGGTGACGCCGGCCGAGGCGAAGGATATGATTGGAAAATTATATATGTATCTTATGATAAGAACAACGGTCACGCAGCTGTCGGAAAGGTTCAAGTTTCTTACAGACAAACTGGTACCACTAATGGTTGGACTACTCTCCCAGACGAGGCTGGGGCTGCTGTACCCGAGAAGAGTAGTACTTGGTCGACAGGTAATACCAAAGGGGGTAGAACGGGTTCTAGCCGCTCCAATTCGTCCTCGTCGCGTTCGCAATACACATCCAACAGACCCGCCGCCTCCGAGGGAACGCAACGAATCCATCACTTTAATGGTCTAAAAGTTGGCGGGTCCGGACATTATAAAAGTAACAGACAATTCAATTGTGATATGAGATGTATTGTTGTTAACAGCACCGCCACGGGTCAAGATTAAAGTTCAATCTTTGTGTGAGTGTGTAGTACAGTTGTAAAAATTTTTAGCCTGTATATGTCAAGTATCCGATTAGATATTTAGTATAAAAGAGAATACTATCGATAGTTTTCGAATATATTTTGTAATAATAATATGAGTTTCTTTAACTATATCGAATTGAGCAAGAATGTAAACGAAGTATTCCCCCAATGGAACTCAGATACTACAACCGATGCTATAAGAATACAGCTAATACTGGATGGATCTAAAAATAGACCAGGAGATAGAAACGCATTAAGTTCTTTTTTAAGAAATGGCATACCAATTCCAACATTTTCAGATGATGTATCTGCAGGGGATTACAATTATATTCGGTTAAATCGAGAAAATGTATACAAAGATTATAGTAACTGGGATGAAGAAAGTATTTCAGATGCTCTCAAAGGATATTTAATATTAAGTGGGGACAGAAATGCTTTGTCTCAATTATTACAAACGAATATAACACATGAAAATAACGATTATGAAAGTTTAAAATTTCGAATATTGCCCCAAGTCTCGTATATCATACCTGGTTACGATAAATATTATAAAAAAGGATTATATGATACATCATTAAATTCAAGTGTATATTTTCGAGTAAAGCCAAATAATGATTCTAATTCGGATGATAGTGAATTGCAAGATATATCATTGGTAATGCTTGGTTCAAATAAAATAAAATTAAGCCCAGAAAAAACGGATGTAACCATATTATCAAAAGATACAAATAGTTATGTATGTAGTTTATTTGGGATTAGAAAAACATCTTCGGGAAAGACTAAGAAAACAAGAAGATATGTATTAATGACGGATGGATATTATAGTGGCACTAAAAAAAGAGAATATATTGATGGAAAGATAGAAAATCATTTTATTATTCGATTTCAACGAAATGAAACTGGAGAGCATTTGATTCAAGTAAAGGTAGTAGATGTCAGGTTCCAAGATAAATTTATAGAGAATTTATATTTTACAATAAATAGCAAAGCATATAAAATACTAAATAATTCAAATTATAGTGGTAATGATTTATTCAAAGGAAATGTGTGTATAAAATTGATTAATGAAGATGATAATCAATCAGGAATGCAAGTATATCGATGGAATATTAATGAAACGAATATAGATTTATATGAATTTACATTTAATAAGACCAGTAGTGAATTTGTAAATATTGTGAAATATTCAAAAGAAGAACCAGAAGAAGTAGAAGAAGAGGAAAATAGAATGGATGTTAAATTGGGTACTGGAGATATGTTTGTCAATAAATATATTTCTGGCTATAAGAATATAGGTAGGACAAATCTCTATGTTGCCAGATTGATAAATCGCGATAACAAGAGTATATTTATCTTTAAAGATGGATATAATAATAGTGGTTTGATATCCGAAAAAAAAATACCATATAGAACTGAAGAACTGGAATCAGCTATTTTAATAAAAATAGAGGATGAATCAATACAAATACGTACTACTATGTTTGAGTTTTTTGACACATATATCGATACTTTGTTTTTTACATTAACTGAAGAAATGGAAACTATATTAAATTCATCAAATCAAATTGAAGATAATGTGCCGTATTTTAGTAAGGGTAGTGTATCGATAAAGTTGATTAGTGATGTATTTCCTCCAGTTTATAAGTGGCAAAGCACTCAAACAAACATGGATTTATATCCATATAGTGTAAATAGATTGACAAATAGATTTAGAAAAATAATATCTTTAGATTCAAAAAAATAAATTTACCCGAATTTTCTAATATATTTATTGCCAAATCTAACCTTTTTAGGTTTTTTATATTGAGTCTGTTTTCTCTTGTTTTTATTTTTGGCTTTTGAAACAGCAATACGTCTTCTAATATCCGGATAAAATTTTTCGACATATATAAGTTTCTTTTTGGGTAAAGTATGTAATATATTGTATTTTGACCTGTATTCTACTTCACATATAGCATTAACGTGTAAGAATTCTTGGCTTATTGTATTAACATCTTTCTGTAGGTCTTCAATTGCCTTTTTAATCACATTTATTGGATTTAATAGGCGTGAAACATTTTTCTTGTCTAATATAGGAAATTGTCTTGGATATAATGCCGAAAATGTTGGTAATGTTTTTTTCCACTTGATACAGTCTTTAAAGGCATTTGTAAAGCGTATTTGTTTGGTTTGATATTCGACAACAAGGTCCCAATATTTAGATATTAGATTCAATATATCAGGTGTGAGTGTATTTTTGCGAGTTAATACTTTATTTTGGATTTTAGAACGCCTTCTTGTTTTCATATCTATTTTAACTTATAAATTAGGAACAGGTGATTATTTCTAATATTTTGCCACAATTAATTATTCAATTACTTTGGTTCACAGCGTTCTTCAGCAGCTTTGAGTCTTACTCGTAAATTATTTTGAGTTTGATCATGGTATTTTTCTACTTTTTTATTAAGTCTTGCAATCTTCATTGAAATATCTGCAATAAATACGAAGAAAAACCAAGCAAGAAGTATTACAGCGGATACAAAGTATTTTATCATGTCCTTATTAAGATTTTCCTTATCAATGTATTGTAGTGCAACAGCAATCGCAACAAGAATAGCAACAGTAACAAAAGTAACAATAAGTTTTTGTTGAACGTTCATTACATTACATAATATTTTTATAAATCTCTGTTTTGATTTTCATAATACGATTGTGGAATTTGTTTAATCTTGAAAGTAATTCGATGATATTTTGTGAATCCATATTTTAATATTCCTTCAATATGAGCCTTTGTTCCATATCCCATGTTCTTCCTTAAATTATATCTTTCATCCAATTCGGGTTCATTATCACATAATGATTCTATATATTCATCATGCGCAACCTTTGCAATTATACTTGCCATTCCGATACATATATGAGTGTCATCTCCTTTAATAAAACATTCATGTGGAACAAAATCATCATTATTACAATATGGTTCAAATCGATTACCATCAACATAAATTTTATCAAATGGTTTATCAATTGAATCAAGAGCTCTATGAAAACCAATCATTGTTGCTTTCAGAATATTATACTTATCTATTTCTTCTGGGGTCGCAGAACTAATTGCCCATGCTACAGCCTTTTCTTTTATCCATTCTGATAATATTTTTCTTTTTTTAGCAGAAATTTTTTTTGAGTCCCATGATTTTGGAATAGAACAAGGGGGTTCCAATGGAACATTATCATCCCATATTACTGCTCCACAAAATACAGAACCAAAAAACGGTCCCCTACCAACCTCATCTAAACCAACACACACCATATTTATTGTATTAAATAGAAATATTTAAGTGAATATATTTTAAAAACGATCATTAGGAATATGATATAAGTCCATTGGGTCAAGTTCGTCCTCTTCTTCAGATTCTTCTTCAATTTTCTCTACAATATTTAATTCACAACTTTCTTCAAACAAATTCATCATTTTAACTACAAAGTTTTCATATCCAGTATGATGACGCATTAACAAAGGATATTTCAATAATAGAGTATCCTTAACCAAATCATTACACATGTCTTGTAATTCTGGCAATAAATTTGTTATTACAGAATCAGTTACATTTTTCTTGTAACTTTCTTCCTCTGTTTCAACATAAGGTGTCTCTTTCTTTTCTTCTACGCTAATTTCGACAATTGGTGCACTCTTCTGTTTTAAAGCTTTTAGAAAATCCATAATTAGGGGGGGTAATTAATCATTATTTGTTAAAAACTACTTATTTCATTTTTTTTCATATATTTCAAGTATGTTTTTAACAAATTCACTTCTTTTTACATCCTTAATATCAAACTCTATCATACCAATCTTATTGTTATACATTTCATATAAGTTTTCATAATGTTTGTTTACAATGCTTATAAAATTCTTTAGTCCATTTTCTTCTATTTTTAGATCACATTGACTTATATCGCCATTAACAACGATTTTAGAGTTTTCACCCATTCTTGTCAAGATCATTTTCATTTGAGTTGGACTACTATTTTGCATCTCATCTGCAATAACAAATGTATCCGCAAAGGTTCTTCCTCTCATAAATCCAATTGGAACTATTTCTATTTGACCTGATTTTAATAGGGAATTTAGTTCACTTTTTGATTTTTCGTCAATGAAAATATCATATAACGGTTGAATCCAAGGATTCATCTTTTCGTCTATTGTACCCGGTAAAAATCCTAAGTTCTCATCTTCAACAGGAACAACTGGTCTTGTTAATACAATTTTTTTTATATGGTTTGATTTCAATTCTTCTATAGCTACTTTACAAGCAAGCCAGCTTTTTCCTGTTCCCGCAGGTCCATGCGCAACTACTAAGTTGATATTTCTATCTTCTAACAACTGCGTATATTTCTTCTGCTTAGTAGTCGGTGTTTTCAAAGTTCTAGGTGTTTTTAGACCAAAACTATTTGACAGATGAAATAAAAAAAGATGTTTCAAAATCAACATAGTTATTCTTACCAACTTTTAAATTTTAGATACAATATTGTTGATTAGAATAAGCAGCAAAATCAACTTGTAGAGTCTTCCACTCTTCTATCATATCATATGTATTCATCATAAATGGAATTGGTGAAATAGGATATATTACGTTTACCTTATCCATATTTGTTGAACATGCTGCACAATTATTACCATTAATATTCATGAAGCAATTTAGACAAACATCGTTGTTACAAATATGACAATGTTTTCTGTTTGGAATTACAAGAGAACTTTCATAATTCTTCTTTATATACTCCATGCCGTCTAAAACACTATTCCCCACACATTCATTCTTTGGAACTCCATATACATTTGTTTTTCTTAATCCATGAATAATAAATGTTTTGAAATCCTTCGGAATTCTCATTTGACGAAGATACATATTTTTACAAAATCTCACTGTTTTCTCTCTTATTTATAACTAAACTCCCTATTCACTCATTTTTATAAAAATGACATAACATTTTCTTGATATTAGATTTTCAAGAGATTTATATCAGAGAGTTATATCTAAAATGAGCTATAATAATTATAGACGCAGATGTTGCTTTAGTAAAATTCCGAATGAAGAGATTGGAATTAATCAACCAGAATGTATTGAAACACAACTGTTTCTACATCAAAGAAAGGCAATTTCAATCATGAGAGTTATTGAACGCAAGCATGCTATCACCAGAAGAGATTTAAATCGCGTATTAACAACCAATTATGGGATTTATGCCGATATTGTAGGTGCTGGAAAAACGCTTGCTATGGTTGCACTCATTGCAACTAGCCCAGCACCTACTGTAAAAGAACCAATTCCATTAACTAACACCAGTTTGACAAGTATGAGTAAGATAAATGCTGATTTAGGCAGATCAATACTAAGGATTCATAGTACACTAATTGTTGTTCCTCATTCACTAACAAAACAATGGGAAGATACACTGAAAATGTGTAAAAATATCAAATTCATTGTTATTAATACTGGGAAACGTGTAGAGAAATTAAAGGAAATGATTCAAAGTAAAAAAGTTTGGGCGGATAGAGCTTCTGCTTGGAGTAACATAGATTACCATATTACTTTAGTTTCTAATACAATGTATCGTAAGTTTGATATAGGACCATATGATGTTATTTGGAATAGAGTTGTTATTGATGAGCCTCATACATTCGTATTGCCAAAATGTCCAGAAGGAAATTTTAATTGGCTAATTTGTGCCACCCCATATGATGTATTATATTCCGGTCGGAATTGGGTAAGGCATCTTATGGGAGGAGATTATTACCATTCTTCTATCAATCCAAATGAATTGGCTGTGATTAAAAACGATGATAATGAAGTCAGACTATCTCTAGCTCTTCCAGCTTACGAAGAAGTTGTAGTTGAATGTTTAGCACCGGTATATTTAAGACATGGAGTTATTCGCGATAGTTTACCTGCGGACGCTTTGTCCAGATTAAATGGTAATGATGTTGAAGGTGCTTTGGAAATTCTAAATTGTGATGCAAATACTTCTAAATCTTCGATTGTAGAATCTTTGATTAGCAATTATAAGAATACTGCTCATAATGAACAATTAGAAATTGACAGATTACGTCAAGTTAGAAATATTAGTTCTAATGAAAGAGCAGAGCGTATTGATAGACATCAAGCTAAATTAGATGATTGTTTGAAGAGAATCAAAATGATTAAAGAAAGAGTACACACAGAGGAAAATTGTCCTATTTGTTTGGATTCTATAGATGACCCATGTGCCATTACAGACTGTTGTCACAAGTCATTTTGTCTTGAATGTATTTTGATGTCTTTGAATACATCAAATAAATGTCCTATGTGTAAACAACTCGTGCGCGCAAACACTCTTCATATTCAGACAGATATTTGTGTTAAAGATAAATCTGAGACAAAATCTGAAGAAAAGCCAACTCTCCTTTCTAAATCGAACACTTTGGTCGAAATTGTAAAAAATATGACAAGTGATGCAAGATATCTAATTTTCTCGGAATATGATAACTCATTTAGGCGCATATCTTACAAATTGCGTGAAAGGGGAATACCATTTGAGATTTTAAAAGGAAATTGCACAACACAACAAAGAATTATTGACAATTATACCAAAGGAAAATGTCAGATTCTTATGTTAAATGCTGGGAATTTTGGCGCAGGGCTTAATTTACAGATGACTACAAATCTGATCATATATCATGAATTCAGAAATATAGACCTTAAGAGTCAAGTGATTGGAAGAGCTCAAAGACCCGGAAGAACTTGTCCATTAACTGTAACGTATTTGAAACATAAAAATGAAACCTAAAAAAATGAATACAAAAACTCTGTAATTTAATTATCAACATACTACACTTTTTAGCACTAAACAAAAAGCGAAATGTCTTTGGCAGAAGTTATTCCAAATGAGACGCTTGAACTCGTATTTGATTATCTCGAAAATACATCATTAAGCAAAAGCTTTCTTTGTAAAAGAAGAGAATCTAAGTTGAATGACACTCTTCGCAAATACATGAAAAGTTTTATGCCAACCACAGTATATTCTACAAATTCTATCAAGTATTTTAGACAGTTGTATGATAAAGATGAAGGAAGTGGTTCTTTAGTCAGAATTGGTGAGAGAAGAAGAAGAGCTACAAGAATCACCTATCGATTCCATTTCGCAATTAGACAAAAAGTATCAGCACAACAATGTTGTGCAAAAACACGTTCCGGAAGACGATGTAGAAAAAAGACTTTCATGTTATTTTGCGAATGTCATAAAGATGCCAAGCCGTATTGGATGTAAGGCATATAAGTTCTCTTTTTTAAATTTTTTTTATATAAAATCAAATACAGTAATTGATAATAATGTCTAACGACTCAGAAAGCCACATACATTATTTGCAAACACCGACTTATAGTCCGCATTCAGCAGTTTTACAAAGGGAAATGCCACAGAGAACAGTACCTACTCTAAAAGCTAAGCTCGAAGATAGACGTTTTAAGAAAAAACTGAAGCGTATCCTTCATAAAAAACGTATTCGAGAAAACAGATACACTAAAAAGTACAGTAAACAGGAAACACCGAGTATACTTGATGATAGTCATTATAGTCCATTTATGCTGGATATTATTAGTAAAAAGAATGAATTAATTGTAAAGAAAAATGAGGAGCTTATGAACAAAATTGATCTTAAATATAGCTATATTAAGGATTGGATTAAATTAAGTGCGAACCAAGGAAAATGTATACTGCCAATAATCTTTGATAAAGCAGATTTTTATACAAACTGTTCTGGGTTAGGTAATCCTATAGAAGTTTTAGAAAGATGGTTGAATCAAACAACAGAAAATACTCATCATTTATTTGGTATCAAGTATTCTATATTACTTATCGACTATAAATACATGAAACCTTACTTTCTAGTTAATTTCATGTGGTCTTAAATTCGTTCAATGTGATTTGGGTTTCATAAGAGTTTTTTCCATATATTCATATATATTATTGTGCCCAAGTTCTACCATTGTACTTGCCATTGTTGAGAATGCTAGTTCAAATTTAGCATATTTATTGTTAAATCGTGTACCATAACGCCTTGAACAATAATCCATTTCTGATACACACGTTATCATATCTGGATTATTTTTACCAAAATTTTTGGAAAGGATATTGGCTATATCAAATTCAAAATTTATTTTTTTGCCATCACTCATTTTATGTTTTTCTGTCATTTTAGATACATATATTCGTGCTGCCATAAACCATTCTTTCTTTAATATATGTGTATTATAGTTCAAAATAATACTTTTCTCAAATCCTTTTAAACGACCAGTCAAACCGAAATCAATTATACCAAGTTTATCTCCCATATATAATAAATTCCCTTTATGAAGATCGGAATGCCAATGGCCATTTATAAAAGAACTATGAAAACAGAATTCCCAAAGAGTATTTGCCATGCTTTCTTTTTGTGTCTGATTTAGATTGTCCATATTATTTCCTCTTAAATATTCAAGACTAATTATATGATTATTTGATAATTCGGGATATGGTTTTGGAATTATAATTTTTTCAAACATATTGGATGAATTATACGTTTTATAGAAGTATTCCAATTCAGATAGTTCATGTTGAAAATCGGTTTGCTTTAATAATGATTCTCTTATCTTTTCAATCTTTTCATTCAAATTTATCATACCAAATTTAGATAGAGTCTCTAATATATAGTTAATTCGTTCAAAAGATGTTTGAAGTTCCTTATCAATGTTTGGGCGTTTAATTTTCATTACTACGTCTTTTCCATTGATTGTCGTTAAATATGTTACTGCTATACAGCCTGCCCCCAATTTAATAGGAAGTGTCTCATATTTTACAAGTTTTTTTGCATAATCCAACAATTTTTTTTCATCATTTACATTCAATCCCGGAACATTATCAGTCAGTTTTGATAAAATGATACATATTGTTTTCGGAAATATATCAATCCTATGACTCAATACCTGTCCTATTTTTATACCAGTTGGGCCCATCTTTATCAATATGTCTCTTAATATAACACCAATATGAAAGGTAGCATCATATTCGAAAAGAAGACTTCCAATATAATGGCAAAAAATAGTTCCTAAATCTACAAGTAAAGTTGAAACAAAGAATATGAAAGAAAACATCCCAATATTATTTTATGTAATAACTCTCTTAAGTTGTGATAAAACTATCTTGTAATATTAATGAGTATTCAAAATATAAAGGAAGACAGTTTTGAAGAAAAAATTCCAGAAGAAGATACCTTTGCAGAAATTGGAGACGATAGTTCAAGTTCTTCAAATAGATTTACTAAATCTACAAAAAAACAAAGCAATTTCGATAACAAAATTGAAAAAGTTCCATTAAAAGACCATTCATTATTACCTAAAATTAAGAGAAATGGGAACGGGACTCACTCTTCATATAGTCGTTCAAATAGTCGTTCAAATAGTCGTTCAAAATCTCGTTCACCCAGTCAATTCAGAGGTTCACCTAATCAATTCAGAGGTTCACCTAATCAATTCAGAGGTTCACCTATTATGTTTGAAGACACAAGTCATGAAGATTATGTGAAAGCGGCATTACAAGCCGCACGGAATCGTTCTTTTTCAAATATAAGTCTTGCATCACTTGGGGCTGATATGAGTGATATAACCGACGAAGAAGGTGGAATTGAATCTACATTGGAAGACATTAGATTATCAGAATATACTTTGGATAGAATACTTCGTTCTTGTGAAAATGGTTTTGATTTTTTAGACCATGTTAACTCAATATTAACTGAAAATGATTTTGATTCTCTTATGGCTAAATTTTTCACAAAAATAATAGGCGGGGCATTTAGAAGAACCATTCGATTACCAAGACATAATGATCCACAGGGTAGATTTAGGTATGCTACAGTTGTTTTATCTGAGAATTTACAACCAAATTTGAATATTGAGAATGAAGATGAATCAGATTCCCCACCAAGTATAAGAAATCGTTCTCCCAACTCCATTAATAATATTCAAAATATTCAAAGACCACTCGCAATGAGACCAAAAACTTATGAAGAGCATAAAGAAGAATTAAGAATTGAGGCAAATCAAAAAGTCGAAGATATGGCAAATATATTGACTAATACCATAATTTCCGGAATCAAAGATGACTTAAAAGATGAAGAAAAAAATATTGAAAAAGATGAAACTGAATATAGAAGACAAGCTGATGTGAACAAAATGGTTAATTTGATACCTGATTTAAGCATTAATACATCCGAAATACAAGATGGGATTTCACCAATAAATTATACAAATCTTCGACAAAGTATGTTTTTATTGTATTCTAACATTCTGATAAGCAGAGGAATGATAGAAGTCGAAGCGGTTGAAAAAGCTTCAAAATATCTTGAAATTCCTGATAATAAACTTGTTTCTGAAGAAAATATGACTGGAGAACAAAAAGCGTTATTTGCCAGAATATATGAAACGATAATCGGTTTTGGAAAAATTAACCAATTATATTTTTTACTTGAAACTCACAATATCTATCTCGCATGTCTCAAGACGTACAGTTTTATCAAAGATAGTTTGACAGAAGAACTTAAAATACAAGAATATACCGAACTTATCAATAATATAAATCTCAAAATGGAAACAAATCTTAAGTCTGCAAGAAATGTTCAGTTTTCAGTTGATATTCACAAAGATTTTGTAAAACAAATAGAACTATTACTACAAAATATTAATAAAACACACAAAAATCTTAAATATGAAATCGATGATAAATCTGGAGATGTAGACGATTCTTTAACTATCATTCGATGGCGCATTGAGATTTTCTTAAAATCTCTTTCCAATCCAACCTTAAAACAATCCATAAATGATAATATGATGACTCTCTTTTTACTAAAGCCACCCAGAAGGTTCCTTTCACCAATATTAATTGCCGCAAAAGAGGTTCAAAAAATTCCAAAAAGAAGTATTGAATTTTTTGATACTCAAAAAATATTTGGTATTGAAATAGAACTCCTTGGATTAGTTCTTCCCCCGAGTATAAATAATTATTTCTTTCCAAATCACGCTGTGTCTATCTTCTGGGTAATGGCGGAATTAATGAGAACGATTTATTATACAAAAACATGGACAATTGCAATGATGGGTTCTACTGTTAATGCTATTGGTTGTTATTCTCAACAATCTCTTATAGAAATCTTAAGTATTTTAAAAGAATGGAGTTCTGTTTCTCAAAACAGTTTTGATAACTGGATCGATTTAGTACAAACTAACAATGAATCAGAATACATTCGGGATATTGTAAATGGTTGGTGGTTACAAATATACCGCCAATTTGGTGATTATGTAGATGAAATTACAAATATTCAAGCTACTATGGCAGTTACGGCCGCCGCGAATCTTCAAAGTCTCGGTAGATTCTCTCCGTTAAGGGCAAAAGAATTACTTGTTACTATTACAAGATTTGGCACCAGCGGCTAACTTAAATATAATTTGAGCATGAACGTCTATCAATTGCGATATACATTCTAAAAAAAATGAACTATTAATTAACAGTTATTAAAAATAATAACAAACACCGGATATTTATTAATAATCAAATATGAATCCGGAATATATAAACAATGTGATGTCATTTCCCTATAAATTAGATGGATTTCAAATAGATGCCATTGATGCTATCTTGAAAGGACATAATGTATTGACTCTATCACATACTGGTTCAGGTAAAAGTACTATTGGGGAATTTGCAATTGCAAACGCAATTAAAAATGGAAAAAGAGCAATTTATACCACTCCAATTAAAGCACTTAGTAATCAAAAGTATGGTGATTTCCAAAAGAAGTTTTCTGGTTCATGTGTTGGTATTTTAACAGGAGATATTAAAGTTAATCCTGATGCGCAAATCTTAGTGGCTACACAAGAAATTATTTGCAATTTATTATATACCAATCTTGAATACTTTGAAGATGTTGGAACACTTGTTATTGATGAAACCCATTATTTAAGAGACGCAAATAGAGGTACTATTTATGAACAAACAATAGCAATGATACCCAAAAACATTGTTCTTGTAATGTTAAGTGCTACTTTACCTGGAGCTCAAAATCTTGCAAAGTGGGTTGAAGATATCAAAGAAAAACCATGTGTTATGACTTCTACTAATGTACGCCCAGTCCCTCTTGTACACCAAGTTTACTGGAACGGCGAATATAAACAAGTATTAGAAGGTGATCATAATTTTGATGAGCAGGCATATAAATCAATGTTTAATGTCTGGAAAGAGTCCAAAAATGTTCGTCTTAAAGATAAGCCTTCGGATAGCACTACTCTTATTAAGTTCTTAGATAACTTAAGCGAGAGAGAATTGTTCCCAGCATTATTCTTCCAATTTTCAAGAAAAGGTTGCGAAAGATTAGCCAAAATG
>MDTG01312628.1_pt1 | contig 17950 bp, 16 predicted proteins | sample 811421 | NCBI WGS metagenome assembly MDTG01 (sample SAMN05326645, study PRJNA326480) | marine metagenome | isolation source: seawater | place: Pacific Ocean: South East | collected 2011 | reverse complement strand
GCTAAAAACACAGAAATAAGCGGGTGATCTGACCGCTTTTGATCGATTTGCCGCTTTCAAAATCGGCGGAGGCTGAAGTTAGCCAGAAATACATGACTACTTCAGACCATCCCTAAGTAACGGATTACACGTCGATATGACGCAGATAATAAACCGGGATGCTGCCGACAAAACAAAAGGCTTCCGACTCCAAAAGCTCCGAGCGGCAACACTTCTACTGAAAGCAGCCAATGACTTGTCGAATGTGAACTTCTACTACGCAGCTATTGAAGCGGAAGAAGATGTAACAATAATAAAAACTGTAAATCTAAGCACAGAGCAGATAATCGAAGAAGACAAAAACTATAGCTCTGATAGCAACTTCACCATACACTCAGAAGCCGTACTAAATACCCTCGTAAGCTTTTTTGATATCTATATAGGCAAGTGGCATAAAAGCCAATCCACATTATTCACATTTAGCTTTTACACCACGACGAATTTCGGAAAAGAGAAAAAGAAAGAGCTTGCAGACGGAACAACCATAGAGCTCCCCGACAAGCCTATCCTTGAGCTCCTTCAAAATTCATCTGAAATCCCCGACAATATAGCCAGTATTGTCAAAGCCATTTTGCTTGCAGAATACAAAAAGCAATATGAAAAAATTTCCGGCAATGGCTACCTCAAAGCTCTAGAAGACATTTCTTTAGAAAACTTCAAGATTTTTCTTAAGAAAATAAACTGGCTATCTGGGCAAGAAAACGAGTCAGAACTCCAAGACAGTGCAGAGAAACTGATAAAGAGCTGTATATATTATCAACTCAGCATGAGCGGAAAGGAGCAACTGATTCTCGCCAAAATTCTCGACAAAATTGATGAAAAGCAACACTTCGAAGACTTTGCAGAGCGATTTATAAACTCGGCCGAGGTAGAGCTAATTTTCAAACTGGCAGAATCCGAAGTCAGCGAACAGTTGCTCGACCCCATATGGAAAGAACTTCAAGAGCTATCAGACAAGATCACCGACAAACGCAATTTAGAAGAAAAAATACTAGATAGTTGCCCTGCATACCCAAAATCAAAAATTGCAACCCTTGCAAGAAAAGCCTGCAGTTCGAAAACAGAAGAAGAAGCAAGCAACAAAAGCTTTCTATCATTAAAGTACCGAGTTTTTGAAGCCTGCGAAGACTATTTCTTCGATAACAACAAATTCAGCGACACCGTTGATCAAACTTCAATCGAGGCCACAATAAAATCACTACAGCAAAAAGCAGCAGACACGATTGAAGAGCTGAAAAAAGATTACACATACACAGTATCAAACAAAGAAACCATCAACGGAATAGTAGTCAACTTAATAGATTCATGCTTCATATGCTTCGACGAGGAGAAATCCGAATGAACGAGTCAGCCAAAAAGAACTTAATGTTCATATCATCTGATGACTTCTATCTACTAACATACGCAACAATAATTATCCTTGACTGCCTCAACTGCACCAAGGGGCGAGTCTTTAAAGACTACAGAAAAATTCCATTCATAATAGAATTAATAACCAACAATCGAAACATACTAATATTAGAGTCCTCAACCACAGAGAAGCTACACAAAGGCGATAAAGACTTTCTTTTTCACAGCTATACAAATGGCCTTGCGAAAAGAAGCGAAACATTAAAAATTTTATTCACTCTTGAAAAAAAGGGATATGTATCTCTCCACAAGGGGGACACAGAATCACTAGTCAACATAACCCTAAATAAAGAAGAGCTACCCTCGAGCTTTCTATCCAAGGAAGTCTTCAAGAACGAGTACATGAATTGCGAAAAATTCAAGAGGGCAATTCAGAGAAGCACAGCCATTACTCTTAATACATTTCTTAGCAAGACATATCGGGACAAAGGTATAAAAATATGGGAAGTTTAAGAATTCAGAAGGTAGTTTATGAGGGAACAAACTACCATTTCGAATCCCCCCTATTTGATGAAAACCTCATTCTCATAGAAGGTGACAACGGAACGGGCAAGAGCACCTTCTGCAATTTGATCTATTACGGGCTTGGCGGGCGAGTTAGTGAATTCAGCCGTAGAGAAAAGAAAGAGCAGCACAAACAAATTACAGAAGACAAAGACAATCGCGTAGAGCTTTACATAAAAATAAACAATGAAAGCTACAAATTAACTCGCCATATAGACGACAACGATATAACTGTATCATCTATTCTAGAAGCCTGCGACATCGGAACCAAATCACCAGTATTAATACACAACAACGATGAACCCACCTCCATATTTCAGGTATTTCGCTCCCCTGAAGTTGAGTATATCTTTTCCGACTGGATTCTCTCGAAGCTTGGAATAACCGTTGTAGAGCTATACCAAGGTTATAGAAATTTCAAAATTAATTTCACTGATCTTATGCGGCTTATCTATCACGACCAGCAGCCCGACCCTAAAGGGGTTTACAAAAAGATAGATACCCAAAGCAATTTCATGAATGACTCAGAGCTTCTGAGAAAAGCCATCTTTGAGCTTTTAGTCGGGAAAACATTTTCGGAGTACTACGAATCCCTTTCTAAGTCAAAAGCACTAGAAAAAGATAAAAATATTGCAGCGGGGCTTTTGAAAGAATATTCCCGAATCATCGAAGAGCTATCTGAAAGTTCAGAACCGCTAAATATTTCTTTCCTTCAGGCATCCCTGCAAGAAAAAGAGAATCAATTAGAACGCTTGCACAACGCTAGGAACAAATTCAAAAGCAATAGAGAGATCAGAGGCACAGCAGTAGACCATGCACTAATAGACATCAAAAATCAAATCACCGAAAAACAACTAAAATTAAGCAAATCAAATCAAGACCTGATCTCAACCTTAGGTGAAAAACAACAACTAAACACCGTAAAAGAAAATACTCTAAGAGAAATCTCTCAAATCGTAAAAATCATACACTCGCATGATCAACTAAATTTATTCTCGGCAGACACATGCCCTTACTGCTTAGGAAAGGTTGAGCGAGCAACAGGTCATTGTGTGTGCGGCTCAGAAATACAAGAGGAGCAATATCAACGCTTCTTCTACACATCAAAAGAATACAAAGAAATCTATAAAGCAAAAATCAAGACAACCCAAACCATTGAAATAGCGATAGCTGATTGCAACCAAGACCTAAGCACTATTCAGAATGGCATTCGCAGACTGGAAACAGAAATCCCTGAGTTAATGCGGAAAATAGAAGAGCGGATTGACAATCTAGATACTCCAATAGACCTAGACACGATTAATGATATTGACGATGAAATTCTAAACACTCGTCAAGACATAGAAAAAATGCGCCAACAAATTGAAGCAGAAAGCAAAAATGTCCGCCTAACAAAAGATTATGAGAGAAAGAGAAGCGAGCATGAAAGTTCAAAGCTGCAAACAGATGAGTTAGAAGCAAAAGCAAAAATAGATATTCAAGAGAAGGTAGGGAAGCTCAGTTCCATCTACAATAAGTTAATGACCGACTCTCTACCTGACTGCAACACTGCTCGCATAAGCTTAGATGACTACCTCCCGATAGTTGGTAGCGGGGAATATAGAGAGGCCAGCTCAGCCGTATCAAGGCGACTTATGTATTACCTCGCCCTCATGAATCTATCCCTCTCACAAGAAGACGTACCGTTCCCTAGATTCTTGCTTATCGACACACCAGAAACATCAGGAATTGAGCTAGATAATCTTAAACGTTGCCTTGAAAAAATTGGCGAGCTTGGTAGCTACGGGAAATCTTATCAAGTCATACTCACTACCGGCCTTAAAAAATATCCTGACAGCTTTAAAGAGCATAGAAAAATATATCTTCCAGACAAGCAGCATCGCTTATTAGTCAAAAACTAAAAGCCCAGTAAGGGGCTACACTTTTTTCACAAATTGTGCCCGAACGTCTTGTAACGATCTGCTTGTGCCGCAGGGTATGAAATTTCACGAATTGAGCCCTTCAACGACATCTACGGCTACGCCATAGAGCATGAAGGGCTCACCGCTTGGCGCAGTGAGTCGCTACAATTTTCGCTTAAACCGGAAGGCAGTTTTTGGCCGACTCCTGCCAGCAATAGACACGACGCATTCTGGTCAGTCTTGTCCACATGATTGATCAGACCAAATGCAATCAGGCGGTCAACTAAGCGCAATTCCCCAATGCAAAAAGCCCAGTCATCGGACTGGGCTTTTAGGTTATCGCGAAGGCGGGCTAAGCGTTAGCCATTGCTTGGGAAAGCAAACGATGCGGCCTCGTGAGTCGCGCGTTGTGGCCAGCGCTGAGTGATGGCTTTGCGACGGGTGTAGAAACGCACACCGTCCGGGCCATACGCGTGCAGGTCGCCGAACAGCGAGCGCTTCCAGCCGCCGAAGCTGTGGTAGGCAACCGGTACTGGCAGCGGCACGTTGACGCCGACCATGCCGACTTCGATCTCGTCGCAGAACAGGCGTGCAGACTCACCGTCGCGGGTGAAGATGCAGGTGCCGTTGCCGTACTCGTGATCGTTAATCAGTTGCATGGCTTCTTCGAGGCTGTTGACGCGCACGACACAGAGTACCGGGCCAAAGATTTCTTCTTTGTAGATGCTCATTTCCGGGGTTACGCGGTCGAACAGGCAGCCACCGAGGAAGAAGCCTTTTTCGTTACCGGCAACGCTCAGGCCACGGCCATCGACAACCAGTTCAGCGCCAGCAGCAACGCCTGCATCCACATAGCCCTGAACCTTGTCACGGTGCGCGCCCGTCACCAGTGGGCCCATGTCCAGACCGCAGGAAGTGCCTGCGCCGATTTTCAGTGCTTTGATCTGCGGCTTGAGCTTTTCGATCATCGCATCGGCAATCTGATCACCCACGCACACGGCAACCGAGATGGCCATGCAGCGCTCGCCACACGAACCATAAGCGGCGCCCATCAACGCGCTGACCGCGTTATCAAGGTCGGCATCCGGCATCAGCACCGCGTGGTTTTTAGCGCCGCCCAATGCTTGTACGCGCTTGCCGCGCTTGGTGCCTTCGGCGTAGATGTACTCGGCAATCGGGGTTGAACCGACAAAGCTCAGAGCTTTGACTTCCGGGGCTTCGATCAACGCATCCACGGCTTCCTTGTCGCCGTGCACAACGTTGAGTACGCCTTTCGGCAAACCGGCTTCCTGAAGCAGTTGCGCGATGTACAGCGTAGAGCTTGGATCACGCTCTGAAGGCTTGAGGATGAAGCAGTTACCGCAGACGATGGCCAGCGGATACATCCACAGAGGCACCATCGCCGGGAAGTTGAACGGGGTGATACCGGCAACCACGCCCACTGGCTGGAAGTCGCTCCAGGCGTCGATGTTCGGGCCGACGTTGCGGCTGTATTCACCCTTGAGAATTTCAGGTGCTGCACAAGCAAACTCGACGTTCTCGATACCACGCTTCAGCTCACCGGCGGCGTCTTCGAGGGTTTTGCCGTGCTCTTCGCTGATCAGCTTGGAGATTTCAGCTTCGTGCTGCTCGAGCAGTTGCTTGAAGCGGAACATGATCTGCGCGCGCTTGGCCGCCGGGGTATTGCGCCAGGCCGGGAATGCAGTTTTGGCCGAGTCGATAGCCTGCTGCACGGTGGCGGTGTCCGCCAATGCAACCTTGTGGATAGCGTCGCCAGTCGACGGGTTGAACACGTCGGCGCTGCGACCGGTTCCAGCGACTGACTCGCCATGGATCAAGTGATTGATAGTGCCCATGAGACTCTCCATTTAATTGTCTGTGCGATGGAGGCAGTTGTGCCCGGCCATCCGAATTTTCTGCTAAGCGGCGACAAACCTATGGCCTGTCACCTTCTAATTCAGCGAGCGGTTTTGATCTCGGTTTCTACAAACACCACTTCATGCTCACTGGCGTTGACCACATTGTGCTTAACGCCCGCGCTGCGAAAATAAGCCTGCCCGGCAACCAGGGTCGCGTACTTGTCGCCCTCGGGTGTTTCCAGCAACAGGGTGCCCGCGGTCATGGGCACCACGACATAGTCGTAACCGTGGCAGTGCAGCCCGGTCTCGGTGCCCGGCGCAAAACGCCATTCAGTGACGATAACTTGCTCGTTATCGACCTGCACCGTGGCCACGGCCTGAAACCGGTCGCCCATTAGTCAATGCTCTGCAGGGCTTGGCCGACCGCGTCGAATACGCGGTCAAGGTCTTCGGCCTTGGCATTGAAGGTTGGCCCAAACTGCAGGGTATCGCCACCAAAGCGTACATAGAAACCGGCTTTCCACAGCGCCATGCCCGCCTCGAACGGACGAATAACTGCATCGCCATCACGCGGGGCCAGCTGGATTGCACCGGCAAGACCGCAGTTACGGATGTCGATAATGTGCTTGCTACCTTTCAGGCCATGCAGCGCATTGGCGAAGTGCGGCTCGATCTCGGCAGCTTGCTGCACCAGGTTTTCACGCTTGAGCAGTTCCAGCGAAGCCAGACCCGCGGCGCAGGCTACCGGGTGCGCCGAATAGGTGTAACCGTGGCTGAATTCGACCATGTGCTCTGGCGATGGCTGGTTCATGAAGGTCTGGTAAATCTCTTTCGAGGCAATCACCGCGCCCAGCGGCACCGCGCCGTTGGTGATCTGCTTGGCGGTGTTCATGATGTCCGGGGTGACACCGAAGTACTCAGCGCCAGTCCACTTGCCCATGCGGCCGAAAGCGGTAATGACTTCGTCGAAAATCAGCAGGATGTTGTGCTGGGTGCAGATTTCGCGCAGGCGCTGCAGGTAGCCAACCGGTGGCACGATGACACCGGCCGAACCGGACATCGGCTCGACGATGACCGCCGCGATGTTGGACGCATCGTGCAGTTCAATAAGCTTGAGCAATTCGTTGGCCAGCTCAACGCCACCCGTCTCAGCCATGCCCTTGGTGTAAGCCATGCCGGCTTGCAGGGTGTGCGGCAGATGATCGACATCCATGAACTGGCCGTACATTTTGCGGTTGCCGTTGATCCCGCCGAGGCTGGTACCGGCAATGTTCACACCGTGATAGCCACGTGCGCGGCCGATGAATTTGGTCTTGGCTGGCTGGCCTTTCAGGCGCCAGTAAGCCTTGGCCATTTTCACGGCAGTGTCGGCGCACTCAGAACCCGAGCTGGTGAAGAACACATGGTCCAGACCTTCCGGCGTCAGCTCAGCCAGTTGTTCGGCAAGCTGGAACGACAGCGGATGGCCATACTGAAAGCCCGGCGAGTAATCGAGGGTGCCCAACTGTTTGGCTACCGCTTCCTGAATTTCCTTGCGCGAGTGACCCGCACCACATGTCCACAAACCCGAAAGGCTGTCATAGATCTTGCGACCCTGATCATCCTTCAACCAGCTGCCTTCGGCAGACACGATAAAACGCGGGTCACGGTGGAAGTTGCGGTTAGCGGAGAACGGCATCCAGTGAGCGTCCAGCTTGAGCTGGCTGGCGATTGATGGCGTAGCAGTCTGGGGCATATTCATGGTGCAGCCTCGCGAGGAAGACAATGTTCTTGTTGAAGGACTCTTGCCAGTAAAGGTGCCACGCGGATAAAGTCAGTAAAACCAAACTCTTCTTATCTTTAGTTAAGCGCATACTAAACAATGAGCACACGCCGCCCCGAACCGTTGGCCCAAGTCAGTGATTTTGATATCCGCCTGCTGAAACTGTTCCGCAGCGTGGTCGATTGCGGCGGTTTTTCTGCCGCAGAAAGTGTGCTGGGCATCGGTCGTTCGGCGATCAGCCAACAGATGAGTGACCTCGAACAACGCCTCGGGTTTCGCCTGTGCCAACGCGGGCGCGCCGGGTTTGCACTGACCGAAGAGGGCCGCGAAGTTTTCCGCTCGACCGAGCAACTATTGGCCGCACTCGAGAGTTTTCGTACCGAGGTCAACGGCCTGCACCAAAACCTGCGCGGCGAATTGAATATCGGCCTCACCGATAACCTGGTAACGGTACCGCACATGCGCATTACCCACGCCCTCGCCCGCCTCAAGGAGCGCGGCCCGGATGTGCGCATACATATTCGTATGACGCCGCCCAGCGAGGTCGAACAGGGTGTACTCGACGGTCGCCTGCATATTGGCGTGGTGCCGCAGGCCAGTTCGTTGTCCGGCCTTGAATATCAGCCGCTGTATGACGAACGTTCCCTGCTGTATTGCGCGGTCGGCCATCCGCTGTTTTACGTGGACGACACCAAACTCGACGACGAGCGCCTGAATGCGCAAGACGCCATTGCCCCGACCTTCCGTTTGCCGCCGGACATTCAGGGCCATTACCAACAACTCAATTGCACCGCCAGCGCCTCGGATCGCGAGGGCATGGCCTTCCTGATTCTGACCGGACGCTATATCGGCTACCTGCCCGACCATTACGCAGCACCATGGGTGCAGCAAGGCCGGTTGCGCGCGCTCAAGGCCGACTCGCGCTTCTATGAACTCAATCTGGCGGCGGTAACCCGCAAAGGCCGGCGTCCGCACCTGGTACTCGAAAGCTTTCTTGAAGTGCTCGACGAAACCAGCAACCTGAGCTGAGCCACGCCGTATCAAGCCGATAAAAAGCGCAGAACAGTGCTTGGTAACAACCCGTAACAACCAAGCCGTTAGATCGGCGCAGCGGGATGCGCGGGTCTATGCTCGAGGGGTTATTGTTTAACCCTGACCCTCGCACGTTTTCATCGCCAAGGAGGCGCCATGTCCAGTCGTCGTCGATTTATCCAGAACAGCGCTACTCTGCTCGGGCTCGCGGCCTGCAACCCGCTGTTGAGCAACGCCGTATTTGCCGACGACCTGAGCCAGCTGCTGAAACGTGAAATCCCCTCCTCTGGCGAAAAGCTGCCGGTCATTGGCCTTGGTACTTCGCGCACATTCGATGTCGGCCTGGACGATGCCAGCCTCAAAGAGCTGGACGGCGTGATGCGTACATTCATCAACGGCGGCGCCAAGCTGATTGATACCGCCCCCAGTTACGGTAATTCCGAGGCGGCCACGGGGTCTTTGCTCAAGCGAACCGGCACGCACGGCAAGGCGTTTCTGGCGACCAAGATTTCCGCCACTGGCCGTGACCAAGGGCTTGCCCAGTTCCAGCACAGCCAGAAGGTGCTCCACCGCCAAACCATCGACTTGCTCCAAGTGCATAACTTGCGCGACACCAATACCCAACTCAAGCTGATGCGCGAACTCAAGGAGCAAGGTATGGTGCGCTATATCGGCGTAACCCATTATCTGGACTCGGCTCACGACGATTTGCTCGCGGTGCTGGCGCGCGAGAAGCTCGACTTCGTTCAGTTCAACTACTCACTGGGTGAGCGCAATGCCGAAAAGCGCCTGCTGCCGTATTGCGCCGATAACGGCATCGCCACACTGATCAACCGGCCGTTCATGCGCGGTGAATTGCTAGGGCGGATCAAAGGCCAGCCGTTACCGGAATGGGCGATTGAAGTCGATGCCACTTCATGGGCGCAACTGTTGCTCAAGTTCATTCTGTCCAACCCTGCCGCAACCGTGGTGATACCGGCCACATCGACTCCGCGTTACATGGCCGACAACATCAAGGCCGGTATGGGTCGACTGCCAGATGAGCGCAATCGCCAGCGAATTATTCAGGCGTTTTCCTGATTTGCAGGCCGCATAGATGATTAACGCAGCGCCGCGACTGGCCAAGGCAATTAACGCCGAGGCCAATGAGCTGGTGGCGGCCTTGTGCGGTTTCAGCCTGTTTCTCTGCCTGTTCTGCGGCTATTTCATGCTTCGCCCGATCCGCGAAACCATGGGCATCGTCGGCGGTGTGGATAACTTGCAGTGGCTGTTCAGCGCCACATTCCTACTGATGCTGATCGCCGTGCCGCTATTCGCCTGGCTCAACTCGAACGTGCCGCGTGAGCGCTACATTGACTGGGTCTACGCATTTTTCATCAGCAATCTGCTGATCTTCGCCAGCTTGTTCAGCCAGCTGCAACACGATGTCTGGCTGGCCCGCAGCTTTTATGTATGGCTGTCGGTCTACAACCTGTTCGTGGTCTCCGTGGCGTGGAGCCTGATGAGCGATGTGTTCGACAGCCAGCAAGCCAAGCGGTTGTTTGCCTTTATCGCCGCCGGTGCCAGTTGCGGCGGTTTACTCGGCCCGGCATTAGGCGCGTTGCTGATCGGCTGGCTCGGCGAGAGTGGCTTGATGCTCTGCGCCGCAACCTTGCTGGCCACCGCACTATTGGCCAAGCGCTACCTGATGAGCTGGCGCAGCCAGGGCGGCGCCGGACGCCCCGGTGCTGTGAGCGATGAAAGCCCGAAACGCCCGGTTCTCGGCAACCCCTTTAGCGGTTTTAGCCTGGTCGCCCGCTCACCGTATTTGTTGGCGATCAGCGTGTTTGTGATTCTTTTGGCGACAGCCAGTACTTTCTTGTACATCGAGCAGGCGCGACTGGTCGCCGAAACATTCCCCACCCGCGAGCAGCAAGTGCGGGTGTTTGGCTTGATCGACTTCACCGTGCAGGCGTTATCACTGATCGCGCAGCTGTTCATCACCGGGCGCATCGCACAGCGCTTCGGCATTCGCGCGCTGCTCGCCGGCGTACCTTTGCTGGTGTGTCTGGGCTTTATCGGTCTGGCTCTGGCGCCTACTTTCGCCATGCTTGCCGCCCTGATGATTGTGCGCAGAGTCGGTGAATACGCCTGCGTACGGCCGGGCCGTGAAATGCTCTTTGCACCGCTCGATGCGCAAACCAAGTACAAGGCCAAGAACTTCATCGACACCGTGGTTTACCGCGCCGGCGATGCGGCCAGCGCCTGGGCCAAGACCCTGATCGACAGCCTGAGCAACGGTGTGTGGGTTGCAGCAATAGCAGGTGCAGTCTGCGCCGCCATTTGGGCCGCACTCGGTTGGTACTTGGGCGGCCAACGCGAGCAAATCAAACCGCGCAATGATGAACACAGCGTTTAAGGATCGGGCACCGGCAGACGAGTTGACGACAGCTCCAGCCGATCAGGCAGCGCTCGGTTGGCAATCCGCGAGCGTCGCTTGCTGCTAAGTCCAAGCTGGGCTCAATCTGGCACAAGCGCTCAAAACCAAGCCTTTGCGCTGCGCACCAAGCGACAAAAGCGTGCGTCGCCATCGCAACACGCACCAGTAAAGTGCGTTTTTCACCGGCAAGTTCGGCTGGCTATTTTTTTCTGACTGCAGAGCTTGTCACGCCCGCGGCACTGGGGTATCTCTGCACTCGTTGCCAGACAAAAGCGAAGCCGTCATGACCTTTGAAGTTCCAGCGCACAGAACGAATACCCCGGGCAAACCCGCAGGCCGGATTCGTCAGAAAAACGAGGAAGCCATCATTCTTGCAGCCGAAGAAGAATTTGCGCGCCATGGTTTCAAAGGCACCAGCATGAATACCATCGCGCAGAATGTCGGCCTGCCAAAAGCCAACCTGCATTACTACTTCAACAACAAACTCGGCCTGTATCTAGCCGTGCTCAGTAATATCCTCGAACTCTGGGACAGCACCTTCAACAGCCTCACGGTTGATGATGATCCGGCACTGGCATTGAGCCGTTACATTCGCGCCAAAATGGAATTCTCGCGGCGTTATCCGAAGGCCTCGCGGATTTTTGCGATGGAAGTGATCAGCGGCGGCGAGTACCTCTCGCAATACTTCGATCAGGACTATCTGGTCTGGTTCAAAGGCCGTGCGCAGGTATTCGAGGCGTGGATAGCCGCCGGGAAAATGGACCCGGTAGATCCGGTTCACCTGATATTTTTGCTCTGGAGCAGCACGCAACACTACGCGGACTTCGCCTCGCAGGTGTGCCGCGTAACCGGTCGCAGCAAGCTCACCAAGCAGGACTTTGACAGCGCCACGCAAAACCTTATCACCATTATTCTCAAGGGCTGCGGCCTCAAGCCAACTGCCGAGTGACACTCAACGCCAATGCCTTTCACCCTGCTCCAGCCTTGCGAGTACAGCGAGGAAATCCGTAAAAGCCGCTTCGTTGCCTACGCCGCCCCCGTCACCAGCGCCGAACAGGCGCAAGCGTTTATCAGCCAGCACAGCGATGCCAGCGCCTCGCATAACTGCTGGGCCTGGAAGGTCGGCCAGCAATATCGTTTCAGTGACGACGGCGAGCCCGGCGGAACCGCAGGCCGGCCCATTCTCAGCGCAATTGAAGGCCAGGATTGCGATCAGGTCGCAGTGCTGGTGATTCGCTGGTACGGCGGCATTCAGCTTGGTACTGGCGGCCTCGCCCGCGCCTACGGCGGCAGCGCGAACAAATGCCTGCAGGCCGCCGAGCGCAAGGAGTTGGTCAAGCGCACGCAGTGCAGTTGCCATTGTCACTTCAGCGAACTGGCGCTATTCAAATCCCGCCTGCAGGATGACCCGGACTTCGTACTGGAAAGCGAAACATTCGATGCCGAAGGCGCCACCCTGCAACTGGCCGTGGCCGATGCCCGCGTCGATGAGCTGACTATACTGCTGGCTGATATCAGCCGAGGTCGCGCCGTTCTGCAACGCCAATGAAACCCTGCCTGCTGCTGTTGCTCGCTTTCGCCCTGCCCCTGCGCGCAGAGGTACAGCAGCAACTTGAGCAAACACCCTACATTGCCTGGGGCACGAGCCAGCCAACGCTCGGCGCCGTGCTGCGTAGCGCTACGCCGATTACGTTTGGCGGGCAGCGCTACATCGGCTATACCCGCTGGGACATCAGTTGGCGTTTCTTTTGGTATCAGCAAGGCAACGGCCGCTGCCAGATACGCCATCCCGTAACCCGCCTGAACGCACAAATGACCCTGCCCGACCTGCGTGGTGGCAACAGCCAGATACATGCTCAGTTTGACCAATATTTACGCGCGCTGAAACGACATGAAATGGGCCATTACGCCATCGCCCAGGCCGCCGCCAACGCCATCGACGAGCGCCTGCAAACGCTGCCCGAACAAGTCGATTGTAACACTTTGCAGCGGGTGGCCAATGAACAGGCGCAAGGCATTCTTGAGCACTACAGGCAACAGGAATTCGACTACGATCTGCAAACCGGCCATGGCACATCGCAGGGTGCGGTACTGCCTGACTAACGCGTGAAACATTGTCCAAACGCCCAACCCGTCATGCAAGCGCACCACACTGGCCAACAAGCGCACCAAATCGGTGCCAAATTGACATCACCAGGCAGGCAGCCGAAAATTTAACCGCGCCGGTGCAGGTTTCTGACTTACTGGCCAAGTTTTTGCTTATAAAGCGCACGTTGTCATTTAGAGTCACTGCCCATGTCCGTTTCCCCCGAATCTTTGCGCCTGCAGATGCGCGGCATCAGCAAGCGCTACCCCGGCTGTCTGGCCAACGATCGCATTGATCTGAACATTCAGCCGGGTGAAATCCACGCCCTGCTGGGTGAAAACGGCGCTGGCAAAAGCACCCTGATGAAAATCATCTACGGCGTTACCCAGCCCGACAGCGGTGAAATTGTCTGGCGCGGCAAGCCGGTGAAGATGCGCGACCCGGCAATGGCACGCAGCCTCGGGATCGGCATGGTGTTCCAACACTTCTCGCTGTTTGAAACCCTGACAGTGGCCGAGAACATTGCGCTGGCCATGGGCCGCGCCGCGGGTACGCCCAAGCAGCTTGAAGGCCGTATTCGCGAGGTTTCGCAGCGCTACGGCATGGCCCTTGAACCGGAGCGTCTGGTTCACAGCTTGTCGATTGGCGAACGCCAGCGCGTCGAGATCGTACGATGTCTGATGCAGGACATCGAACTACTGATTCTTGATGAGCCGACTTCGGTGCTCACTCCGCAAGAGGCCGACGAGTTGTTCGCTACCCTGCGCCGGCTCGCTGCCGAGGGTTGCAGCATCTTGTTTATCAGCCACAAGCTCGGTGAAGTACGCGCGCTTTGCCACGGTGCTACGGTATTACGCGGCGGCAAGGTGTCTGGCCACTGCGTGCCCCGTGACTGCAGCGATCTGGAACTGGCGCGGCTGATGGTGGGCGATGCAGAAGGCCTTGAAAGCACCTACGCCAAAGTTCAGGGCGGCGAGCACTTTCTGCAGGTGAACGAACTTAGCTGGGAAAACGCCGACCCGTTTGGCACATCGTTGCGCGCCATCAACCTTGAAGTGCGCAGCGGTGAAATTGTGGGGATCGCCGGAGTGGCCGGTAACGGTCAGGACGAACTGCTGGCCATGCTCAGCGGCGAACAATTGCTGCACAAACGCGAAGCCGCGAGCATTCGCTTTGCCGGTGCGCCAGTTGCCAACCTGCGCCCCGATGCCCGGCGCAAACTCGGGCTGGCCTTTGTACCGGCCGAGCGTTTGGGGCATGGCGCGGTGCCCGACATGAGCCTGAGCGACAACGCTCTGCTCACTGCTTTTCAGCAAGGGCTGGTGAGCAATGGCCTGATCAAGCGCAACAAGGTTGTGGCCTTCGCCGAAGAAATCATCCGCCGCTTCGCGGTCAAGACGCCGGACGCAGAAACCCCAGCCGGGAGTTTGTCCGGCGGCAACCTGCAAAAATTTATTCTCGGCCGCGAGATCATGCAAAAGCCCAAATTGCTGGTCGCCGCACACCCGACCTGGGGTGTTGATGTGGGCGCAGCCGCCGCGATTCACCGCGCCCTGATCGCCCTGCGCGATGCTGGCGCGGCGATTCTGGTGATATCCGAAGACCTCGACGAACTGTTCCAGATCTGCGACCGCATCGGCGCATTGAGCAGCGGCAAACTCAGCGCACTGACCGATACCCCAGGCACCTGCCAAGTTGAAGTGGGCCGCTGGATGGCCGGTGAATTCGGCGCCAATCCTTCCCCTATTGATCAGGCCGCAGCTAACCCTGCCCCGCTGAGCTGACGGAGTTTTTATGTTGTTATCCCTCGAACCCCGCGGCCAGCAATCGCGCGCAATGCTCTGGTTATCACCGGTGCTGGCAGCCGTACTGACGCTCATCAGCGGTTCGCTGCTGTTTCTGGCACTCGGCCACGACCCGCTGGAAACCCTGCACACCCTGTTAATCGCACCGCTGAGCGACTGGTACGGCGTCTCCGAACTGCTGGTTAAAGCCCTGCCGATTCTGCTCTGTGCGCTGGGCCTGGCGGTGGCGTATCAGGCGCGCATCTGGAACATCGGCGCAGAAGGCCAACTGCTGATCGGCGCACTCGCCGGCAGCGCGGTGGCGATCAATATCATCGACTGGGAAAGCCAATGGGCACTGGCGCTGGTCATCATCAGCGGGATTGTTGCGGGCGCGGCGTGGGGCGGTTTAACCGCCTGGCTGCGCACGCAGTTCAACGCCAATGAAATCCTCACCAGCATCATGCTCAACTACATCGCGCTGAACCTGTTGCTGTTCTTCGTCCACGGTGCGCTGAAAGACCCGGCGGGATACAACTTCCCCGAGTCCGCCATGTTCGGCGATGCCAGCCGTCTGCCGGTACTCAGCGAAGACGGCCGGGTGCATGCCGGTTTGTACTTCGCCTTGCTGGCGTTGGTGGCGGTGTGGGTATTGCTGCACAAGAGCTTTCTCGGCTTTCAGGTAAAAGTGCTCGGGCTGGACCGCCGCGCGGCGGGTTTTGTTGGCTTTCGCGAGAAGCGTCTGGTCTGGTTCGCACTGCTGGTCAGTGGCGGCTTGGCCGGGCTTGCCGGGGTGGGTGAAGTAGCTGGCCCAATCGGCCAACTGGTGCCGCAGGTTTCCCCCGGTTATGGCTACGCAGCAATCACCGTGGCCTTCCTCGGCCGCCTGAATCCAATTGGCATTGTGTTCTCCAGCTTGCTCATGGCGCTGCTGTATCTGGGCGGGGAAAACGCGCAGATGAACATGAACCTGCCGCAGGCAATCACTCAGCTATTCCAAGGCATGATGCTGTTCTTCCTGCTCGCCTGCGACGTGCTGATCATGTATCGGCCACGGCTCAAGGCCGGTCTGTTCAAACACTCATCAGCGCCGGTTAGCAACGAGGCGGCGGTATGAATCTTCTTCTCTCTTTGGCCCGTATTTGCAAGGTTCAAGCGCATGGATATTGATCTGCTGACTAACATTTTCTACGCCATGGTGCGCACGGGCACGCCTTTGCTTCTGGTCGCGCTCGGTGAACTGATGTGCGAGAAGAGCGGCGTGCTCAATCTGGGCCAGGAAGGCATGATGCTGTTCGGCGCGGTGATCGGCTTTATCGTTGCCTTCAGCACCGGCAGCCTGTGGCTCGGCGTGTTGCTGGCGATTGCAGCGGGCATGCTGCTTTCAATGCTGTTCGCAATTGTGGCGCTGGGTTTCAACGCCAATCAGGTCGCCACGGGCCTTGCATTAACCATCTTCGGCGTGGGCCTCTCAACGTTCGCCGGGGCGGCCTGGGTGGGCAAACCACTCACTGGTTTTGAGCCGATTGCCTTGCCGTATCTCAGTGATATCCCGCTCATCGGGCGCATGCTGTTTGCGCAGGATCTGCTGGTGTATCTGTCGTTTGCGCTGTTTGCGCTGGTGGCGTGGGTGATGCTGAAAACCCGTATCGGCCTGATCATTCAGGCTGTCGGAGAAAACCCCGACGCCGCCAGCGCCATGGGCTTGCCGGTATTGCGTGTGCGCACGCTGGCGGTCATGTTCGGCGGCGCGATGGCCGGTTTGGCCGGCAGTTACCTGTCGCTGGCATACACGCCGATGTGGGCAGAAAACATGACCGCCGGGCGCGGCTGGATTGCTCTGGCGCTGGTCGTTTTTGCCAGCTGGCGGGTGTTCCGTGTGCTGCTCGGCGCCTACCTGTTTGGCCTGGCCAGCATTGTCCATCTGGTTGCTCAGGGCATCGGTATTTCGGTGTCGAGTAACCTGCTGGCGATGCTGCCGTATGTGGCGACCATCGTGGTGTTGGTGCTGCTCTCGCGTGACGCGATCAAGACTCGCCTGTTTGCTCCGGTTTCACTCGGCAAGCCTTGGCAGTCGGGGCATTGATTAGCAGCCGTGGCGATTTCAGACCGCCACGTATGGCCCATCTGAGTCACTGAGTTGGGCGGTTGGGCGTGGTGTCAGTCACCCGCCCAAGCCATGCAGATAAACAGCCATACGCAAGTTGGTTTGGCGCGTTACAAGCCGTTTGCATATTCGGCCTGTAACCGCGCAACATAGTCGCTCCGGATCAACTTGGAGCGACCCATGCAAACTGTCAAAACCGCCCTTATTATCGGCGCCTCCCGCGGGCTTGGGCTTGGTCTGGTCGAGCGACTGCATAGCCTCGGCTGGAACATCAGCGCCACGGTTCGCAACCCGCAACGCTGCGACGAGCTGCGCGCTATCGACGGGGTCAAGATTGAAACCCTCGACATCGACGACAACTCCTCAGTTCAGGCACTGGTCAACCAGCTCGACGGCCAGGTGTTTGACCTGATTTTCGTCAATGCCGGGATTCTCGGGCCTGAGCACCAGAGCGCAAGCCAGGCGACCCAGGCTGAACTGGGCCAGCTGTTCATGACCAACGTAGTTGCGCCGATTCGCCTCGCCGAAAAACTCGTCTCACAATTGCGCCCTGACACCGGCGTGCTGGCGTTCATGAGTTCGATTCTCGGCAGTGTGACCATGCCCGAAGGCAACGAGATGGCGCTGTACAAAGCCAGCAAGGCTGCACTCAACTCGCTGACCAACACCTTTGTCTGCAGCCTCGAGGGCAATCGACCAACGGTATTGTCGTTGCATCCGGGCTGGGTCAGAACCGCGATGGGCGGGCCGAATGCCGATATAGATGTAGCCACCAGTTGTGCCGGTCTGGTTACCCAGATAGAGCAGTTCAGCGGCAAGGGCGGCCATCACTTCGTTAATTACAAAGGCGAGACTCTGATCTGGTAAATTGCAGCAGACGCAGCCTGCAAAATGCTTCTGAATACCGCCGTCGCGCGTCAGGTCCGGTTGAACTGACGCGCGACGGCGGGTATCTTTAGCGCCGGTCAGATTTTGTCTGACGCACCTGGATCAGCAGACAGGGTTAACACTGATCTGGCTTACCTGAAATCCCACTCAGAGGCCTGC
>MDTG01334135.1_pt1 | contig 17951 bp, 7 predicted proteins | sample 811421 | NCBI WGS metagenome assembly MDTG01 (sample SAMN05326645, study PRJNA326480) | marine metagenome | isolation source: seawater | place: Pacific Ocean: South East | collected 2011 | reverse complement strand
GCGGATGTAGCTCAGTGGTAGAGCATCTCCTTGCCAAGGAGAATGTCGAGAGTTCGAATCTCTTCATCCGCTTCTTAATTACTAAAATTTATTTAATACAAAAGATATTCTTATTTCTTGGGACATTTAATATGAAAAATTTTGCAATTAATATATTTCAGGTCTAATCATCTATACCAAATTGCTCAAAAAACTAATTTTATATATTTAAAATTAGTTTTTTGTTAACAATACTTGTGAGTATATCCATTTTATATTTGACATTACCAAGTTTCTCCAAGTTTAGGATTCCAATTAATTAATGATAAATTGCTAAAGGCAAATAAAATAATCAAACAAATTGTTCATGGATATTGAATTGGCTCCTTCAATTAATTCCAAAGAAAAGCCTCTTTCCCAAATGCGAATTGCTTTAACAGCTATTGATCTAGAACAAGCTGAGCATAGAGGTATTGCATATTTATCCAAAGGTTTAATAAGTTCTTTGTCTGATCTTGGAGCAGAAGTTTATTTATTAACCGGATTTTATGGCCGACGATTGAATCCATTAATGAAATTTTCAATGAGTGAGCAGTCTGTCAGAGAAGTTGATTGTGCAGATATTCTTGATCAATTCTGCGATCCTTCCAAAAGATTAAAACCAAAGAAGAGAAAAACAAATATTGATCTTGAGGAAGATTTAATTACTAAATTAGTAAATAAAATTATAAAGTTTAAAAATGAGTCGTATCAGATGTTGGATTTATTATTATCTGTGTGCAGATTTTATCTACACAGAGGAAGATTTTCGGGACGACTAATAAATCTATCTAACTTTGAGAATAGTCCTTATTTTGGACAAGAAAGAGTTGATTATCTTTCAAAAATATCAGGGTTTTTATCAATCCGACATATTTATAATTTTTCTGCTTTAAGAAGTAAAAGATTGTTATTCAGGTCGCCAAGTATAGATTTAAGAAAGCTAAATATAGACTTATTAATCACATCTTGCCCTCTTAGTCTTAATGTGATAAATAATAATAGAAATAGGGATAGTTGTCTTCAACTTATAATGGATTTTATACCTCTTTCTTTCTCAAAGCATCCTGATCATCCATTTGGTTTTTATAATAGATTGAAAGATGCTATGAAAACTAAAAGTTGTTTTATTTCAAAAGCTTCGAGAGACAAAATATATTTACTGCTTGAAAAATCTAGTTCCTACGACGACACAAACATCATCTATCCTATGCCATCCTTAGATGTAAATAAGCTAAAATTGGCTCGTAGTTCAAAAAAATTTAGAAATCTTAGTAAGAAATATATCTTGTTTAATTCTTCCGTTGTACCAAGAAAAAACTTACATTTTTTAATTAATATATTTAAAAGTAGTGAAATTTATAATAACGGTTTTTGTCTATGTGTCGCAGGTAAAATACATGATGATCAATATGGTGAATATATAAGGACAATGTGTGAAGATGAATCTAATATTTTGCTATTAGATTATGTGAGTGAAGTTGAAAAGGCTTGGTTATTTTTGAATGCTTATGCCTTTGTCTCACCATCCTGTGTTGAAGGTTTCGGCATACCAGTTTTAGATGCTGCATGCCTAGGATTAAGAGTATTGGCAAGTAATATACCCTCTCATAAAGAGATTGCATCTCTTGTTCATTCCGATGATAATCTACGATTAATTGATCTTTCCAATTTTGATAATTGGATAAATGAATTAAATTTATTAAATTCTATAGATTTACCTATGGAGGATGAAGTCCAAAATCGTCTATCAATTTATAATTCTAATTTAAAGGTCCTTAAAGAAAAATTCGAAAAGAGTATTATTGATTTAGTGATCTAGATAAGTTTGAGTAGGAGGTTGGAGATAGTTAATTGTTATTGTTTAGTATTAATAGTGATTGTTTAGAATTAGTTTTAAATCCTAGTTGTTTATAGAAATCAGAACTGTATGTAGTCATTAAATATACCTTTTCAACAGATTGAATTTTTTTATTTGTTAAAATTGCCCCTATTATTAATTTTCCCATCCCTAAACCTTGATGATTTGTGGATATAACTATATCCCATAGGACAGCTCTATAAACAAGATCACTGGTCGCTCTGCCAAATCCTATTAATTGTTTATCTTTCCAAAGACTTACAACTACTGTGCTATTAGAAAGCATTTTACAGATTTGTTTTTTATTTCTTCCTTTAGCCCAAAAGGTGTTTGCATCAAGAAAAGATTGAAGTTTTTCTAAAGCATTCGTAGGAGTAAGACGAGGACCCATACCCAATAGACGCAGACCAGGTGCTGTTGGGGCATGTCTGATAAGTGATACTCCTTTCATTTGAATTATTTCAAACAACCAATTTTTATAATCTTAGTTACTTAAAGATTAATTTTAGAATTTCCAAAACATAGTGCAATGGTTTCAAAGGTTTAATTATTTTCTACTGAATCAATGGAATTAGCATCCTCATAATAGTAATATTGGTAAATGATCAAATTATAAAGATTTGCTTTTTAAGATCGTAAAATTTATTTATGTAAGATTGTTATGTGCAATTAATTACTGATATGGATTTAGATTTTTATACTGAATTCGAAAATAAATTTCGCGGTAGTCGAGAACAAATAAAAGATGTTTTGTCTAATTATGATGGCTTAGTAGATTATATTTTAAGTATAGATAAAGAACCTACTCTTCTTGATATCGGTTCTGGTAGAGGGGAATGGATTGAGAAATGTAATGAAAAAGGGTTTAAATCTATTGGTATTGAGTTAGATAGCAAGATGGTGATTGATTGTAGAAATATGAATCTAAATATTAAAGAAGGAGATGCACTCTCTTTGTTAGATGGCTTTTGTGAAGATAGCTTTTCCATCGTTAGCGCTTTTCATGTTATTGAGCATATGAGCCATGAAAATATTAAAGAATTGCTTTTGAAATCTCAACGCGTTCTTAAATCTGATGGATTACTGATTTTAGAGACTCCAAGCATAGATAGTCTTTTAGTTGCAACTAAATCTTTTCACTTAGATCCCACACATATAAATGCAATTCATCCTGATTTATTAGATTTCATGGTTAAAAGAGCTGGTTTTAATAAATCAAAATATTACTTCATAAATGGCGGACCTTTGCAAAAATCTGATCATGTAAAGTTAACAAGAGTATTGAATGGTGTGGCACAAGACCTTGTATTAGTAGCATCTAAGTCTAATAATATAGATAAATTAATTTTTAATGATAGTAATTTTATAAAAAGAGATATGAGATTAGCAAAGACGACATTAGATGCTGCAATTGATTTTGATCACTATATGATGAATCAGTTTGCACAATATGATGAAGCTATATTCTTTATGCGAAAACGAATTTTAGAGTTAGAAAGGCAATTAGAAAATTATATAAGAATTAATAATAGAACCTCTTCTAATCGTTTTATACATAATTTTAATATAGTGAAAACAAGAATATTGAGTTTAAAGTTTATATTAAAAAAAATTATAAAAACTTTATTCCTTCGATTTATTAGGAGTAAAATTTATCGATATTTTATAAAAAGAGTTTACAATATTGATAATTTATTTTTTATAATCAGATTTCTTGAAAAAAAACTTGATAAAGCTGGATTCCGAATTTATCAATATAAATTTGTGAAGAAGAGTAAAAAGATAAAGGAGGACATTCAATTGACTGATAAACATAATATGTTTCTAGAGAATTATTTTGAAACGTCTAAAGATGCAAAGAATATTTTTTCCGATTTAAAAAAATATTCTAAATTATGAAAATAATAATTGATCTACAAGGATTGCAAATTGCTGGTAATCGAAAAAGGGGGATTGGTAGATATAGTTTAGGGCTGACAAAGGCCCTTATAAATTTATATCCCGAACATGAATATATTTTATTCACTAGTTCTTCTTTGCTTGATTTGACCAATGATTTTTCAGACGAATTTAATGATATTAAATTAAAAGTGAACTACTTTAAATGTCCAACTATAGGAGATTTGAATGATATTTATCGTGGAAGATTTTCAAGTCTTTGGTCATCAATACAGCTTAGAAGTTATGCATTATCTATAATTAAGGCAGACATAATTTTGATCACAAGTTTTTTTGAAGGATTTAGAAATAATTCTTTGATTGATTATGATAAGTCCTTTAAATTGCCACCTGTAGTTTCAATTTTATATGATTTAATACCTTTAATTAACAGTGATCAATATTTAAATATTGATCCAGAATATAAACTCTTCTATCTAGATCAAATAGATAAATTATCTAACCTAGATGGTTTGCTTGCTATCTCTGAGTCTTCTTGTTCGGAAGCTTCTAAATATTTAAAATTTAATAATGAATATATTTTTAATATTTCTGCAGCCTGTGATGATAATAAATTTTCAATATATTCTCTCAATAAAAATCTGCCTCAAAATAATTTAGGCAGATTTTTATTATATTGTGGTGCTACTGATCCAAGAAAGAATTTATATCGATTAATCGAAGCATATGCATTACTTCCTATAGAATTGATAGTGAAGCATAAATTAGTTCTTACAGGACCTTACACAGATCAGGAAATAATAGTCATAAAGGAGTGGATGATTAATTTTAGTTTGCCTCCTGAGTATGTAATTTTTCTTGGTTTTGTAAATGATATGGAGCTTACTGATTTATATCGTACTTGTCATTTGTTGATTTTCCCTTCATTGCATGAAGGATTTGGTTTGCCAGTTTTAGAGGCAATGAATTGTGGAGCACCTGTACTGGCATCTAACCTGACAAGCTTACCGGAACTTGTTGGAGATAAGAGATTTCTTTTTGATCCAAATAATGTTGAGGATATTGCATCTTTAATTATGAAAAGTTTAACTGATAATAAATATTATAAGGATATTTGTACTAACTCTTTGGAGCGTGCAAAATCTTTTTCATGGAAGAATACAGCGAAAAGAACAATAGATTCATTAAAAATAGTTGTAGAAAATAAATCTAATAGATCAGATATAGATGATGATAATTTGAATTTATTTTTAGAGAATCAGTATACTTTACTTATAAAAAAACTTAGTGAGAGCCCATTGACAAAAGTTTTTAATACCTCAAAATCCAAGTATTTAAAAACTTTAGCTTCAGCAATATCAATAATTAATAATCAATCAAAAAAAATTGAATTTATTAGGCGAGTTAAAAATAATGACAAAATAAATTTACATATAGAAGGGCCCTTTGATACTTCCTATAGCTTATCTATTCTGAATAGAAATTACGCTCTGGCTATGGATAAACTTGGGCTAAATGTCTCTTTGTTTTGTACTGAGGGCCCAGGAGATTATCAACCTAATACCTACTTTTTAGAAAATAATCGTTTGGTTAATAAATTATACCAGAATAGTATAAATTCTAATGATACCTTTTTTATTTGTACTAGAAATCTTTATCCTCCTAGAGTTAAGGATGTTAACGGCATTTTAAATTTATTACATTCATATGGTTGGGAGGAGTCTGAGTTTCCACAAAAATATGTTCGTGAATTTAATTCTAATCTTCAAGGTATTACAGTCATGTCTGAGCAAGTAAAAAAATGTCTTATAGACAATGGAGTTTCCCTGCCAATTAAAGTTACTGGATTAGGTGTTGATCACTTACTTAATATTAACGAGACTAATGCTATAGATATAAAAGCTAAGAAATTTAAAATCTTACATATTTCTTCTTGTTTTCCAAGAAAAGGAATTGATATTTTACTTCAAGCTTTTGCTTCTACCTTTACATCTTATGATGATGTTTCTTTGATAATTAAGACCTTTGATAATCCACATAATCATATTGATTCTCAAATAGATATTTTAAGGCAAAGGTTTTCAGATTTTCCGGAAGTAATAGTAATTAAGGAGGAATTAAGTGATAGTGAAATAAAGTCCCTATACCTACAATCAGATCTCCTAGTTGCTCCAAGCAGAGGAGAGGGCTTTGGTTTGCCCATAGCTGAGGCGATGTTGCTAGAAATACCAGTGATTACAACTAACTGGGGAGGCCAGAAGGATTTCTGTAATATTAATAATAGTTGGTTAATTGATTATGATTTTATTTTGTCTAAATCTCATTTTAATTTAGATAATTCATATTGGGCAGAACCTTCATTAACACATTTGTCTTATTTATTACGTGAACACTATGATTTAGATTATAGATCCAAAAAAGGTAAAACAATTCAAGCTAAAAAGGATATACTTAAATTAAGTTGGGATAAAGTAGCTTTAGGTAACCTAAATTTTATTAGGAAAGAACTTTCTTATAACTCTTTTAAATCTACAAAATTGGGATGCATAACAACTTGGAATACAAAATGTGGTATTGCTTCGTACTCTAAAAATTTATTAAAGCATATTCCAGAGGAGGTGATAATATTTGCACCTAAAAATGAGGAGCTTCCTTCTAGCCTAATAGATAAAGTAATTCCCTCCTGGGAGTACAATGATGACCTAGTCTCATGTGGAGATGCTGTAATAAATTCTGGTATTACTTCTCTTATAATTCAATTTAATTATGGATTTTTTGACTTCAAATATTTCTCAAATTTTATTCAAAAGATTCTAACTCAAAAGATAAATATAATAATTATTCTTCATTCTACAATTGATCCAGCTGAAATTGAATCAAAAAAATTATCTTTACTATTTGAGGCTTTCAATAAATGCCAAAGATTAGTAGTTCATACTATTAATGATTTAAATAGATTAAAAAAACTTAGATTAATAGATAATGTCTGCCTCCTTCCACATCCGATCTTTAGTCATTCACAAAAAATAGATTTACGTAGCAAAATATCTGTACCCCATCTAACTTCTAGAACTTTAAATATTGGCTCGTATGGTTTTTGTCTTCCTCATAAAGGATTTAAGGAGTTAATATTAGCTGCCTCTATTCTCGTTAATGATGGTTTTAAAATAAATCTGTCAATATATTCGGCAGTTTATAATAAGGAATATCAATATGTATTTAATGAACTAGTTGAGTTGGTAAATGATTTGAATTTATATCAATATGTCAACCTTAACTCTAATTATATGGAAGACTCAGAAACTATAAGGTTACTTACTAATCAAGATTTACTTATATTTCCGTATCAATTTACTAATGAGTCATCAAGTGCTGCTGTGCGTTATGGGTTATCTACATATAGACCAGTATTAGTCACACCTCTTCCTATCTTCGACGATCTTTCGGATTTGATTTATTATCTAGATGGTTTCTCGCCGATTGATATCGCAAAAAGTATTAAGAAATTCGTTAGAGATAAAGATGTTTCTTCAATTAAATCTGATCAAATAGATTCAAAGAAAATTAAAATAATTAAACAGAGAAGTTTCTCTGCTATTAGTGATAGATTGCTTAACATCGTTAAGAGCTTGGAAATTAATTCTTTATGAATTATTTAGTTTATTTGTTAAAAGTCGTTCAATTAGGCCTTCTATCTTAATATTAGGTTTCCAATTTAATTCATTGTATATTGGTGATGGATCACCAAAGCTTCTTTTTATATCTCTTTTTCTGAATAAACTTTGCTCAGAGATTATATGATTTTCCCAGCGTAAACCAAGTTGATTAAAAGTCAATTGTATGAAATCTTTTAATTTGGTTGTTTGTCCTGTACATATAATTTGATCTTTATAATTATCTGTATTTGTCATCAAATAAATAGCTGTCATATACTCTTCTGCCCAACCCCAATCCCTTTCAATATCTAAGTTGCCAATTTTTAGTTTATAGTTTTTATTTTTAAGAGAATTAACTGCACCTGAAATAATTTTTTGAGTTATAAAATCACTATTTCTTAACGGAGATTCATGAGGGAAAAGGACTCCTGTTACTGCTCTTAATCCATATAATTCTCGGTAATGTTTTACCAATAAAAAACTTTCCACTTTTGCAATTGCATAAGGGCTTTGAGGTTTAATCTCGGAATCTATTTTAGCTCCAGATAATGTTTCGCCATATATTTCACTACTGCCTGAGAAAAAGATGGCCCCTTTGAAGTTAATCTTTTTACATACTTCAAGAATATTAATAGTTGTCAATGAAATACTTTTCAGTGTTTCTATTGGCTTATCGAATGATTTTCCTACAGACGATTGAGCCGAGAAGTTGTAAATTAAATCTGGTTTTTCATGCGATAATAAATTCTCGATTTCGTTAAAATTTAATAGGTTAATTTGTTTTATTGAAAAGAGGGAATCTATTCCAAGTTTTTTATGGTTGTAATGATTTTTTTTGTTAGATCTTGATGACCCAATGACTTCATATCCTTTTGCAAGCAAATACTTCGTCATATATGAGCCATCTTGACCAGTGCAACCAAGTACTAATGCCTTAAGACTCATAACTATAAATTCTTCAAAAATAAATTTGATTGAATAATTATTCTTATCTTAATTAAATAAGACAAAAAGCTTTTTTCAAAATGCATTTCATATTTGAGTCGTTAATTGTTCAAAACCTATGTGACAGTTGGATTAGTGTTCTCTAAAAATAGGTGTATGGAAAGTTTGCAAAAACATTTAACATTTAATAATGATCGTTAATCATGCGCCAAGAATCGTTGCACTGCAGTGTTTTTTGTTGCCTTTAGGAAAAATGAAAAAAAAATAAAAATGTATTTTTTCCCTCTAATACCTGTGTTGATATCACTACTGGAATTGGCCTAGGGCTTTGACTAATTGCACTTAATGAGTATATTTAGCAGGCCAAAAAGTGATAGGTATCTGCTTATCGCTCTTACCTACACAATGCCAGGCCCAAGACAGGGTATCTCGGCAGCCGCAGAAAAAACTGCGGAGTTTCCCTCTCTAAGTACTGACACTTAAAACTCGATGTCTACAATCACCACAACCCAGCTTCAACAGCAATACATCGCATACTTCGGCCGCCCTGGCGATCCCGCAGGTATCCAATATTGGTTAGACAGTGGCATAACTGAATCAGAATTTGCCGCAAGCATTCATGCTCAAGATGAGTATCAAACATCCACAGTAGGATCAAAATCAACTGCGGATCAAATAGATAGTCTTTACCAGAATTTATTCGGAAGATCAGCTGATCCTGCAGGTCTTATTTATTGGACTGTTGAAGTTGATGCTGGTAGAAAATCTTTATCAGATCTTGCAGTTGATTTAATTTACTCTACAGAGAATCCTTCTGAGGGTAATGAAGAGCAGGCAGCTGCTGATAAAGCAGTTTTGGATGCGAAGGTTGCTTCTGCAGAACTCTTTACAGCAGATATTAATGCTGACACTGATTTGATAAAGGCATATCAAGCTGAGAGTACAGGATCTAGTTTCGTTGCTGGTAATGCACTAGATTCAGCCAAAACTTGGTTAGCAGGTATTACTACAACTGCAGCAACTGCAGAAGAAGTTGACGCAGCGGTTGCGAACGTACTAACAGCTAATGATCCAGTTGTTGTTGTTGTGCCAACTTATAGTGTCGCAACTGACGTAGCAACAGTTAGTGAGGGCAATACAGTAACAAGTACTGTTTCTACAACGAATGTTGCTGAAGGTACAACTTTATATTGGTCAGTTGGTGGAACAGGTGTAACAGCTACTGACTTTGCTAATGGTGGAGCTTTAACTGGATCTGGAACTGTTGGTAGTGATGGTTCTCTTTCCTTCTCTCATACTATTGCGAGTGATTTCTCTATTGAAGGTACTGAAAGACTTAGTATCCAAGTATTTAGTGATGCAAATAGAACTTCTCAAGTAGGAACAACTATTGAAGTCTCTGTAACTGACGTTGTACCTACATATACTCTTTCAACTGATAAATCAACAGCTAACGAGGGCGATACAGTAACAAGTACTGTTGCTACAACTAATGTTGCTGAAGGTACAACTTTATACTGGTCAGTTGGTGGAACAGGTGTATCAAGTTCTGACTTTTCTGCTGGTGCTTTAACTGGATCTGCAAATGTTGATAGCGATGGCAATATTTCCTTCGCCCATACTCTTGCTAATGATATTTCTACAGAAGGTTCTGAAACACTAAGTCTCAGAGTCTTTAGTGATTCAAATAGAACTACTCAAGTTGGTAGTACAGTTGAAGTTGCCGTAGGAGATACTTCAGTAGACCCTTCATATACTCTTTCAACTGATAAATCAACAGCTAACGAGGGCGATACAGTAACAAGTACTGTTGCTACAACTAATGTTGCTGAAGGTACAACTTTATATTGGTCAGTTAGTGGAACAGGCGTATCAGGCACTGACTTCTCTGCTGGTGCTTTAACCGGATCTGGCAATGTTGGTAGTGATGGCTCTCTTTCCTTCGCTCATACTCTTGCAAGTGATGCATCCACAGAAGGCGCTGAAACACTAAGTCTCAGAGTCTTTAGTGATTCAAATAGAACTAATCAAGTAGGTAGTACTGTTGAGGTTTCTGTAGCAGACACTTCTTTAGATCCTACATATACAGTTTCAACTGATGTATCAACAGTTAACGAGGGCTCCACATTAACCAGCACTGTTGCCACAACTAATGTTGCTGAAGGTACAACAATTTATTGGGCAGTTTCTGGAACAAATATCGCTGCCGCTGACTTCGACCCAGCTGTTTTAAATGGATCTGCCACTGTTGGTGCTGATGGCAATGCTACCTTCGCGCAAGTTCTTGCAAGTGATTCTTTAACAGAAGGAACTGAAACACTAAGCCTCAAAGTCTATAGTGATGCAAATAGAACTACTCAAGTAGGTACCACTGTTGATGTTTCTATAGCAGACACAACACCTGATAACGTAGAGCTGACAACAGGCGATGATGACTTTACGGGTACAGCTTTTAATGACACTTACACAGCAAGTGAAACAACATTAGGAGCAGCAGATATTATCGATGGTGAAGGAGGATCTACTGACAGACTTAGATACAGTTCAACTGGTGGGGTTGCAGTAGCTGAATCTGGTTTCCAAACATCAGAAGTTGAAGTATACGATTTAACTTCAACTGCAACTGGAGGAACTAATGTAAATATGTCGGGTGCAGATAATGTAACGGCTATTATCAACAGAATATCAACTACAAATTTAGCTGTTCAGCGCATAAAGGCACTAACAACGGTTGATCTGATTGGTGTTTCTGCTGGGAATACAACCATTTCTTATGATGATGATGTTCTAACTGGAACAGCTGATACTTTAACTCTGAGCTTAAACAACAACATCACTACTGCTAATGGAGCTATAGGGGTGGTCACTGTTGGTGATACTACTGGCGATGGTTTTGAAACGGTAAACGTAGATTCATCTACAGCAGCTTCTCAACTTACTGGTCTTGCTACAGGTGCAGCAACCATCAATGTTACTGGTAATGCCAATCTTTCTACAGGTCCAAATGCACTAGTTAATGCAACTACAGTTAACGCATCAACCTTCACTGGAGATCTTGATGTAGTTCTTGATTCTGCAGGTACCGGAAGGGATGTTGTTGTAACCGGTGGTACTGGTAATGACACTGCAGACTTTTCTGCTGGTTTCGAGGCTGGGGATTCATTCACTGGTGGAGACGGAACAACAGATACAGTTGTATTTACACAAGCACTTGCTAGTGGAGCACTTGGTGGAGCACTTAGCACAGTTGAGCAGGTAAGAATATCTACTGCTGGTACAGGCAGTATCGATATGGATGATTTCGCTGGTGTAACTAGGGTTATTTATGACGCTGGTATCACTGCTGCTGGTACTGCAACAGTTGATGATCTTGTCTCAAATTTAACTATTGAAGTTGATTCAGCTAATGCAAATGCCAATCTAGTAGCCATTTTGGGTACTGATGGTACCTCAGATATAGTTAACTTTGACATTGATGAGGTAGGTGCTGGTGAAGGACTTGCAGCACTTACTGCCGCTACAGCAGAGACAGTCAACATTGACATTGATGACAATACTGCTGATGGAACTGGAACGTTCACGATCACCAATCTAACTGCAACTCAAGCAACCACTATCAGTTTGACTAGTGATGCTGCAGTTACTATTACTGGTACTACTGATCCTGCGACACCTGTTTTATCTACCTTTAATGCTGGTGGTATGACAGACAACCTCACCATTTCTGGTACGAACTTTGCAGCTGGAGGCGCCACCGTAACTCTTGGCTCCGGTGATGATGTATTCAATGTCGCCACAATGTCTGGTGGAGATACTTTCAACATCAGTGCTGGTGGTAATGACAGAATTGTTTATACCGCTGTTGCTCAGTCTTCACAGGGTGTAGCTGGAAGATCAAATGTAGATACTTTTACTGGCTTCGCTTCTGGTAGTGATGACATTGACCTAAGAACCTTTGTAAACCCAATCGTTACCCAAGATCAATTCCTTGGTAATTTTACTGATTTCAGTACTACTCAAGGTGCGTTAACAGGTGTAGACGCAGGTGGTATAGCTCAAATTCAAGCAGTATTCCAGCAGGACACCAATACACTTTGGGTTGATAATAATGGTGATCAACAGCTTGATGGACGTGACTTCAGAGTCGTTCTTTCAGGAGTAAGCACTATTGCAGCTACTGATCTAGCTTTGGCTGGAGGAGTAACTGCTACTTCCACTGCAGCTGCATTCACTGCTACAAATACTGCTACTAACGTATCTGCTGCTTTAACTAATGAACCAGATGTTCTCAACACAACAGTTGCTCATCTCCTAGGTTCAACTGTTAATGGTCAAGGTGGAAATGACACTATTAACATCACCGGTACAGGAGCTATAGATTTATCTCCAGTAGTTGCTGTTGCTGCAACTTCTGGATCTATAACCGATGTAGAGACAATGACCCTTGGTGCAGCGGTTACTGGAGTAACAGTTGCAGCCGCTGATACTGGTGGCGGTGAGTTGCTAACTATTGCTGGTCAAACTGGTACTGCTCAAACATTGACTCTTGCAACAACAGGTGATGATTTGAGACCTCTTTCTCTTAGAAGGATTGAGACAGTTACTTTCGCTGACGCTAACGCAGCGATTGCCGCCAATATGGATACAGATAACTTCACCAATATCACAGCGTTGAATTTTGGAGCTGGTGGTGGTACTGCTGACACACTAACTTTGGAAGCTGGTACCTACGATTTAACACCTACGGCAGTTGCTTTCGGTGACGCAGGCTCTACTCTGAATCTTTCTACTGGTTCTATTGCTCTTACAGCTCAAGCAGCTGACATCGCTAACCTCACTACCATCAATGGTAATGCTACTGACGGAACCAATACATCTCTTACATTTAGTGACGCCACCAATTTAAGTGGGGTAACTAATTTTTCCGAGATTGATACTTTGGCTATGACAGGTGCAAATACCACCTTGACTATGGATGGTGATGACATAACTACACTGGTATCGGATGACGCTGCTACTACACTTACATTCACAGGTTCTGGAACTTCTAATTTAGTTCTTACTGCAGGTGATGCTGCGGCTAATTTGGATATAACAGGTGTCGAAATTGCTGGATTCGATTCAATTAACGTTGACGCACACGCGACTACTAACACGTTAACTATTGATGCCGCTTCAATTGCTGGAGAGACAGTTCTTTCTGCTAATGCAGGTACGAACTTGGCGATATCACAAACCGGTGATTACAGAAATATCACTGCTACTGCAGCTGATTTTGACAGTCTGATAATTACAGATGGTGTAACCGCCACTGTTGACGAAAGCACATTGGATGTAGATGCTACCGCTGGTTCTATCCTTGCTATTGACTCAAGTGGAGCAGCTGGCGCGAACCTTGCAATCAACATGGTTGGTACCAGTCTCAACCTAGGGCTAATTACTATTGGTGCTGCTGGTGGTGCTGCAAACTCTGTTGACACAGCAGTTACAGGTACTACAGGTAATGACACCATTACTGCCTACGATGACTCAAATCCTGGTTCACAGCTAACTATCGACGGTAATGGTGGTAATGACGTCATCCGTTTAGAGAATGGTTCAGGTAATGATGTAACCGCAGCCGGCTTTACCGCAGGCCTTGCGAATACTGTAATTATCAACAACTTCGATGCGACTAATGACACTATCTCATTTGCTACATCTGATATAGCAGTAGCTTCAGCCGGTTCAGCCGTCAAAGATGCTTGGAACTCCACCGCTGGTGATGGTTTTGCGTTTATTACAAACACCCAAAACCCTAATTTCCATAATGAAGCTGCCTTCTACTCAGCAATTGGTGACGTAACAATCGGTAACGCCGCATCAGCTGCAGTTGCCCTACCCAACCTTTCAGGTTCTCAAGTGGGTATTTACCACCTAGTTGCTGCTGGTGGTGCTATCGCTGATGCTGCTATGAATACTGGAGACACAGTTACACTTGTTGCTCTTGTAAATGTTACTAATGGTACATTTAGTGGTACTAACTTGGGAGTTCACGCTTAATTCCTTAAAAAAAAACCACCCAACTCCACCCAATTGGGTGGTTTTTTTTTGTCTAATTCGCTATGTAAATGTTTTTACAAAAATGTATTCTTTCCTAGCTTATTCAAATTTACTAATTCTTTATTTATATCCAACTATCTTTATTTCTTCGTCTTTTTATTATCATTTCTCATTTTGTTAAACTGAGTCAAACTATATGATTACATCACTTTTTATATCCGCAGATAGTTACTTATATTAGTCAATTATCTATTGATCTGAAAATTCAATCTGTGATTTTTAACTTCTTCTCAAATAAGTCATTTGATGACTATTTTTAATTTAATTATCATATGGAATTATTTGTTATATCTCTTGTAATGATTCTGCTTTCGTTCTAAAGGTACCAAGAAGTAATTGCAGGTAGGAAACCTTTCTTAATTTAATATTAGCAGTAAGACTCATTCCTGGCTGCAGTGGTAATGATTTTCTTCCTTTTTGTTCCAAAACCTGACTGTTTAACTTTATTTTAGCTGGATATCTGTAGCCTTTATTTAAACTTGGAGATGGAGATAGCGCATCAGAACTTATACTAATTACTTCTCCTTCTATTACGCCAAAATCACTAGCTGGAAAAGAATCAATACTTATATCGGCTTTTTTCCCAACACTAACAAATCCGATTTTTCTACTGTCTATTTCTATTTTCGCAAGCAAATTATCTATTGGGACAATTTTAAGTACTGGTTGGCTTTGTTGTGCTACAAATCCTGGTCCCCATGGCGTTAAGTCAAACACTTTTCCTTTAATCGGAGCTTTAATAAATTGATATTTCATAATTGTCTGTGATTCCTGTAACTGACTTTTTAGTTGAGTGCCTTTGTTCTTTTGTTCAAGATACTGTAATTCTGAGACTGCTCCTTCTTCAGAAAGTATCCTTAATTTACTTACAATGCTCTCATTAAGCTTGATACTTTCTTGAAGAGCTGCAATCTTACTTTCGCTGATTTCTGTATCTAATTTAATTAGTATTTGGCCTTTACTCACAATTTCACCTTCTTTTACCAAGATTTCTTCAGCAATACCTTGAATAGGCATTTGTATCTCGGCTACACCAATAATTGGTTCTAATTTACCCGTAGCAATTACTATTTCCTCGGTTTTTGCTATGGCAAGCCATGAAATACCTAAACCGGTGCCTGCCATTAAACTCCAAGTAATCGCATTCATCCAAAACTTTGGCTGTGATAATACAATTTCGTTATGTTCATTTCTTAGACTATTCTCAAACCATTCTTGAGCTTGCTCAACGTTGAGTGTAATTTTCTTTATAACAGAATTTGGTATCGATTTGTATTCAATTTTTATTCCTTTTAGATAGTCTTTAAATTCACTGAGAGTTTTACGATTTTTATTCTGAGATTCTCTCAAAAAAGAATTTATTTTTTCTATTTTTACTAGATCTTTGAATCCTTTTAGCTTGTTTAATTTCTGTTTTATTTGATTTTTGTTATCTGCCATAATTATTCTCCTTGTTGTTTGTAAAGAGCAAAATATCTTCCTTTTTTATTTATCAAATCATCATGTTTACCTTGTTCCGATATTACTCCCTGATGAAGCATAATTATCATATCAGCTTTTTTAATTGTACTTAGTCTGTGAGTAATGAAGAATACTGTTGTGCCTGAGCAAGCTTGCTTTAAATTATCACAAACTTTCCTTTCAGTTTCATAATCAAGTGCACTTGTTGCTTCATCTAAAATAATCATCTTTGGATTGCTTATTATTGTCCTAGCAATTGCTATTCTTTGTCTTTGCCCGCCAGATAAGTTGGCACCCCTCTCACCTACTTCACTACTGTAACCAAGAGGTAAATCCATAATAAAATCGTGTGCATTTGCAATTTTTGCTGCTGCTGCAATATCCTCACTTTTCACATCTGGATCTGCAAGCGATATATTGTCGCTGACTGTTCCCGCAAAAAGGAGAGGATCTTGCGGAACAATTCCAATTTGACGTCTTAAAGAATAAAGTTCGACTTTATTAACGTCATAATTGTCAATTGAAATTTTACCATTGTTTGGGATGTATAACCTTGGGAGTAATTTCATTAATGTACTTTTTCCGCTACCACTTTGACCAACTATTCCCACAAATTTTCCTTTATCAATCTCAAGATTGATTTTAGATAAAACTTTTTGGTTAGTTTTTGGAAAGGTGAAATCTACATTTTCAAATTTTACGTTTCCATCAATGGTTGGTAGAAATATGTTTGCTTTGTCAGACTCATTTGATTCTTCAGGATTATCAATTATGTCTGAAAGTCTCTCAAAAGAAACTCTTAATTCTTGAATACTTTGCCAAATAGTGCTAAGCCTTAGAAGTGGTTGTGTTACATAGCCAGATATAATTCTAAATGCAATTAATTGTCCTAAGGTCATTTGACCTTTCAAAACTAATGTTGCTCCAATCCAAAGAACAATTAATTGAGATAATTGCTGTAAAACATTGCTTATTTGCCCTAAGGTTGTTCCAGTTATTGTCTTTTCAAAAGTTCTTGATATATATTTCGCGTAAAAGTTTTGCCATTTCCATCTACTAACAGTTTCAACATTTTGAGCTTTAACAGTTTGAATTCCTGTGAGAACTTCAACTAAATGACTTTGTGTTTTTGCATTTTCTATCGCAACTTCGCGAATTTGCCTTCTAATTAAAGGAGCCCCTAATAATGTTAAACCTACTTGAATAGGTACAACGCATAAAGCGGCAAGCGTCAAGATTGAGCTATAAAAAACCATTACGACTATATAAATTACTGAAAAAAGAGCATCTAAAATGGTTGTTAGAGCTTGGCCAGTTAAAAAATTTCTTATTTTCTCAAGCTCAGCTACTCTGCTTCCTAATTCACCAACGGCTCTTTTATCAAAATAGCTCAATGGCAGTCTAAGTAAATGATCTATTACTTCTGCACCTAATCTGGTATCTATTCGATTGGTTGTTTCAGTAAATAAGAAAGTGCGTAAGCTTCCAATTATTCCTCCAAGAATAGTTACAACCACAAGTGCAATTCCTAATATTTCTAATGTGTCTAAGCTCCTTTGAGAAATAACTTTATCAATTATTACCTGTATCAATAAAGGATTTGCCAGTCCAAATAATTGAACGACAAATGATGCCAAAAACACTTGTATGAGACTGCTTTTATATTTCTTAAGTGATGGCAAAAACCACTCTAGTCCAAAGTTTTTATTAGGTGTATTTTGATTCCTTTCAACTAACAATACACTTATTCCCTCAGGAAAATACTCTTCAAACTCTGCTGGCTTTATTTCAACATTCCCGTCTCTAGGGGATAAAAGCCATAACCCTTTTGAATTACTTTTTTGAACAACTGCGAAGCTATTTTTCCAAGAAATTATTGAAGGTATTTGAAGCCTTCCTGCAAAGTTTGGATTTACTTTTGCAACTGAGGCATGCAAACCAAGCATCGAAGCAATTGCACCACAGATTTCTATTGTATATTTTTGATTTTCTTTTGATATGTCTCTTAG
>MDTG01241593.1_pt1 | contig 17952 bp, 16 predicted proteins | sample 811421 | NCBI WGS metagenome assembly MDTG01 (sample SAMN05326645, study PRJNA326480) | marine metagenome | isolation source: seawater | place: Pacific Ocean: South East | collected 2011 | reverse complement strand
GTTCTTCTTGCATACTCTGCAAGAAACAGATCTGCATCTTGTAGAATCCCAATTACATTAAGTAAAAAAGCTGCTAGATGTGAAATCAGATTTCCAGATGCTGCTGGAAATCCATATTTAACTTTTGCAGCTATGCTAATGGCTGGCTTGGATGGAATTAAAAATAAAATAAATCCAGGCAAATCCTTTGATAAGGATTTATATGCGCTATCAGAGAATGAAATAAAGAATATTCCAACTGTCTGTGGCTCTTTAAGAGAAGCTATGGAAAGTTTAGATACAGATAGAAAATTTTTAAAACAAGGTGGAGTTTTTACTGATGATCAGATAGATGCTTATATTGCACTAAAATTTGAAGAAATTCATAATTTTGAACATACGCCACATCCAATTGAATTTGACATGTATTACAGTTGTTAAATTCTATTTTTTATTTTTAATAATACTATCGTCAGCTAGCTTGTCTTTGTTAGGGCCTTCCTTAATTGTATACTCCAAAGTGCCGTGAGCACCCGCTTCAACAGCTTTACGTTGGTTTCTAAATAAAGACTTTTCTTTCTTACTTTCGGCAAGTTTGCTTGAGTGTTTCTCCAAATGCTTAGTATCTCTCATATAACCAATTATACCTTAAAAGACTCACCACATCCACATCTTTCAGTTTCGTTGGGGTTTTTAAATGTAAAATTCGAAGAAAATTGCTCTTTTTTATAATCCATTTCAGTACCAAGCAGGTACATGATTGCTCCTGGATCTATATAAACTTTGACTCCCTTGTCCTCTATAACTTCATCTGAGGGACTTATTTCTTTAGCATATTCCATTACATAAGACATTCCAGCACATCCACCAGATTTAACTCCAATTCTAACACCAACTGATTTAGTTTCGTCTTTAGACATTATTTCTTTAATTCTATTTGCGGCGTTATTGCTTAAAGTTATAATCTGTTTCATTACAAATTTAATTCCAGTTTTGCTGCTTCAGTCATCATAGATTTATCCCAAGGAGGATCCCAAACTAAATCAAGTTCAACATCATTAACCTCTTTAATCTCTAATATACTATCTTTTACTTCTTTAGGCAAACTTTCGGCCACTGGACAATTTGGTGAAGTAAGTGTCATTTTTACTTTTACATTGCTGTCCTTTACAGAAATATCATAAATTAATCCTAGCTCATAAATATTTACTGGTATTTCTGGATCATATATTTTTTTAATCTCAGTAATAACTTTTTCTTTTATATTCATTGTTTGTTGATCTTTTCAGTATTTATTTCTTTTTTATTATTATCTATCGCTGAAGTCAAAGTATGCCAAGATAAAGTAGCGCACTTTACCCTCATTGGGTAATTTTTTACACCTGACAAACACATTAATTTAGTTTTTTCATCTTCTTTTAAATTTTTTGAACTTAAATCTGGTTTTTCTTTTATCATCTGTAAGAAATCTTCTACAATATCTTTAACTTCTAATTCCTCTTTTCCTTTAACTAAATCTGTCATAATCGATGCTGATGCCATTGAAATTGCACAACCTTGGCCTTCAAAAGAAATGTCTTCGACTTTTTTATTTTGATCTAATTTTAAATAAACATGTACCTTATCACCACATAATGGATTGTGTCCTTTAGCATCTTTGTTGAAATTTTCTGTTTTTCTCAAATTTCTAGGATTCTTGCCATGATCTAAAATTATTTCTTGATAAAGTTCTTTTAAGTTCATTTTGAATTAAAAATTTTGATACAATTATTTATTGCAGAATTTAACTTATCGATATCATTCTTAGTATTATATACACCAAAGGAAGCTCTTGCAGTAGCTGGTGTATTTAATTTATCATGAAGAATTTGACAACAATGGTGTCCTGCTCTTATTGCTACACCTTCTTCATCTAAAATTGTTGCTATATCGTGAGCATGAATACCATCAATAGTAAATGATATAACGCCACCTTTGTTCTTTGGACTACCAAAAAGTTTTACTGAATTGTTTTTTCTTAAAACTTCTTGTCCATAATTAATTAATTCTTTTTCATGCTTCATGATATTTTCAATTCCAATTTTATTTAAAAATTTAATGGACTCGTCAAACGCAATCACTTGTGCAGTTTGCATAGTTCCAGCTTCATACTTATTAGGTAAATCTCCATAAGTTATTCCTTCCTTCTTAACTTCTCCAATCATTCCACCACCACCTTGATAGGGTGGTAATTCTTCAAGCCATTTTTTTTTTGCATAAAGCACTCCTAGACCAGTTGGTCCATACATTTTGTGGCAAGAAATAGCATAAAAATCACAATCTAAATCCTGCATATCTAATTTTAAGTGTGGGCCTCCTTGGCATCCATCTACAAGAACAGGAATATTTTTTGAATGGGCAAGCTGAGTAATTTCTTTAATTGGCAAAATAGCTCCCGTTACATTTGATAGATGAGTGACGGCTATCATTTTCGTTTTTGAGGTAATTTTTTTTTCTATACTTTCAAGTGTAACTTCTCCATCATCATTGACATCTGCAAATTCTATATTCACACCTTTTGATTTTCTTAAATAATGCCATGGTACATAATTTGAATGGTGTTCTAGCTCAGTTAGCAAAACTTCATCTCCTTCTTTTAAATATTTTTGACCGTATGTGCTCGCAACCAAATTAATTGCCTCTGTTGCGCCTTTTGTAAAAACTATTTCATTCTTGTCCTTAGCATTAATATATTTTTGCATTGAAACTCTTGTGTTTTCATAAAGATTTGTAGCGGCAACAGCTAAATAATGTACGCTTCTTCCTACGTTTGAAAATTCTTTTGTATAAAAATCATAAATTCTATCGATTACAACCAAAGGTTTTTGCGAAGAGTTAGCACTATCTAAATAAACAAGATCATTATTATGAATTTTGTTATTAAATATTGGAAATTCTTTTTTAATATTATCTATATTCATTTAATAAAAATTTTAATTTTGTTAAAAAATATTTTTTAATTTCTTCATTTGTTATTGTTTCAATTGCGTCTTGCAAAAAACCTTGAATTAACAATTTTCTAGCATCAGAACGACTTATTCCGCGAGACATTAAATAAAAAATTGCATTTTCGTCAAGACTTCCTGAAGTTGAACCATGTGAGCATTTTACATCGTCGGCATATATTTCTAATTCTGGCTTTGAGTCAAATTCACTATTCTGATCTAAAATTATTGCTTTACTTAATTGATACCCGTTAGTTTTTTGAGCATTTGAATCTACATAAATTTTTCCTTGAAAAATTGCTTTGCTATTTTTATCAAGTACAGATTTAATTTTTTGATAACTTTTCGTATTTTCACCAATATGTTTAATTAATGCCTTTACTTCGTGCTCTTCTTCATTATTTGTTAAAATAGCTCCATTTATAAATGCTGAACTATAATTTTCTTTTAGATTACAAAAAATTTCATTTTTAAAAAATTTGTCACTATTAGTAAGAATAAAATTTTCAAAAACACCATTTTCTAATACATTTACCTCATTTAAATTATAATTTAAGTCATGATTATTTAATTGATTTATTTGGAATAATTTAAGCAAACCATATTTTTCAATATGATAAAAATTAGATGTATTTAAAAATATAGGCTCTGAATTCAAGTTTATATTATTAATTACAATATCTATTTTTGAATTCTCTTCTAAATTGATAATTAATTTTTTGTTAAAAAAATTGTTATTTTTTGCAGCTCTAAAAACATTATATATAACTAAAGGTTTTTTAAAATGGTAACCTTGTTTTATATTTAAAAGCAACCCATCGGTGAAAAAAGCATTATTAAGTAAATTTAATGAATTATTTCCTTGTACTTTATATGCAGGACCATTTTTTAAGTTATCAAAAATAATTTTATCTTCATTTTCATAGTCAAAATTATGTTGACTATAAAAGCCATTGATAAATACTATTTTGTTGTGGTTAAATTCATTTATATAATTATTAAATTTAAATTGTTTTTTTTCATCAATATTTACATTTATATTTTTAAATTTTGTAATAAATTTATTAAAATTAGAAAATTTCCAATCTTCTAATCTTTTATTGGGGAAGCCAAGTTTAATAAACTCTTTAAAGTTTTGAGATCTGGTGCTTGTAATTTTTTCCTTTTGAGAAATTTTTTTATTAAATTCGCTGAATGTATTTTTTAAATCCTCTATCATATTTTTTCATATCCCGTTTTCTCAAGTTCTTCTGCAAGTTCCATATTTCCAGATTTAGCAATTTTTCCCTTCATAAGTACATGTACAAAATCTGGTTTTATATAATTAAGTAGTCTTTGATAATGAGTGATGATTAAAAAAGATCTTTTTTTATCTCTTAAGGCATTTACTCCTTGTGCTACTATTTTTAATGCATCAATATCTAGGCCTGAGTCAGTTTCGTCAAGAATTGACATTTTTGGCTCTATTAAAGCCATTTGTAAAATTTCATTTTTTTTCTTTTCTCCGCCAGAAAAACCAACGTTAAGCTGTCTATTTAAAATTTTTTCATCTATTTTTAATTCTGAAGCTTTTTCTTTTACTACTTTTAAAAACTCCAATGCATCAAGTTCTTTTTTACCGTTAGATTTTCTTATCGCATTTAATGAGGTTTTAAGAAAAATATTTGTATTAACTCCTGGAATTTCCAATGGATATTGAAATGCTAAAAACAAGCCTTTGTGTGCTCTTTCTTCAATTGGTAGATTTAATAAATTTAAGTCTTGATAAATTATATTTCCAGTAATTTCATAACCTTTTTTTCCCGAAAGTATATTTGCTAAAGTACTTTTCCCTGAACCATTTGGTCCCATAATTGCATGAACTTCGCCAGGTTTAATGTTTAAAGATAAACCATTTAAGATAGCTTTGTTATCAACTTTTGCTGTGATGTTGTCTATCTTAAGCATTAACCAACACTTCCTTCTAAGCTTATTCCAACCAGTTTTTGTGCTTCTACGGCAAATTCCATTGGTAATTGCTGAAGTACTTCTTTGCAAAAACCATTAACAATTAAACTTACTGCCTCTTCTTGATTTAAACCTCTTTGATTGCAATAAAAAAGCTGCTCGTCACTTATCTTAGAAGTTGTTGCCTCATGCTCAACATTAGATTCTGAATTTTTATTTTTAATATAGGGAATTGTATGAGCTCCACATTTGTTGCCTATAAGCAATGAATCGCACTGAGTATAGTTTCTGGCGTTGAGAGCCTTTTTTCCTATATCTACCAATCCTCTATATGTGTTGTCTGCTTTACCCGCAGATATTCCTTTAGAAATAATTTTACTTTTTGTATTTTTTCCAAGATGGATCATTTTAGTTCCTGTGTCTGCTTTTTGATGATTATTTGTTATTGCTATTGAATAAAATTCTCCTACAGAATTATCACCTTGCAAAATACAGCTTGGATATTTCCATGTTATTGCAGAACCTGTCTCAACTTGTGTCCAGGAAATTTTTGAATTTTTTCCTCTACAAGCTCCTCTTTTTGTTACAAAATTATATATACCACCTTTTCCATCTTTGTCTCCTGGATACCAATTTTGAACTGTTGAATACTTTATCTCAGCATTATCTAAAGCTACTAATTCTACGTTTGCTGCGTGTAGTTGATTTTCATCTCTCATTGGTGCTGTACAACCTTCTAAATAACTTACATAACTTCCTTCATCAGCAATTATAAGTGTTCTTTCAAATTGACCAGTTTCTGATGCGTTAATTCTAAAATAGGTAGATAATTCCATTGGGCATCTTACATTTTTTGGTATGTAGACAAACGAACCATCTGTAAAAACTGCAGAGTTTAATGTAGCAAAGTAATGATCTGTTAAAGGAATTACTGAACCTAAATATTTCTTTACTAGTTCAGGATGCTTTTGAATTGCTTCAGATATTGGGCAAAAAATTATTCCCTTTTCAGTTAATTTTTCTTTAAAAGTAGTTGCAACAGAAACAGAGTCGAACACTGCATCTACAGCTATATTATTTAGTCTTTTTTGCTCTTGAAGTGGTATTCCAAGTTTTTTATAAGTTTCTAATAATTTTGGATCTAAATCTTCTATACTTTTTGGTTTGTCTTTCATACTTTTAGGCGCAGAGTAATAATAAAGATCTTGATAATTTATTTTTGGATATTTTGGTTTTTGCCAATTAGGTTCTGTTAAATTTTGAAGTCTCTCATATGCTTTTAATCTCCAATCTAACATCCATTTAGGTTCATTTTTAATTTGAGATATAAATTGAATTACATCTTTATTTAAACCTTTTGGTGCCCTAATATTTTCTATATCTGTAGAAAAACCATACTTATACTTTTTAATTTTTTCTAATTCTTTTTCTCTCATTTAAATTCTATTCTCCTTATGCTGATTCATTAAATCACTCAAATTTTTTTTTTCAAAAAAAGTATTGATATATATTTCTAATTCATCCCAAAGATCATGAGTAATACATTTTACAGATTTTCCATTGCAACCTTTTTTAGACTCTTTTTTACATTTGACAGTCTTTACTTTTTCATCAACAGCATTAAAAATTTCTGCTAATTTTATTTTTGATGGTTCTTTGGTTAAAATATATCCACCATTAGTTCCTCTTATGCTGTTTACAATGTTATATTTTTTTAATTTTAGAAAAATTTGTTCCAAATATATTAATGATATATTTTGACGTAATGATATATCTCTTAGAGATACTGGATCTCCTTTATTAAACGACGCTAAGTCTGCTAAAGCCATAACGGCGTACCTACCCTTTGATGTCAGCTTCATAAAATTCCTATAAAATCTAGCTTTTATATATATACCTTACTAAAATAGTCAAGTTTCCTAAAAAATAATATTTATGGCAAAATGTCACTTACTTATGATAACTTTATTTTTTTTTGAGAATAATAATCAATAACATATATGGAAAATAAAATAGTTGAAATTTTTATACCAGGACCAGCTGGTCGATTGGAAGCCAAATATTATAAAAGTACAAAAATTACATCTCCGATAGCTTTAGTTTTGCAACCTCATCCACAATATGGGGGAACTATGAATAATAGAGTCGTGGTAGATATTTTTCAAAGCTTTGTGGAGAATGATTTTTCTGTCTGCAGAGTAAACTTTAGAGGTGTGGGTAGAAGCGATGGAGAATTTGACAATGGCCAAGGAGAACTAGCAGATGCAGCTGCTGCTTTAGATTGGTTAGAAAGAGAAAATTTTGACAATTCTCAGTGCTGGATATCAGGATTTTCTTTTGGATCTTTAATCGCAATGCAACTATTAATGAGAAGACCAGAAATAAATAGATTTATTGTAATTTCGCCCCAACCAAACGTTTACGATTTTTCTTTTTTATCACCATGTCCAACTTCTGGTCTAATGATTTATGGAAAGAAAGATGAGCTTGTACCATTAGAACATATTACCGAATTAGATAAAAGACTAAGTGCTCAAAAAGGCATTAATGTTGATTTTCAATCAATTCCTGAAGCAAATCATTTTTTTACGAAATCACAAAGTCTCTTAATAAAAGCATTAAACAAATATATAAAAAAAGAAACTACTCTCTTTTAAATATTTTTTATTATCACCCCACCTATTGATGGTTCTTTACATCCTGTTGTTTCTGGAAAAGAAATTGGTAATCCTAAAAAAGATCTTATAGCAAGGTAGCCAAATGCTTGGGATTCTATAAATCCACCATCAATGCCGAGAGAATCTATTACCCTTAATTTTCCAGCAACTTTTTTTTGAATTAACTCTAATAAAAAATTATTTTTCCTTCCTCCCCCACAAATATAAACATTAATATTTGATATACTTTTCGATAAAATTTCTGCTGTGAATTCTGTAATTGTTGCAGCTCCATTTTCTAGTGATAAACCCCTAGCAAAAAATAAATCAAAATCATTTGTGTCTAAAGATTTTTTTTTACTTATTTTATTGTTATAAAAGTTATCTAGAGCCTGATCTAATATAAACTTATCGATTGTACCCGATCTGGAAATATTTCCATCTCTATCAAATTTTTTATCTGAATTTAATCTAATCCATTTATCAATTAAACAATTTCCTGGGCCTATATCCATGCTGTGCATTTCATTTTTTTTGTTTATTAATGTTATATTTGCAATTCCACCAATATTTAAAATTATGACTGGAAGTTCTAATTTTTTTTTATCATTAAAATCTTTAACCAACAATTTATGATAAATTGGAGCTAAGGGAGCCCCTTCACCACCATTTTTTAAATCATTTTGCCTAAAATCATATACGACAGTTTTTTTTGTCTGATTTGAAAGTTTCTTTCCTAATCCTAGCTGCTTAGAAATTTTTTCCTCTGAATTGTGAAAAATTGTTTGACCATGAAAACCTATGATATCAATTTTTGTTTTTTTTAACCATTTTTTTGAAATATCAGCATGAAATTCAGTTAATTTAGTCTCCAAAAATTGAATTTCATTTGCAAATTTTGCTAAATCAGTTGAACTTTGTATTTTTTCTTTAATTGTGTGAATTTCGTTTGAAAGTTGGGGTGGATACGGATCATAATTATTAAATTTTATCGAAAATCTCTCCTTTCCGTCTGATTGAATTATCGATGAATCTACCCCATCTCCAGAAGTTCCACTCATCAATCCTAATGCAGTATAAATATTAGCCATTCTTATTTTTTTTTATTAAATATTGTATATTGTAGAACTATAGACCTATGAATAAATTTTTAAAAGAATTTAAAGATAGAGGGTATTTCTACCAGTGTACCAATGAAGATGAATTATCTAATTTGTTAGATAAAAAAAGCATTAATGCTTACATAGGATTTGATAGCACTGCTTCAAGTTTACACGTTGGAAGCTTGCTGCAAATTATGTGCTTAAGATTATTGCAAAAACATGGCCATAGGCCAATAGTCCTACTAGGAGGAGGTACTACTAGAATAGGAGATCCTTCTGGAAAGGAAGAAACAAGAAAAATTTTATCAGAAAATCAAATTGAAAAAAATATTAAAAATATTGAAAAAATTTTTAAAATTTTTTTGAAAACAAATAATCCAAAACTAAAGCCAATTTTTGTAAATAATTATAAATGGCTGGGAAAATTGAATTATATAAAATTTTTAAGAGAGATAGGAAAACATTTTACAATAAATAAAATGTTAAGCTTTGACAGTGTAAAAATAAGATTGGAAAGAGAACAATCTTTAAGCTACATGGAATTTAACTATATGATTCTACAGGCTTATGATTTCCTTGAGCTAAATAAAAATAAAAATTGTTTAATGCAGATTGGTGGATCAGATCAGTGGGGAAATATTGTTAACGGTGTGGAACTTATCAAAAGACATTCTAACAAACAGGTTTTTGGGTTAACAACTCCTTTAATTACTTTAGCTTCAGGAGCAAAAATGGGTAAAACAGAAAAGGGAGCTATATGGTTGGATAAAAAGATTCTCTCAGTTTATGAATATTGGCAATTTTGGAGAAATACAGACGATAGAGATGTTATTGATTTTTTAAAAATGTTTACAGATTTAAATTTAAATAAGATAGAAAAAATTAAAAATGATAATATTAACGATTTAAAAATAGTATTGGCTAACGAAGCCACTTCCATGTTGCATGGTAAATCAGCTACGATGAGAGCAGAACAAACTGCAAAAAATACTTTTGAAAAAAGATCTATCGGAGATGATTTGCCAATTGTAAATATAAATAAAAATGATTTATCTAGTGGTTTAAATATTGTTGACTTAGTCGTAAGAGCGAAATTATTAAATTCGAAAAGTGAAGTTAGAAGAACAATAATAAACAGAGGTATTAAATTAAATAATAATACAGTAGAAGACGATAAACTAAATATTTCAATAGATAGCTTTAATAAAGATAATATATTAAAAATTTCTCATGGTAAAAAAAATCACGTAATATTAAAATTAATTTAATTAGATTTTTTTATTTTTTCTAGTGTCCGAGTAATAAATCTTGGTGTTAATGTTTTGATAGGATTAACTGTAGTTTTTAAATCTTTAGGTGGTCCTTTAATTTTAAAACTAACTCCAAAAACTCCTTCTCCAATTTTTTTTCCAACAAGAATATCTCCAATCAATGGAATTGAGGCAATAGTTCTATTTATAGTTGTTGCTGGTACTAAGGTTCCTCTTAAACTTATTAAATCTTTGCCCTGTATATACCCACTCATCATAATTGAAATCGCTGGACCAATCGCATAAATTTCTTCAATAGTCATGGTTTTGTCTTTGTTTGAAAAAGCCATATCAAAATCTGTAAATCTGATGCCCTCTCCAGTTAAAAGATCTGCAATACCTTGTAGTGATGCTAATGATAAAAGTTTTGCGAGTATCGGAACTTCTTTGACTTTAAAATTATCAATTCTTAATTCAGATCTAGAAATATTGTTTTTTTTAATAGATTGAAAGTCCAAAACACCCTCTTCAAATCCTTTGATAAATTTATATCTTTTTACCAATGGTTTAGGATAATCAGAAAAGAGTGTAGTAACTTTTTCATTATTACTGTTATTAATTATCGATAAGGTCAATTTACGATCATTGGAAAAGTTAGACTCTAATTTTAATTGATTAATTTTATTATTAGAAAATTTAATAGTCCCATTGAGATTTTTAATATTTGAAATTTTATCAATATAAGTTTTTTCAATTTTAACAATTACATTAGAATTAAAGTTATCGAAAAAAGAAAGTTCATCGTCACTACTTTCACTTTCTAATATATCGTTAATAAGAATACTGGCATCAAATATTTTTCCATTTAGTTCATAATTTTCATTATTTTTTTTAAAAGAAATTGTGTTAAATTTTTTATTTTCATTAAATATATCTAGTTCTAAATTACTGATGTTATTTATTTTAAATTTTTTATTTAATGATAATTCTTCGATTAAAATTTTATTTTCTGACTCTTCAAATAAAACTTTTTTAAAAATTAAAGATTTATTTTCTTTAAAAACGCCTTTCACTTTTAATGAAGAATTTTTATTTTCATTTTTATTATAGTTCAAAATTTTAATTACTAAAGGATTTTTATTAAATTGAATTTCAGAATCAAATTCGTAATTACTATTAATTAATTTTATTTTATAACTAATTTTATCTTCCTCTGTATCAAAAAAATATTTTCCATTACCAGATATAGACAAATTATTTTTATTAAAATTTAACTTAATAGTATGATTTTTAAATATTACTGAATCTTTAAAATCTGGAAAATAATTTTTTAAAGCTAATTTTCTGTTTTCGTAGTTTAGGCTTTTTAAATCAATATTTGAATCTAAATTTAATTCTGAAAACTTAAATTTTTTGTCTAATTTAAATGAAAAATTATTATTTGAAAATATTTCAATCTTTGAAAATCCTATATTTTTTAAGTTTAAATAAGATGATAATAAATCAAAATTTATTGGATTCTCAGAATTTTTTAAATTTCCCTCAATAAAAAAATATTTTCTTTCATCTTTAATTTTAATTTTTTCTGAATAGAATTTTATATTTTCATATTCTAATGAGTTATTTTTTAATAAAAAATTTTTATTTTTTAATTCAAAATCAAAATTGATTTTATTTACTTTTTTTTTATTTAATAATTTTAAATTTGCATTCTTTATTTTTCCTTTAACAATATAATCATTATTAATTTTTCCGTTGATATCAAAATTAATTTTTATATCAGCTATAATTTTTCCTTTTGTTGTTAATTTATTTAGTATGAATAATTGAGGAGTGTTTTGATAAATTCTAGCAAATTTAATTACATCTTTTAGATTGTTTTCTTTTGTTTTTATTTCCAAGTTGTTAATTGCAAATTCCCTACTTATGAAAGATCCGATTGAAAAATTCGTTTGAATTTTATCTAATATTATTTTTTTATTTTCGAAATTTATTTTAGAATCGCTAGTTTTTAGACCAATTGACAATGTATCTAAATTTAAAACGATCTTTACTTTGTCCAGTTCAAGATCAATCCTATCATTAGTTTCTGCAATCTTATCTTTTATTATCTGATTAAATTTTGTTGTTTCAATTCCAAAATAATTTAAATAGGCGGTAATCACTATTATAGTTAACAGGATTAATAGTAATATTTTTATAATTTTTTTAATCATTTATTTTATATAATGAACTTTCTAAAAACTCATCAATTTCACCATTTAATACTTTATCTGGATTTGAGCTTTCATGATTAGTTCTATTGTCTTTTACCATCCTGTATGGATGTAATACGTAAGATCTTATTTGATGTCCCCAGCCAATTTCAGATTTTGAACTTTCGATATTTTTTGATTTTTTTTCTCTTTTTTTTATTTCAAAGTCATAAAGTCGAGCTTTTAACATATTCATACATGTCTCTTTATTTTTATGCTGCGATCTTTCATTTTGACATTGCACAACTATCTTAGTTGGCAAATGAGTGATCCTTACAGCGCTATCAGTAGTATTAACATGTTGCCCACCTGCTCCGCTTGATCTATATGTGTCTATTCGCAAATCTTTTTCTAAAATTTCAATATCAATATTTTCATCTACTAATGGATAAACCCAAATACTAGCAAAACTTGTATGCCTCCTTGCTCCTGAGTCAAAAGGAGAAATTCTAACCAATCTATGGATTCCGGACTCTGACTTTAGCCATCCATATATATAATCTCCTTTAATTTTTATTGTTGAAGATTTAATTCCTGCTTCCTCTCCTTTGTGTTCGCTAATTAAATCCGTATTAAATCCTTTGCTATCAGCCCACTTTAAATACATTCTCCTTAACATTTCGGCCCAATCTTGACTTTCTGTGCCTCCTGCACCAGCATGTATTTCAATATAACAGTCTAAACTATCGGTCTCGTTTGAAAGAAAACATTTTGTTTCATTTTTTTTTGTTTTTAATTTTAAATTAATTAAATTTTTTAAAGTTTCATGAATTATAGAATTATTATTTTCTTCTAAGGCTAAATGATATAATTCGTTTAATTCATTTAACTCTTTGACTGCAAAATTATAGGAATTAATTAAATCTTCGTGTAATTTTTTTTCTTTAATAACTTTTTGTGCCTCTGATTGATTACGCCAAAAATCGGCATCTAGCATTTTTTTATTATTTTTTTCTAAAAGTGAATGAATTTTATTTTTTTCAAAGAAACTCCTTAATTCTTAGATTAATTTTTTCTATCTCTTTTTTATGATTTATAAATTCATTTTCCATTAATAGAACCTTAATATATTGTTATTTTTTAATCTATTATTAATATCAATATTTTCGTCTTCTTCTAAATTTATTTTATTTTTTTTGAAAACCTCAACTAATGTTTCTTTTGATGCAAAATTGGCTCTTTCTCCCGTGAATCTATCAACAACCATCATAGTAATATTATCAGCAACTTTGAAAGGTCTTGCATCTTTTTTCTGTATCGCTTTTTTCACATAATTTTTAAATATTGGCATAGCAGTTTTAGCTCCCGTTTCATGTTTGCCTAATGACTTAGGTTCATCAAAACCAACATAAACTCCAACAACAACCTTGGACGTATAGCCAACAAACCAGGTATCGGTATTCTTGTTTGTCGTTCCAGTTTTTCCAGCGATATCTAATTTAAGATCTTTAAGTTTTCTTCCAGTTCCTCTTTTAATAACTCCTTCAAGCATAGATGTAATCTGGTAAGCAGTTTCAGGAGAAAAAATTTGATTAAAATTATCTGAGATTTTAGGAGTATTTTTGCTTACAAAAGAAATATGATCACAATTATCACATTTTCTAGTTTCTGAGTTAAATATTGTATTCCCCTCACTATCTTGAATCCTATCTATTAGTATTGGTTTAACTAATTTTCCTCCATTTACAAAGGAACAATAGGCTGATGTTAATTTTACTAAAGTTGTTTCTGCTGATCCTAAAGATATTGATAAAAGTTCACTTGGATTATCATAAATTCCAAGTTGTTTTGAAAAATCAATAATTTTTTTTAGACCTAAGTCTTGAGCTATTCTTACGGTCATTAAATTCCTAGATTTTTCTAGGCCCATTCTTAGAGTTGAAGGACCATAGAATTTTTTTCCGTAATTTTCTGGTTTCCACATTTTTAAGTCTGAGCCTTGTTCTAAAACTAACGGTGCATCAAGAACTAATGTGGATGGAGAATAATTATTTTCTAATGCGAGTGCATAAATAAATGGTTTAAAAGCTGAACCAGGTTGTCTTAAAGCTTGGGTAGATCTATTAAACTCACTTTTTTTAAAACTAAAACCACCACTTAATGCAAAGACTCTTCCGGTAAATGGATCCATTACTACAATTCCACCATTTACTCTTGGTAACTGTTTTAATCCATAAATATTATTTTTAATTTTTTTTACATAAATTATGTCTCCTAATTTAAATAACTCTTGAAAGTCTTTTTTTGTCCAAGATATATTTTCATAGTTTATTTTTCCTTCTATTTTATTTTCTGTTTCAATAACTACTGAAAATTTATCAATTTTTTTTACTATGGCTAATTCCCATCCAATTGATTTTTCTATTTTAAATTTTTTTAGAATTTCATCTTTATTCCATTGTTTTAAATTTTCTATGTTTGTTAAGGGGCCTCTCCATCCTTTTCTTTTATCATAATTTATAAGTCCTTCTCTTAAAGCATCTGTTGCGATTGTTTGTAAACTTAAATTAAGTGGAGTTTTAATATTTAATCCTTTTTTATAAACTCTGTCGAACCCAAACTTATCAACAATATTTTTTCTAATATCTTCAACATAATACCTCGTGTCTTCTAAAAATATTTTTTTTCTTTTTTTCAAAACTATTCCCTTATTTATAAGTTTTTTATGATTTTTTTCGTCTATATATCCATTATCAAGAAGGTTATTTAAAACTAAATTTCTTCTAAACTTTGCAAGATCAATATCTTTATAAGGGTTATAACGACTTGGCGCTTTAGGCAAAGCTGCGAGCAATGCAGTTTCTGAATAATCTAATTCATTGATAGATTTGTCAAAATATTCAAGACTAGCTGAAGCTACTCCATAAGCTCCTTCACCGAGATAAATTTGATTAAGATACAATTCTAGTATTCTTTTTTTTGTCAAAGCTCTTTCAATACGGAAGGCTAAAATAGCTTCTTTTATTTTCCTATTAAGACTAACTTCATTTGAAAGTAAAAAGTTTTTTGCTACTTGTTGAGTGATTGTAGATGCTCCCTCAAGTCTCTTGGAAGCTAAAACATTAGAAATATTATTTATTGTTGCTCTCAAAACACCTTTTGCATCAACTCCTGGATGAGAAAAAAAATTTTTATCCTCTGCAGATAAAAAAGCATGAATTACTTTTTGAGGAATAGAGTTATATGGAACAAAGATTCTTTTTTCAGATGAAAAATCACTCACTAATTCACCTTCACCAGAGTAAACTTTGCTTGATACTGAGGCTTTATAACTTTTTAAAAACTTATAATCAGGTAGATTATTGGAAAATGCCCATAAAATTGCAAAGATTATAAGCCCTCCCAATAAACCCGAGGTAATAATCAGTATTAAGATTCTTTTAATAATTTTGCTCATTTTAGTATTATTTAATAGATGAATTTGTTAAACATATGGCACAGAATTAAAACAAAATTTTATAAATAGTTTAAAATGAAACAATTAATCAGAATATTATGGAAAAAAATTTATATATTGATGCATCGCATCCTAATGAAACTAGAGTTGTTCTTAAATCAAACGGACATATTGAAGATTACGAATACGAAGGTATAAAAAATAATCTAATAAAAAATAATATATACTTAGGAAAAGTAAGCAGAGTTGAGCCTTCTTTGCAGGCAGCATTTATTGACTTTGGAAGAGAAAGACATGGGTTTTTATCTTTTAATGATATCCAATCAGATTATTATCAAATTCCACAAAGTGACCTAAAAAAAATTAAGGAAGAAGAAGAAAAAGCTAGAGAGGAACTGCAAAAAGAAAGTGAACAAAAAGAAGAAAAAAATTTAGACGAAGGTAATCTTGATGCTGAAGATCCTGTAGAAAAAAATCCAGATCCAGTTATTTCAGAAGATATAAATAAAAAAAAAGAAAAATTCCAAACGAAAAGATATAAAATACAGGAAGTCATAAAACCAAATCAAGTTATACTAGTGCAGGTTTTAAAAGATGAAAGAGGTTTAAAGGGTGCAGCACTAAGTACTTTTATTTCTATTGCTGGAAAATATATTGTCTTAATGCCAAATACTCCCAAGGGCGGGGGCATATCTCGTAAAATATTTAATCCTGGAGATAGAAAAAAAATTAGAAAAATTTTAAATGAAATTGAAATACCAAAAGAAATGGGAGTAATTGTAAGAACTGCAGGATCAAATAAAACTAAAAATGAACTTGAACAAGATATGCAGAATTTAATTAAAAATTGGGATCTAATAAAAGAAAATGCGATGAACTCAATCGCGCCTGCCTTAATACATCATGAGAGTGAAATTATAAAGAGAACTTTAAGAGATATGTATGACGAGGATACAAAAAACATAATTGTCGAAGGAAACGAAGGATATAAAAAAGCCCAAAATTTCATGAAATTAATGATGCCTGGTCATGTAAAAAAAATTAAAAAGTACAGAGATAAAGTCCCGCTTTTCTTTAAAGAAAATATCGAAACTAAACTAAATGAAATTTTTGATACTGAAGTCAAACTTAGTTCTGGAGGATATTTAGTAATTAATCCAACCGAAGCTTTAGTTTCCATTGATGTTAACTCAGGAAGATCAATAAAACAAAAAAATGTAGAAAGTACTGCTTTAGATACAAACCTAGAGGCAGCAGATGAAATATCTCGACAAATAAAAATTAGAGATTTGTCTGGATTAATAATTATTGATTTTATCGATATGCTAAATTATGGAAATAGAAGACATGTTGAAAGAAGACTTAAAGAAAAATGTAGAACAGATAGAGCTAGAATTCAAATTGGAAGAATTAGTAATTTTGGTTTATTAGAAATGTCTCGCCAGAGATTAAGAGAGAGTACAGTTAAATGGCATGTTGAACTAACTGACGAGTCCTTCTGTCTTAAAGTGTTAAAAATGATAGAAGTTAAATCAATATCAAATAAAGCAAAAAATGTGAATCTTAGAATTTGTGATAAAATATCTAATTTTATGGAAGAAAATTTTAAAGAAGATTTAAAATATTTTGAAAATAAAAACAAAATTAAAATTAACATAGTTCCTGATAACTCTTTAATTATTCCAGATTATATTGTTTCCTTTGAGAATAGAGGAAAAAAAATAATTGAGAAAATTGAGTCGATTAGAAAACTTAAAAATCTTAAAGAAATGGATCTTCAAAACAAAAATTATAATAACAATTTATCTTCTAAAAATTTAAAATTTAAAAAAAATTCATTTAAAAAGAAAAAATTTTATAAGAAAAAATTTTATAAGAAAACTAAATCTTCCCCTTTAATGGAGAAGAAGGTCTAGCAAAATTTGATTTTATAATTCTTCCAGATAGATAAGAACTTCGTCCGGCCAAAACAGCGTTTTTCATTGCAAGAGCCATTTGAAATGGGTTTTTAGCTTTTGCAATCGCCGTATTAATTAATACAGCATCACAACCTAATTCCATCGCTATTGTTGCATCAGATGCCTGGCCTAGTCCAGCATCTATTATTAAAGGTAGTTTTGTCTGGTTTCTTATTATACGAATATTTGTCTTATTCTGTATTCCTAATCCTGAGCCAATTGGAGCAGCCAATGGCATAATTGCACAAGCTCCAACATCTTCTAATTTTTTTGCCATTAACGGATCATCGGTACAATAGACCATTACATCAAAGCCTTCTCTTGTTAATATTTCTGTTGATTTTAAAGTTTCAATCATATCTGGAAATAAATTTTTTTTATCTCCCAAAACTTCTAATTTAACAAGTTTCCATCCACCTATC
>MDTG01236163.1_pt1 | contig 17954 bp, 7 predicted proteins | sample 811421 | NCBI WGS metagenome assembly MDTG01 (sample SAMN05326645, study PRJNA326480) | marine metagenome | isolation source: seawater | place: Pacific Ocean: South East | collected 2011 | reverse complement strand
TCTTTTGCGGTAAAAACCTGACTGAAATCTGCACCTTGAGGTATTGTTATATTTACTGCAGGAGTTGCTGCCATTTTACTTTTTTAACTATTTATCCTCTGTTTTTTGCTGTTTAAGCATCTTTGCTAAATCAGCAGTTGACCCAACAAATAATGCATTAGTAACATTAGTTGGACCTTTAGTTTTACTTGAGTCGTCAATATCCTTCAACTTCTTCTGAAGGTCCATCAATTTATCTGTTGCATCAGAAACATTTTTGATAAGTTGACCTGCAACTTCATATGCTCTAGGCATTTCGCTTTCTTGTGCTAACTCAAGAATACCATTAATCGCTTCTTGTCCTTTTTCAATTATTGAATATAAATTGCCTCTTGTATATTCGTAATCCTTTCTAACATCATCAGAAGGAGGTTTTTCCTTTTTTTCTTCCCGTTGAATAACTTCAGTATTTTCTGTTGCTGTTGGAACTATATCTCCAGCAACGTTGAAAGTATCATTTAAATTGTCAAATTTATTTGTCATGAAAATTAGAAACCATCAAAACCAAAGTTATCACCAAATTCAATAAGATCTGCGTCTGCTGAAGTAATCAATTTAATATCTGTACCTAATACATGATTAGTTGCCGTTGTTGAATCAAATCCTCTTTCAACGGTTATTTTAGTTCCAGACTTGGATGCAACGCGGAAGTTTTCATCGTCAATAACAAGAACACCGCCAACTGCAACAGAAGATGCGTCATTGACTTCAATAACAGTCGCAATATCTGTAATATCTGCTTTTAGTGAAGTAATTATATTATTTGAATAACTCTTAGTTGGTCTTGGTTCAACACTATACGTAAACTCTCTCGATGGAGTTGAAGTTTTTGCTCCTGAAGCATATCCAACAGTAACTTTTTTGATAATATCCTTGGAAGGATCTGATATAGGACCGAAAAGATATGTTTTTGCGGTAAATCTTAAAGTATAAATGAGTGATCTTCTGGTTTGATAATTTCCTTCATAATCATCAGACATTGTGATACCTTCAAATACCACAGGAATATCTCTTTTTTCTCCAATTTGATCTACAAGATCTACGGTTAAATTATATGAAGGTTGAAAATAAGGTAAAATTTGTTCTACAATTTGAAGCATGTCATCATTTAACTTTGTGTACACACTTAGTTCAAATGACATATTATATGGAACGGGCATGAAAGTTTTTCTTGCCTTTTTCTTATCTGTCTCAAGAGAAGAAATAAATGTTTGAGTAGAAGTTACTTTTCTTGCAGAGTCATAGTTTAAACCAATCATCTCAAAAGACATCCGAGGTAAGGATAACTGTGTTGGTTTATTCAGATCTGCTACCTGCTCAAGTCTTGCTAAAAACTTTTGAGTGGGACCATATGCAAGTGGAACTTTAAGTTCGCTTACAGTATTATCCGATGAATCGGTGTGTCGGATGTTAATATCATTGAAGAGCGTTCCAAATCCTATGACGGTTCTTCTTAATATTTCGTGGTAGAAATACTCAAACATTTTTCAAACAAGATGATACACTATTTATGGGTTTCCAAATGGATTACGTTCTGTAAAGTCGAGAATGCCATCACCCTCACTTTCAAAAATATCATTCTGGGCATATGGGTCAACAATATTATCAGTATTAACAACTCTTACTTTATAAATTGATCCAGATTCTGCACCTTGAATAATATCACTTGTTAAGAAGTCTCCAGTTAAATTTGCAACCTTTAGAGTATTTGTTACTGCATCCCAAGATCTTACGCGAGCAGTATTTCCACTTACACTTCCAGTGATAACTTCGTTGTATCCAAATGTTCCTATTCCAACGGTAGTTCCAAAACCAATTGGTTCCGAAATTTCAATTGTTGGTGCAACACTATACCCAAGACCAGAGTTTGTAATATAAACTGCAGTTACGATACCTGCACCATTAATATATGCATGTGCCGATGCAGATGCGGTTGCAACTCCAGATTGGAATACTTCATTTGTAAAGGAAACACCCGGTGCAGTACTATACCCAGAACCACCACTTGTGACAGTTACAATGCCAATAACACCATCACCAATGGTAGCGGTTGCTGCAGCACCTACCCCACCACCTCCAAAGAACGCTACAGAAGGCGCTACAGTGTACCCAAAACCAGCATTTACTACTTCTACACCCTGAACCTTGGAATTAGATTTATTACCACTACAATCAACTAAGTCACCAATCATTGTAGCAACCCCAACAGCAGTTAACCCTCCAACTGGAGATGAAGAAATTGCAACTCTAGGTGCAGAAGAATATCCATCACCTCTGCTTGAAATTGTAAACAGCCTTACTCCCCCATTGACAATATAAGTATTTGCTGTTGCTGTTGATGCGCTACCAACAAGAGTTAGAGTTTGAATATAACCTTCATCCTTAACATTATCATCAATTTCATCAATTCCAGTATCAAGAACTTCATCTTCATACCTAAAGAGTTCGCAAGTTAGTTGATAAACATAATTTTTCTGAAGTTGATAGAAAGGTTTTTCATGTTCTACAAACTTAATCTCAAATAATCTATCCCCCAAAGGAAAATAAATTAAGTCTCCTTCTTTAGGTCTAGTAGCGAGTTCAATATTTGGTAAATTTTTTGTAAGTGGAGTAATATACTCTTCAAATCTTTCTTTTGAAATAGTAAGAGTTAAATCATCTATTGGTTGAACACCAAATTTAGATAATATAGTTCCTTGACCATCATATCCCTCATAAGTATCTACATACGCTTCAAGAGGGTAAGCATCATCAAATTTAGATTCGATAACTTCTCTTATTATTGTATTAGTCGTGGCATATTTTCTTGGAATATAATAAACTTCAACCCCGTACATACGAAGTTGTTCGTTGATAAGATCTTGAACTAAAGACTGTTCTGTTTTTGAACCTTGCTGGAAAAATGGATTAAGCATATCATCCAATCATGTCTAAAGGTGGAAGTTCATATGTATTAGACATTCTCTCCATTAACTGGTCTAATTCTCTCTGAGCATCATCATATATTTGCCTACCATTCAACTCAACACCGCCTGGAAGTCTAACTCCTTGGAATTTAATAAGGTTTTGTCCCCATTGTTTCTTTATTAATATGGTAAGATATTTTTTAAGGAAAGAGTCATTATAAACTCTCGTAAAATCATTTGGATCCAATAATCTATTGCAATCTATAATGATGAAACTATCAACTGCCGCACTTGCCCAGTCAATATCTAAATAAAGTCTATCTTGACGTTGGTTAAATCTTATTTGCTTGTCTGTAGAAAGTAGAAAGTCAATATCTTCAAGATATGTTTTAGTCATTGCATAAGTCAGCAGTTCAGTAGAACCAAAGAAGTAAATATCATTCAAAAATAATTGATATTTGACACTGAACATATTATTTGTGATACTATTAGTACCATCAAACTTAAATATTTTATTGACCCCTATAATATGGGGAGGAACTTGAAGGTAGTTACTATTCTCTTCAAAACTAAAGGTAGTTGCAGTGCCAACTATTGTTGTTGTTGCGGTTGTAGTTGCAATTCCAACGTTACCTCTGCCTCTATCAACATCTTCTTGAGTTATCTTATATTTTAAAAATGTTTGAGTAACACCATCAAAGTGTCTCTCATGAAAATATTGCAAAGCATCATCTACTAAGTCTTCAATTTGCTCATCAGCAACGTTGATTTCCAACACTGGTGCGCCAAGTTGCCTTTTGCAGTAATCTATTAGTTCTGTTCTAGATGATGGTTGTGCCATTTATACAACTTATCCTGTAATATTTAGGAAACGATTTCAAATACAAATCATTTAGATAGATTTTTAAGAAGATCTTTAATTTCGTTAAGGTTTGACTTAATCTCTGATACTTCACTTTCAATTTTTTCTATTCTATGTTCTTCAACTTGTTTTTCTTGTCTTTGAGACATATATTTATTATATTCATTCATATCCACATTTAAAATTGCATTTGTTTTTGGGTCACGCATTAGATTTAAGTGACCCTCTACCTTTATATGTTCCATAATTATGCGAGAGCGATAGTTCTAAAGTCCTTGATTCTTGGAGGGTATGCTTGGTTGGTTGAAGTACCAACAAGTTTTACGCTAAAGTACTTAAAGGATGGTAAGTCATCAATCGTAAATTCAAGATCAGTATATCTTACTTGACTTTCGACAAGTGCAAGTACATCTGATTTAGTAAAGAACTTATCTGGAGAACCGTCATTTTGAGAACTATCAATAACTTGACCACTCTGAAGTAGGTTTGAATATCCTGGGAATGGTTGATAAATTAATTGATCTGTCTCTTCATTTGCAATGGCATAGAATGCTCTAACATCACTAAACCTATTGATATTTGCTGCCATAAAGATCTTAATAGCAGTCGCCGGTGCTTCTAACGAAACTGGAGAACAGGCATAAACAAATGCATTTGGATCATTGAGAAGATTAGAAGTTCTGTTATCAGTTACATAGTTTGTAACTGGATTATTAACTCTATTTGAAGTTAAGATCATTGCAACCCTGTTCAAATCAATAACAGGAGAAAGATCTGGGTTTGAAGATGTTAAAGATAGTGCGAGAGTAAATGATTTGTTTCCTTGCAAAGTCGATAGCAAGTTAGTTTCATTAATTCTAGACGCAATGAGTCTTGGAGAATCTAAGTAATTTTCTCCATCTAATGTTATAGATTCAAATCCTTTATCAACATAAGAAATTTCAGTTCCATTAATACTAGTACCACTAATTGTTCTAACTTGTGCTTCAATATTAGTTCCTTGTGGAGTAATATTCTCAACAATAGGTGTAATAATTTCATACTGAATATTTTCAGTAGTTTTAATTCTAGCACCACCTGCAGATTTAGTGCTATTTAGATATAGTTTGGGGAAACTTGTTCCTACACTTCTATCTACACCATCGGCCGACATATCAATTTTAACATTATAGAAATCTAGTCCTACAGAGTTAGTTAATGTGGAGTCTGCTAAGTTATGAACTTTATTAATCCTACGAAGAGAAACAGAACCCAATTCATATTTCTGAATAAAGTCTCCAGATTCATATCCAAATGCTACCGTGTTATCAACAGAACGAGTAACTCCAGTTAATATATTTCCAGATACTCCACTGTAAGAAATAATTTCTTCACCTATCTTAGCATATCCAAGATTAGTAGTTCCAACGCCCACATTTTCAAATGTTCCAAAATTACTTGAATCTGTAACGATAATATCGGAGGTTGAAGATTTTGGATAATCTGCTGTTAACTTAGTAGGTAACGTATCTCCAGCAACATCATTAATCTGAACTCTATTAAGAGCAGAGTGCATACCATGATTCTTCTGGTTAATCTTAAGATGTAATCCATCAGTAACATTAATTGGTGCTACAGGTATAGTAACGTTTGCACCCGTGCTTGCATTGATATCTGTAGTTACGCCAGAATTATTAATGTATCTCATTGTTCCAGCAGATCCAACAAGGAAGTCACCCTGAACATTGTCAATAATCAGTTGATTGATACCTGTAATATCACCAACTGTAAGTCTAATATTTCTTCCAAGAGAACTTGCACCTACATTATTTACAGTTAACACATCACCAACAGAATAACCAGTTCCACCATTAGAGACGGTTGCTGCAAGAGCAACTCCATTTTCGATGGCAAGGTTTACAGTCGCATTTATTCCATTTCCCGTGACATTACTAGTAGCAACATCAGAATAAACCAAATATCCCGAAGATGGAGTATAACCAATACCTGAGTTAGTAATAGTTAACGTTCCCGTTGCTGTTCCCGCAGAACCAACGAAGTTACCAGTTGCATTAGAACCATGTTGAAGAATAGTATTTCCTAGAGTTAAGTTTGGTTCTTGTAATGTGGATCCAAGACCAACTCTAATTCTCTTAGAAGAAATTTCTGCTGCATCTTTGATTGTAAATCTTGAAGTGTCAGTATCGATATTTGTAATTGGATTGAAGAAATTGACCGTTCCTTCTGGAACAAATACTGCTCTGTTCAAGTTAAACTTGAGATCTTCATACTGACTTGGATTCCAAGTTTCTCCATTTTGAGATTTATATAAAGAACCAAGAAGTGGTTGTGCTGTAACAACTACTTGCCTAGATTCATCCTGATTTGCAGTTGTTACATCGATTTCACCAAGTCTAGAAATCCAAACGGTGTATTCATTACTATCAGAGAGTAGAACTATAGAATGATATTCTCCGCCAGTTAAATAAACTGGTGACTTAAAGAAAATTCTACTTGCAACAGTTGCATCATCTGAAAGTAAAATATTTTCAGGATCAACAACAACTTCACTAAAAGGATATATTTCGCTTGTTGGAAGTCCCAGTTTTGTTGGGCGAAGTTGTACTGTGACCGGTAAAGTTTCATCTTTTGTTCTAAAGAACACATCTACAGATGTCACAAAGATACCTGATTGCTCATTAACAAAGAATGACTGTCCAAGAGGATCCCTACCATTTCTACATCTACGTTGTTTCGCTTCGGTTGAGTTTGCAATTCCAAATAGAATGTCATTAAGACCACCACCGTTTTTAGCAACGTGTCCTTGCCAATCTGCAATTTCTGAAGCCACTGGCGTTCTGCCTAGATTTTTTCTATAAGATGCTATAATCAATGCCCTTTCGGCATTTGCTGCAGTATTTTGCTCTCTGCCACTAGAATCAACCGAGGAAACTGCTCTACTGGTTAATGTTGTACCAGGCGTTGATGTAGGTTGTGTAACTTGATATTGAGCCTGCTGTTGAGCAATAACTCCTCTACCAATAAACACTGCTTCTGGACTACTTTGAATATCTCTTTTAATTTGTGCAAGTGCTTGTTGTTGATTCAATCCTTGGTTTATTAGTTCTGGGAATCTTGTTTCAGACCAATATTTTTCACCACCAGTTTCGGGTCTTCTTCCCAAAATATCAACGTATGCTGCCTGAACGGAATTAAGAACTGTCTGATTTATACTTCTTGAACCAGGAGCAACTGTATCTTCGGTTGCAGAAGTAACTGGTATAAAGGTCTCTTGTCCAGAACGTGGTGGTTCTACTGGTGTACTATCTAAATATACGGTTGGTGGTCCAACACTCGCTATTGTTGGTGGAGTAAATCTTCCAACAACAGTTGTTCCTACAGTAGTGGTATTTTCTGAAGAAACCGATTCAGACTCTTGTTGAGTTTGAGTTTCAACTCTAATATTTCTTACTGATAGGATATTTTCTTGACTTTTATTTAAAGTGCCTCTAGATTCATATTTTTCTTCAGCACTGGTAGTAACAAATCCTGGAATTTGTGAATTATTTTGATCACTAGTAAGTCTAAAGACTTTTGTTCCTGACTCGAAACGTGGGTTAGTTGTTACATTTGGATCTGGAACAAAAACTGTACCAAGTATAGTTCCATTAGCATCAGTAAATAATCTTATATTGCGTATTTCTGCTTCTGCTCCACTTGTTTTGCCAACAAGTTTCATACCAATTTGAATATATCCAAAGAAATCATTAGTATTTTTTTCGGATAAACTAAAAGTATCAATATTCAGAATAGACGAAGTTGATGAATATGATTCAGGAATAACTTGTTCTTTATTATATGGATTCTGTACAAAAATCGTACTAGCTTTATCATATGGACCATACTTATGGTTGGACTGTGCAACTCTAAAGGTTATTGTAGGAGAACTTGCAAATTTTGATATATTTCCTGCAATTGAAATCGTATCACCAGGATTTACATTATTTTGATTTGTTGATCCAGAGAGAGTGCTTTCTTGACCTTCTGGTAACCTATTTGGCATTGTGCAAATAGGATATATACCAAACGTGTTTCTTCCTTCTACAGTTTCTCCTGGTTCAAAAACACCAGAAGTCATTTGAATTTCTAATAATTTTGGAGTAATATACTCATTTACGTCTTCTCCGTCGAGGAAACCATATACTCTAGTAAATGGTTTCATTCTCTTTGAAGTAAATTCAATATTCCTTGATCTTAAGTATGGTACAAGTTGAGTACTAACTATAGCATTTCCTAAACTTATATCATCAAATACTTCTTTGGTCAGTTTTCTTGTGCCAGTTCTGGTTTTTGTTCCAGTTTTTGTTACTGTTTGGAAGTCTGTTCTAATATTTTCATTTCCAACCCAAGCAGTATCACTGTGTTTTTTAATTTTTTCTCCAGTCCAAGTAGTTTTCCAAGAGTCCCAAATAACTGAACTAAAACCACTTTTTGGATCATATCCTTCTGCTTCAAGTTGATTAAGAGTTTTAGTGTAGTTGCCTTCAACTTCGATGGTTTTTGCAGCAAGTTTAGTAGTATCACACCAAAGATCTGAAGCTGGATTGAGTTCAATAGTTCCAGCATAGTAATTGACCAAGAATGGCGTTACATTTTCAGTTCTAGATGCAAAAGTCTGTCTAATATAAGGAATTTCTTGATAATCTAGAGTAAGAGCACTACCCGTCTTTGTTACATTTGTTGCAGTAATATCAGTTGCGAATGCCTGATCTACACTTGGATCAGAAACGGTTCCAATTCCAATGAGTGCATTAGAACCAAGAACCAGATCAATTTCGTCAGTATAGTGTGATGGCCTTAAGACTGCGTTTTTAACATCAATACTATTCTTGACAATGGTTTTTTTAATCTGAGATCTTGTCGATGAAAAATCATCTACAAAAAATCCAGACTTAAATCTATTCAAACCATTTACATCTCTAATGAACAGATTTGAAGTATCAGACTCTACTATAGAAAGTGATGTATAGAATTCTAAGTTTTTAATTCTTCTATCAAGATTCTTAATGTCCTCCATCATATATCTTGGATGACTATTCAAAGAGACATCTGCAGAATCAACATTGCAAAGATATGCAGGTAAAGTTAATGTTGCAACTTCTAAAGAATTTTCAATATTATTCGGTGGAAGAGGAGTTTCTGCTGCAACTCCTTTAACAAGTTGATATGTTCCATCCTTACTTAAGAAAACCTTATCAATTCTAGGTAAATAAAATGAATAGTCAAGAGTAATAGATTCATCTGAAGCTAAAACATTTGCCGCTGAATTACCATCAGCAGTAAAAGTCCTTGCATTAAATTCAAAAGGCGATAAAGTAGATGAAGTAAACTCAGAAACTCTGGGTCTAATATCAATTATATCAGAAACACAAACTCCGTTAATTATGGGAAGGTCACAATACCCAAATTCATTATAGCTATTTACTGTTGTAATATCTCCCGTATCTGAAGAGGAGAAATCTGCATGTTCATAGACAATTTTTAATCTCTTTTCTGGTTCTTTAACATTTGATTTTCTAATTATTCTAGAATAATCATAAATTGTATCTCTTTGTCCATTATCGAAAGTAAAATTAGAACTTATATTATTGTCCCCATCATCAATTAATGAAACAAGTGCAGTAATTCCAGAGTTTTTGAAAGTTATCGTTTCACCAGAAACTAAATTTTTACCATTTAGAGGAGTGAAATTGATATTCAAGTCATCAACTGAGTTCAAGTAGATTCCAACAAATTTGCTATTGCTACTTGTAAATTCTTCTCCTACTAAAAGATCTCCAGTTTTATTTGAAGGTCCAGAAAGTGATGTAAGAGTTAGTTTTGGAAGAACAGCATCAGATGTTGATGAAGATTCAAAAATTCCATGAATCTTAGTTACATCAGGAAGAAGTAAACAAATCTCTTGGTCTTGAACTCTTGTACCATAACCAGTGGCATAAGTTAAACCATCGTTTAAAGTGGTTGCTCCAATACCAGATTGTTGATACTTTGAATTTGTAACTGTAATTATTTTTACTTTATTTCTATTTTTAATTTTAGATTTTACATCTATTTTTCTTAACGTAGCAATTAGTTTTGCAGAACTATTAGTACCCAAACCATTAATAGTTAATGTTGTTCCACCAGAACCAAATACAAATTTATCCGCACTTAATGCTTCTGTAACTCCATCAGATCTGATGAGAATATATCTTTCCTCATCAAAGGGTAAAAATGTTTCAAGAGCAGATCCAGAAGAAACTGCACCTGTAGAATTTGCAGTGATATTAACATCAAACTGCTTTCTAATGGACAAACTGGAATTTGTTAAATCAACAGAGGCAATTTTTTGCTTTGGAAGGACAGTGTAAAGAGTTTTATCCAAACCTTCCTGGAAACTGGAAGATAAAATCGTGAAGTCTCCTGGGTTAATATTGCTGCTTGGAAGACCTCCATCACATACACCAGTTACAGTTGTAATTCCAGATAAAGTTAATGTATGTTGAGAAACAGATTCTACTTTAGAGAAAGTTGGGATGGTACGTCCTGGAACAGAGTATGATACTAAATCACCTACTGTAGTAATTCCAATAAAAAACTTAGATAGATCTGTATTAGTTACTGTACTAATACCACCACTATTTCCAGTAACATTAACTTGTCCAAGATTTGTTAGTGCGGTTTGAATAACATCGGCATTAAATGTAGATGCAGTACCAACATTACCAAAGATTGACTGAACGTCTTTTGTACTAAATGCAGTTACTCCAGTTGAAACTCTGGTAGTTTGTACACTGTCAAATTCATATTCTTCTCCAAGGGCAAATCTACCTTTTGTATTGTATGCTGTAATAATTCCAGAATTTGTAACATCATATCTAAGGAATCCAGTTGCGCCACTAGCTTTTCCTCTAATATGTGTTGGAGTTGATAAAGTAATATTTTCATTTAACTCAATTGAAGTATATGGTTGAATGTCAAACAGAGTTGCATCCCATACATTTGTGTCAGCATTAACTGTATTGTATGAACCAGACTCCAATGCAAAGTCATAAACTCTTGCGAGACCAATTTCTTTTCCTGCAGCTATAGTTGCGGCAACACCAATTCTATTATCTCTTAAACTTACCGTATAAGATGTAGACAATCCAACAATTGGAGAACCACTTACTCGATTGAGTCCAAATGTTGGTCCAGTTGTATAGTTAATACTTTGATTTTGGAATAATTTAGTAGTCCTTGGTTTTTGGAAATCCAAATATGTTGGACTAACAGTTTCTACTTCATATCCTCTTACATAAGCTTTAGTTGGACTAATAATATATGTTCCTAAACTTTCTGCAGGAACATTACCATTATATGTTGTTTGAGTATCAAGAAAAACTCCTCTACTTCCCTTTAAATTGTTTAAAGATTCTTTAACTTGAAGTGTGGGTTCTTTTACATAATAGTCTCCAGACTCATCATAAGTTCTTCTTGCAAATTCTTTTGCAATTTCATTATATTGAGTATCTTTTCTAACAGCGGTAATTTCTCCACCGTTTACCACCATCAGTTCGATAAAGTTTTCATACTTTCCATCATCAAGAGGTCTTTTTGTCAAGTATGCTCTAATTTTTAATCTATCAGCACCAGCAGCAGTATAATTTGAATATCCTTGTGCATTATCGTTAAGATTTTCGTCAATGTCAGAATTAACTAATTCTTCAAAAGTTTCTAAACCAATTCGATATGATGGAAAATTACTATAAGGATCTAAAATAATCGTTTGCTTAGGAACTTCTACAAAATATCCTCTGATAAAGTAAACTCCCTCATCCAAAACTGCAGAAGATCCTTGTGCCGTGGAATTTTGTGCAATTGTAGTAGCTACTGCTTCACCATCTTGAAATGTTACAAAACTATTTGAGAATCCAGTTTCAACAAGTAAAGTTTCTCCATCAATAAATGTATCATTATTCCCATCTGCAGAGGAACTAAGGTAATTAAGATATAAGGTATATGATTCTCCAGGAAATGCACTTACATTTAAGTGTGCTTTTACTTTTGCTCTAATTCCAGAAACAGAACCTGTTAATATCTTTTCATTTAAATCGTCAATGTAATTAGTTACACTTATCCCTGCAAACTCAGTTTCAACAAGAACACAATCTAAATTATTGGTGTAATGAACACCACCACCCGTTACAGAATCGCCTTCTTTAAAGACGTGATTTCCAAACTTTTCAACTTGATCCTGTAAAATTGATTGAAGAGTTGTTAATTCTCTAGCCTGAACAGGATATTCTGGTTTGAATAAAACCTTAAAGTAGTTATTTTGAGGATCAAAATCATCAAAATATGGAGCAGTATTGAGATTAGTTTCCTGGGGCATGATTCCTTAGAATTGCAAAATGACTTTGATATCTTCTTTTTGATTATTTGACCTTGTTATGGAAGGTCTATTATCCACATAAATTATGTTTCCAGAATATTTTTTAACTTCTGGATTGGCAACACCATTGGTAAAAGAGTTCCCAAGGTAATACGTCCTATTATTTATTGAGGTAGAGAGACCTGTAAAATTAGTATCAATACCCAAAGTCACATTTCCGCCAATAATATTCACATTACCACTATTTCCATAATCTGGACTTGCTGTGAATCTATTTAAAGTAAATCCATATTCTGGAACTGTATTTAAAGATCCATCAGTATTGAAACCAGCAAGACTCTTATCTTGCCAAAATTTTAATACTCCTGTAGTTTGATCATATGAAATTACTCTACCAACAGAAGTAGAACCAAGACCAATAGTTTGAGTGATTTCTGAATCGGGAGTAAACACTGCGGTGCTATAACCAGTACCAACTAACTTTAAGGCATAATTTGCACTTGCTTTGTCTGATGTTAATATGACAGAAGAATTGAATGCTTCTGGATTTTCAATAAGTCCGACTCTAGCAATTTGATTTCCAGTAATAAAATCTGGATTTTCCGTGTCATTTTCAATTCTGGAGTAAACTAGAACGTTGGATGCTCCAAGTTCTCTGTAAATATCTGCACCATGCCCCCCTTGCGGAGGAATGATTACATTAAATATTGGAGATGTTGTTCCTGTAGGAACATTTCCTGATACTAAATCAATAGTTCCGAAAGTATAGTCTGATCCACCTTTAGAAACATTTATAGATTCTACTTTAGAATCATTGTTGATAACAATGGTTGCTTCTGCACCCGAACCATCTCCCTTGATAGGAACACCAGTATAAGTTCTATTTGCAGTTCCAATTCCAGCACCTCTATTAACCACAGTAACTACTTTTAATTGTCCACTTGTAGTAGCATTATTTCTAACTGCTGCATCAGTTGTGTTTGATTCCCAATTTTGAGGAACAGGCATAAAGTTTGTAGAATCAAACTTTACAATTTCACTTGGTTTAATTGTATACAAATACTTCCAAATATAACCATCACCACTATCTCCAGCAGATCTAGGTTCAAGATCAGTAAATGTTGGTTGATCTAAAGATGGTTTTCCAGTTGTATTTTCTGGATCTACTCCATTATTGAGACAAATATAAACTTGAAAATCTTCATTTACAACATAATAATTTGCAGAATATAAGTTTGTTGCACCAGATGGTTTTGATGTATTGGTTCTACTTATATCATGACGGTACATATCATAAGTAGTACCAGAAGTCCAATTAATTTTTCTTATTACTTGGCGGATATCACTCCCTCCAATTTTCTTCACAGCGATCATTGTATCCCAATAATCATTTTCCTGCTCAAATGAGTCTTTAGGTGCAGGAGGATCGTTGTCCCAAGTTGGTGAAAAATCTGCAGCATTTGGCAAACCAACAAACGAATAATATGAGTTCGTAGATGAGGTCGCTGCTGCTACAAAATTCTTCGCATTTAAGATCCTTAACTGGTCAGTTATAATTGCAGACATTTTTGCGAGTTTTTTATTTATTTATTAGTTATAATTTAAATGTTTGAGAGGATTGGTTCTCTCAATAACTGGAGATGTAGAAACTCCAGTTAATCCGTTATTATATGCTGTAAAGGTATTTGCATTAGTTCTTGATGGAACTGAAATTCTACCCCAACTGTATTCGCCAAAGAAACTACTGTGCCCTGTTCCAACAAGACCGTTAAAGTCTTCAACGCTAACTGTGACCTGGGCGACATATGTAATGCCAATGCCTTGAACCGCAGTTTGCGCTATGGAAACAGCAGCAACTTCATAAATGTTATCAAGGAACGTTGAACCAACACCAACAACACTATTATCTTGTCTCAAGGATGTTACTCCAAAACCAAGGTTTGTCTTAGATGTGACAAAGTAGTATCCAGTTTGAATTCCACTTACTGTAATTGCAGTTCCAACGACAGCAGAGTCTCTGAACAGAGAATCACTTGGAATAACGAAATCAAATACAATTCCAGTAGAAGCAACTCCAACGGAAGTTGTAGAAACTCCTGCAATAATTCCAAAATCACCCGTATAAGATACAGACTGTATTTCTTCAACAGGAGTTCTTGGTTTTTCAATTAAAACTACTGGTGGATTTGTAGTTGTATATCCAGTTCCTGCTGAAGTAATAGTCATCGCAGAAACTGCGCCAACTCCAGAAATAGTTGCATCAACTGATGCCCTTTGTGTTGTTCCCAAACCGACAGGATTTGCAATAGTTGCGGAAGGAGTAAAGGTATATCCAATACCACTTTCGGCAATAGAAATAGAACTAATAGTTCCTAATCCAGATACAATTGCAGTTGCAGATGCACCAACAATAACATCTTGAGATGTTATTCTAATATTATTATTATCAGAAGTATTTTCTCTTACATTATCAAAGAATGTTCTTACACTTTCAACAAAAATGAAAGTGGAACCAATACCAACGGACTGAATAATTGTAGTATTTGGATAAATTAGTGGTTCATAGATATCTCTATCTTTCGTTACAAATTCTCCGTCTATAAACCTATCTACAGATTGCCTACACCATTTAACTGGTCTAACATAAGATTCGTTTGTAGTAATTCCTGAACCAGAATACAAATTAGTATTAATAATGTCCGTAGAATTTACACTATAAACTATTCTTTCATCTTGTTGCAAACCAAGATCATCATTCAATGTAACAGTATCACCTTTTTTGATTGTTTCTAATATGTCTACAGAACGAACATCCACTGAAGACGATCCTTGATAGAAAATAATTTTTGAAGTATCTCCTGATTTTGGTGCTTCTGCAAACTTGATAAAACTTCCACCGTTAAAACTATATCCCTTTCCAGGAACTTGAAGAATATCGTTAATGAATACCAACAGTGTTTGTTCAACATCAATCTGAGAACCAGCTGCAGATCTAATTGTTTTTGCTGCTCCCCCAAGTTTAATCTGGAATGATTTTTTAGTACCATCAAACAAATCGTCAATATTATCAAGAACTAATAGGTTTCCAATACTCCAACTGGAGAAACTATCAGAGAAAGTACGATCAATAGTAACTTTAAACTCATTAAATGTAAGTGCGGGATTAGTTGGAATACCGGTCAATCCGCCAATAGGAATAGTTAAAACTTCACCTTGACCATATCCATGACCTTGATTTTTAATTTCAAAATCTATAATACTAGAACCTTGTCCAACTACAATGTTTGCAGTTGCCTCACTTCCTATACCAGAAGAAGATGAAGAACTATAAACAAGAGGAATATTTGAATATGATAACGGATCATCAAATACAATATCAATTGGTTTATTAACAGTTCCACATCTTGCATAGAAATGTGCCCGAGTGGAAATGCCAGTGTTTATCTCAAAATTAGTACTATTAATTACTCTGAGGACATTTGATCCTTGTGATGCAGGATCAAATCCACTAGCAGAATTGTTATTTGCTCTTGGAGCAATGAGAACAGGTTGTGCAACACCACCAGACTGATAGAAAGTAGCAACTGTAGAAACTCCAACATTAACTTCAAATTCTGTAGCACTATTAACTGCAAGAACTGGAGTACCACAATATGCAGGATCAGTCGTTCTTGGATATACATGCGTAGAACTACCACCATCCAAATTACAAGTCATTCCAATACCAGTTAACAAAACATCACTCTTCTGTCCACTTGTAGAAAGATTATGTGCATTAGAAGTTGTAACTGTCATAATACCAGTTACATTATTGTATTCAACATTAGAAATATTAACTGGTCCAGATCCACTGTAATCGCATGTGAATGCAATTCCAGAAACAATAATTTCTTCACCATTGGATAAACCATGTGCAGTAGAAGTTGTAACCGTGGTAATACCAGTTGTGTTATCATAAAGGACACCTGAAATATCGCGTGGAGCATAGAAAACTCTATCTGTTGTGATAGCAACTGAGGTTACGTGTCCTCCAGAAATAGAAGCAATTCCAATTGGAATTATAGTTGTTCCTGTAGTATCTGGAAGTTGTACTCCTACAGAAAGATTTGTTTGTATACCAGCTCTGTATCCAGAACCACTATTGCCAATTGATACTGAAGTAATAGTACCCGCAGAAGATACAACTGCTGTTCCTCCAGCAGAAACTAAGGGTTGATATCCAAATCCTTCACTTGAACCAACAGAAATAATAATTCCACCAAGAGGAACATTTGAGGTGTTGACATCAGATGTTATTGATGAGATTGTTCCAGTAAAGTTTACACTAGTGATGCCAGCATTTTCTGCAAGAGAATAATTTCCCGCTTTTTGGTTCGATTGTGGTCCTTGGAATATCTGATTAACTAAAACAATAGCATTGTCTGTAGAAATACCTGCAACGTTGGAACCACCTGACTTCAAGTCAAATGATGTGTTAAATCCTGTAAACTGAGATGAGATATCATCAAAAATATGATTGTTTTCATATGGCTCTATATTTGTATCTGGGATACCAGATCTAATAAATGTCCTTCCACTAAATGTAGAGTGTGTTGAAATACCAACGAAATCTACTTCATCTGGACTTGCTGTGGTTGTTCCAATAGGAGTCAATCCTTTTGGTGCCGTTACAAAACTAATTTTATTATCTATAATATTATAGTCACCATCTACTTTAGTTACTAATTGTCCATTTGGATGTGTAGCAATACCTGTTCCCATCCAACTTCTTCTGACTCGGAAAATATTAGTACTTCCAACTCCAACTGCATCTACTCGTACAATTTCATTGCCAATTGAAAGTAAATTGCCACTAAAAATTGAAGTTATTCCACTCAATGTCATAGTATTTTCAGTTAGTTTAAACTCCTGAGATAATGTTGTTGTAACTGCACTAGAAACAATCGGAGATTGAATTATATTATCAATAGAAAGAACAACTCTGGAGTTTTGTTTCTTAGCAGTAAGAGAGTGAGAAGTTCCAATACCAACAGAAGAAATCTCTAATGGTTGTGCTACTGTATTAAGAGCATTTTCTGCACTACCTGCAAGTTGAATTGTAATGTCGTCAATTTTAATTGCATAAACCGTTTCTGGAAGTTTATCCGTTGTTCCAATACCTGCAATTGTTGTAGTAACAATTCCGATTGCTTGAGTCGTACCTGCTCCAGCATGTTCATACGTCAGTTCTTCCCCATTAACAAAGAAGTGATTTGGAATATTAATTGTATTTGCTGCAACATTAACTACTGTAGAAGCACTTCCAACAAAATATCTTTCAAAAATTGGACGTTGTTGGTGAGTTAACTGGAATTCTCTCTTAACGTCACTGTCGGTTCCTGTATATTCTCCATTTCCCGATGCAATAGAAGAATTATCAAGATCAATAACTGTATTTGTATTTCCTGTATCAACTAAACGAAGTGCTTGTTGGAAGACCGTAATATGAGTAATGCTAGATGATCCGCTAGGAGTAAATAAGAGTTCTGTATTTCCTCCAGATAATTGAGCACTAAAAGATCCATGATCAATCCCGCTGGGCATATCCACATTTCCAAATTCTGAAATGTATGCATCTATAGAGTTGCTGACAATATTAAATTCAACTATTCCTGCAGCAGTACCTGGACCCGAAAGACAAGCAATACAATATGCACAATCAAATTGATTTGATGTATATGATGAAATTGTTGTAGCTCCACTAACAATGGGAGTT
>MDTG01220882.1_pt1 | contig 17954 bp, 15 predicted proteins | sample 811421 | NCBI WGS metagenome assembly MDTG01 (sample SAMN05326645, study PRJNA326480) | marine metagenome | isolation source: seawater | place: Pacific Ocean: South East | collected 2011 | reverse complement strand
TGACTTGAAAGAATTATCATTCTTTTTAATGATATATACAATAGGAACATTGCCATCATCATTTTATTATTCTGTAATTGGCCAATATGCTGTACGGAGCACTAATCTTCAAAAATACTATTTAATTTTAAGTACAAATTTAGTCATAATTTCTTATTTTTTTATTTACTTCAATTTTCAAGCATTTGAATTAAATAATTTTTATTTTCTTATTCTTTCTATAATTTCTTCAGTTATTTTACTTATAATGCATTACAATAGAGCCGAACAAATCACAGAATTAAATAAGAATAGTTTTCTAATTTATAAAGATTTTATTTTTTATATTGCTGTATCGGTTGCACCATTATTAATTATTTACGATACATCATATGAAAAATATATATTTCTAATAATTGCAACTGTCGGATTATTAACTTATCAAAATTATAAAAAATATCCAAATAATAAATGAAATTTACATTGACTAAAGATTTGTTTTTAATTTTAAAAGTAATTACTCTACCAATCATTTTATATCTATTTTATGAAACAATAAATTTATATGAAGGGAATAAATATTACTATTTAATTTTTAGTATTATTTCCATAGTATATTTATTCAGCTCAGCAAAAATAAAAACATCATTTATACATTTATTTCTAAGTTTATTTTTATTTTTAGGATTTTGGTTTAAGTTTTCAATAAATACTTTTTATAACGCTAAGTTTACAAATGAAAATTATTATGCTGAGGGCACTGGAAACTTCGATTTTAGCCCGGAATCATTAGATAAATTAATGTTAATTAGCTCAATATCAATATTTGCATTTATGTTGGGAAAATTTGCTAACTATATCAAAATCGAAAAAAAAATTGACAATGATAAACTACATATAAATAATTATATCATCTCATTTTTTTTTATTATTTTCACGTTTATTTGCTTAATTAATTTTTATTTTCAAATTTATTTAAAAGGTCTTGTAGGTAATTACTCTGAAAATATAATTTTATATAATTTTTTTGCATGGTTTTATCAATTAGGTTCGTTAATAATATTATCTTATTTTGTTGATCAAAAAATTAAAAATAGGAATTACTTCTTAATTACACTTTTATTAATATGTTATTTATCAATATTCTCGATTACTTTAAATAGTAGAAATTTTATTTTTACTCTATTACCCTTTTTCTCAGCGATATATATTTTTTCAGTTCAAAACGATTTAAAATTTGAAAGAGAAATAAAATTTTATTTTTTAATAATATTATCTATCTTTTTATTTTATTTTTCAGTTATTTTTTCCAATATATTTAGAACTAATGATTTTGAATTATTCAATAAGAATTATACTATAAATAAAATTAAGCCAAATATCGAAGAAATTGAAAATAAAAATATTAAAAAAAATAAATTTATAAATTTAGATGTAATAATTGAAACAAGAGCAGATCTAAGAATATTTCAAATTGTTAAAAATAGATTTGTTGGAATAGACTCTTTGATGTCCGTAATTGGAAAAGAGGATAAAGATTTTGAAATTTACTTTAATAGCTTTAATGAACAGTTTTTATTTGATAAAACTACGTTTTTTCAGAAAAATTTTCACAATATTTCCAATACAGGACAAAATGAGAGTAATAAAAAACATTTTGTGGTATTACCTGGTCTTGTTGCACATTTTTACTATTCTGGTTCAGCAGTTTTTTTATTTACAAGTATTTTAATTATTTCTTTTTTAGTAACCTTATTAGAAAAATATATTATTTGTAAATTTAACTGTATTTGTTTGTCATCTTTGATTAGCTATGCAATTGTCTATAGAATGATCCATTTTGGACATGTACCACAACAAACTTATAAATATATTTTCGGAATAATGCTTAGTTTATTGGTGATTTATATACTTAATATTTCTCTTAAATATGTACAAAGAAACTTTAAATTTTAATAATATTAAAAAAATTTATTTTATTGTTTGTACATTTTGTGCTTTCTTTTTTTGGGATATAAAAACTTTTTTTATTGATACTGAATTTTACTATTTTTTTGAGTTAAGAATAATCTTTTTAACATTAATTTTTTTTTCTTTACCTTTGAAAATTGAATTAAATAAAAAATTAATCACTTTTGTATTAGTAATAACTATACAAGAATTAATTTCTATATTTATTTATGATTACAATAATTTAAGAAATATTTTTAGTTTCTTGATATTATTTTTGATTTTAATTATCTCTATAAAGAATTATGAATTAATTTTAAAAAGTATCAAAATATCATTTGAAATTATATTATATATAATTTTTATTTTTATTATTTTCGAACTTTTTAATAATAATTATTCTTTGGGAAATGCATGCAATATAATTTTTTTTAACCAGCGATTTATTTTTTATGAAAATTCTCATTTAATATTCTTTTTACCTTCAGCAATAATATACTATAATTTTCTCTCTTTTATAAAACAAGAATATAAATACAAATTTTTGTTAACTATAAGTTTAATAGTCTTCTTTTTATTTTTTTCGTTAACCTTATATTTATCGTTAATATTAACATTGCTAATGTTATATATCTTTAAATTAAATAAATACTTCAATCCAAAGTCTCAGACTATTTTTTTTTTAATATTTTTAATAGGTTTCTCTTTTACGTACTTCAATGAGAATTGTAATAAAAGATTAAAAGATGTTTATAAAATATTTTCATTCTTAGAGTTTAACAAAGAACTTGTAATAGAAAAAAAAGAATATTCTGCGATAAATAAGGAAATAATGAAACAAGCTCTACTCAATGAGTCTTCTGCTGTTCTTGTAGATCATTTAATTATTACAAAAGAGAGTCTTAAAAAATATCCACTAGGTGTTGGAATAAATAATTATAATTTTCCATTTGAAAAATTCACAAATAAAAATATAAACCCAAGTGCTTTAAATTATAATGATGGAAGAATGGTATTTTTGAAATCATTAACTGAGTTTGGATTATTTTTAATTTTCTATGCATTTATTTTTTTTAAATTTTTAAATGAAAATACAATAGATAATAAAGTAAAATTTTTACTTTTTCCTATGATAACTTCTCAATTAATAAGTGGTTTTGGCTATTTTAACGGAGGATTCTTGATAACTTTTATTTTAATATTTGTATTTTATTTAAAAAGCAACTCGAACAAAAATATTTAAATATTAAAAATTAAATAATTTATAATTTACTTAGACCATATTTTTTCGTTAATTATTGAAATGTAGCTCTCAATTATATTAACCAATCTTAGTGCTATACCTGTTTCGTGATAATCTTGTACTTTAAAATTTAGATTTTTTTTAATCTCTCTAGCAGTTTTAATTGAATTATTTATATCCTGATTTTTTTCACTACATACTACTACAGTTCCACCTTCCATACCTTCTTGCCTCTCATGTGATGGTCTTATCGTAACTGCTGGAAAATTTAAAATAGAAGACTCCTCAAAAATAGTTCCACTATCAGAAATTGTACAATAAGCTAGTGTTTGCAACTTACAATAGTCAAAAAAACCAAAAGGTTTTAAAAAATTTATATTTGAATTTAACAAATTAAACTGCTTTAGTCTATTTTTTGTTCTTGGATGGGTTGAGACAATAATTTTTAATTTAGTTTTTTTATAAACTTTATTTAATTGATAAAAAATATTTTTTATATTTATCTCATTATCAACGTTTTCTTCTCGGTGAAGACTTACTAAAATAAATTTGTTTTTTTTTAAATCCAACTTATTTAATATTTTACTCTTAGATATCTCGTTTTCATAAAATTTTATTACATCGAACATATTTGATCCAAATTTAAATATAAATTCTTTATTTATTCCTTCACTTATTAAATTTTGTTTAGCTTGATCAGAAATAACAATATTTACATCGCTTAAGTGATCTGCAATTTTTCTATTTATTTCTTCAGGAACTCTTTGATCAAAACATCTATTTCCAGCTTCCATATGAAAAACAGGAATTTTTTTTCGTTTGGCAGATATTATTGATAAGCTAGTATTTGTATCTCCGTAGATTAAAATTGCATCAGGTTTAATTTTTTCAAGAATAATATCTGATTTAAATATAATATTTGATATTTGCTTAGATAATAATTTGTCTTTAACATTTAAGAAATAGTTTGGTTTTATAATTTTTAAATCGTTAAAAAAAACTTTATTTAATGAGTAATCATAGTTTTGACCAGAATGTATTAAATAATGTTTAAAATATTTATCTAATTCTGGTATTATACGTGAAAGCTTAATTAATTCTGGCCTAGTTCCCACAATTGTACAAATTTTATACATTTAAAATCTCATTCATATTCTTTAAATTAAATTTTCCTCATAAAATTCTTTACACTCACTTATCATTTTATGCCAACTCTTTGGTCTGTATTTTGTATCTTTATAAAATTTATTAGCATTTAAGCTCCTATCAATTTTAAATTTTTGTTCTTTGTTAATAATTATTTTTTTATTATAAATTTTTTTAATTATTATTAAGAGTTTATATTTATTAATTTTAGGACCTGCAATATTGTAAAGTCCACTTTTGATCAATTTTTTTTTAATAATATAAGTATAAATAATTTTACCCAACTCTAAGCTAGTGGGTCCTGAAAAGTACGCATTTTTAAATCCATTAACTATCTTTCTTTGTGATAAAAACCACTCCAAAAGACCTTTTTTTGTTTTGACTTCATGACCAATAGTTGATGTTCTAAGAATAATTACGCCACTATTGTTACTAAGTAATTGGTCGGCCTTTGCTTTTGAAACTCCATAATCATCTTCTGCATTAGTATTGTAATTTTCATCATAGTTTCCTTTTTTTCCATTAAAAACACAATCACTAGTTATATGGATCAAATTAAAATTTAATTTTTCTCTATTTTTCAAAAGAATTTTTGGAAGGTTAACATTGCATATTAAATTCTTTTTCGTTTTACGATGTTTAGTAATACCTAAACAGTTTATTACAAAATGAGGTCTTATTCTTTCTATAATTTGAACAATATTATTTAATGATTTATTTGAATTTATATTTTTATAATAATAAAAATTAATATCATTTAAAAACTTTTTTTCTCTTGATTTTACCAAAGGGTAAATTCTTAATTTTTTTTTTTTTAGATACCTAGTTATATTATTCCCAATCAAACCATTTGATCCTAATATTAAAATTTTTTTCATAATTCAAATATATTTAATAATTTTTTTGTTTGTTTATTAATGTCAAATGAATTTTTATAATATTTTAAACAATTATATTTAATTTTTTTCGTTTCATTACTAGACATTTTATAAAGTTTTATAATATTTTTAGAAAGTTTTAAAAAGTTTTCTGCTGGGGAAGTTAATCCTACTTTATTTATTTTTGTTAATTTTGAAACTTCTCCATTGGCTGAAACTAAAATAGGTTTACCTGCACATAAATATGTTTGAAACTTATTGGGTATAGTCATCGAAAAAATATTATTTTTTTTTAAACTTAATAAAGATGCTTTACTTTTTTTTAATATTTTAAATGCTAATTCTGATGAATACGGACCAAAAATAGAAATATTATTTATATTATATTTTTTTATTAAATTTTTAACATTTTTAACTTCAGATCCACCCCCAATTAGAATTACGTGAATATTTTTGTAACTTTCTATATTTCTACAAGCTTCCAATATTGTTGTAATTGACTGAGCTTTGCCAATGTTTCCAGCAAAAGTCACACAAAACTTACTTTGTAATAAATAATTTATTTTATTTGGAATTTTATTTCTTTTATTTTCTAAAATAAAATGCGAGTTTTCAACAATTTTCACTTTTTTATTAGAATATTTTCTTATATTTTTTTTAAAACCTTTAGATTGAGCAACTAAGTTATCAGATTGTTTGTAAATATATTTAACTATCAAAGAAATTAAATACAAAAAAAACTTATTTTTTATATACCCTGTGCTTTCTACACTTTCAGGCCATAAATCTTGAATCCATAATGTAATTTTTTTCTTATATTTTTTTTTTAAATAAATTCCAAGTAGTGCTGTTGTTATAGGTGATGTTGAATAAATAAATATATGATCAAATACTCCATTTAAATTCAAATTACGCAAATAGTAAATTCCACTTATTAAATAAGATAAATAATTAAATACTAGATCAAAAAACCTTCCTGAATTTCTAGGTAATATTGGAAATCTAACAATTTTCAGACCTTTATAATTTTCATATTTAATAGATTTAATTTTATTATAATTTTTAAAGATTTCCCCCTTCGGATAGTTCGGCAAACCTGTGATGACAGTAACTTTTCTATTAAATTTTTTAATTTTAATAGCAATCTCGTTAATTAAAAAAGTTTCTGGCCAGAAATGATGTGATATAATAAGTATTTTCTTCGTTTTCATATATTTTACATGACAAAATAAATTGACTGTATCATTAGATTAATTAAATGATAAAAAAATTTTAATGAATAAACTAAGTTTACAAAAAATATCAGAATATTCTTTTCTTTTTCTTCCAATAGCTTTAATCACGGGTCCTTTTCTTTCAGAAATATGTATCTTTATTATTTCTATTTTTGCAATTACGGAAATTATCAAAAATAAAAATTATGAGATATTAAAAAGTAAAATAATATTAGGTCTATTTATTTTTTATATAATTTTAATTTTATCTTCAATATTATCTGACTTCAAACTTTATTCGTTGAAATCATCTATTCCATATATTAGATTTATTTTATTTAGTATAGGCGCATTATTTATTTTAAATTCGAATCAAAGTTTAAAAAAAAAATATTTTTATGTATTATTTTTTTGTTTTTTAATTTTATCAATTGGAGGAACTTATGAATTCTTTTTCAAACAATTTTGTACAGGATATGTTGGCGATGACATTTATGCGTTATACCGTATCGAGGATAACTTTATATTTTGTAAAGATTTTCTATTAGTTGGAAATCTTTTAAGACCAGATAGATTAAGCAGTTTTTTTGGTGATGAGATGGTGCTCGGTTCTTATTTGGCTAGATTATTTCCTTTATTTATTTTTTTATTTTACTTTCTAAATCTATCTAAAAATAAAATTGTTTATTATTATTTATTTTTTGTAATAATATTTTTTACAATAGTCTTATCTGGTGAAAGAGTTGCTTTGTTTTACAATATCTTACTAATACTAACTATTTTTATTTTTGCAAAAATTTCTAATAAAAAAAAAATAATTTCGTTTATATCGTTATTGATGTTATCAATTATTTTAGTAAATTACATTCCAATTTTAAAAAAAAGGCTTATAGATCAAACTTTTAATCAAATTTATAAAGATGGTAATAAAATCACTTTTTTTTCTAAAGAGCATCAATCACATGCTATTACAGCGATAAGCATCTTCAAGGATAATATTATTATTGGATCTGGTCCAAAAACATTTAGAAAAATTTGCCCAGAGAGTTATTCTCAGTACAATGGATGCACCACTCATCCGCATAATTTTTATTTGCAACTTTTATCAGAAGTTGGAGTTGTTGGAGTAATAATCCCATTAACTTTTTTTTTACTTTTAGTAATTAAATATATTTATAATTTAATGTTTGTTTTCAAATCTAGTCAAAAAAAAAATGAAGTTGTATTTATCTACTTGAGCTTTATTATTACTTTATTCCCAATAATGCCAACTGGTAATATTTTTAATAATTGGCTTAGTATTATTTTTTATATACCTTTGCCATTTTTTCTTAATTATTTACAATTAGATAAAAAATAATGTATTTTTTTTTAATTTTTTTTTTAATTTCCCGTTCTTTAACTTTTATATTTCTTGAAATAAACAATTTAGCAATTGAGCAAAATAATAATTATATCGATCAGGATTTTATACAATTATTTTTGTTTAATCATACTTTGCCAAATGGTCACCTAGTCTTAGAGAAATTTATAAGTTTAACTGAAGTTAATAGTAATCTAATTTTTTATTTCTTAAATATATTTTACACTTTAGCAATCTGTATATTATTAAATGATTTATTAAAAAAAAATTTAGTTAAAGAAATTTATAGAGTCTTGGTACTAGTCACATTATCTGCAGTGCTTTTACCCTATGAAACATGGAGATTTGGACATCATGATCATATAAATTTATTAATTATATCATATTTATTTTGGTCTATGTACTATTTTATAAATTATAAAAAAAAATTTAATGATGTGATTTTATCTCTAATATTATTAAATTTATTTTATGCTCTTGGGTTTTTATATTTACTTATAGTATTTGCATTTACTATCCTTCTTTTTAAAGTAAATAATCAAAAATTTAGTAAGTGGTTTTATTTTAAGTTTTCAATTATTTTTACACTTGTATTTATAATATTATTTAAAAATTATATTAACGTCTCAATTCTTTCACCAACATCTATGGGAGGAGCAAATTTAATACAAAGGACTGTACATGCAATTGGAGAAAACAAATATCAAAAACTTATTGAGATAAATAAACATAATTATCCCAGATGGTGGATTGTTTTAACTAATAAAATATTAAATAACAACAAAAATATAGATAATGTTGATTTAAGGATATCAAATTTAGCACACGGTGTGGTTAATAAAGATAACTTTCTTAATTTTAAAATACAAAAAAAAATAATTGAAAAGTACAATTTATCAGATGAAGAGATAACAAGTTATTTACTTAAAGATGAATTTAATTTTAAATTTAGAAAATGGTTATATGAATATGGATATCAACAAAATTTAATATCTACGAAATACCAATCCTTTGGAAAGAGTATTTTTTTGGAGGCGTGTAAATTATATCCTAATGATATGTTGATTGGAAAGTTAGGAAATAAAGGTATAACTTTGACAATTTTACATATGATTTCTTATGCTGGTTTATTACCAAATTATTATGAGGTTGATAAAAAGTATAAAAATATAACTCTAAATTATTTTAATAATTTCTTAAGAATTATAATAATGATAATTTTGTTCTTAACACCAATTGTTTTATTAAAAAAAATAAAATACAAGAATTTGGGAAAAAAAGACATATATTATTTACTGTTATTATTTTCAATTATGATTAATACAATTATTTCGTCTATAATAACATGCTGTGAAAACCCTAGAATGTTTGTAATGCAAACTTTTTTAATAACAATGATCTGCATTCTAAATATATCTTATATAAAAAAGGATATAATAAGAATTTATAAATGAATATAATTATTTTTGGCGGAAATGGTTTTATAGGCAATAAACTTTTTAAGTCACTAAAAAAAAAATAATAAAGTTGTAATTTATGGAAATAAAAAATACTCAAAAGTAGGAAAGAATTTAATATTTTATAATAAATATAATTTTACAAATATAATAAAGAAAATTAAGCCAGAAGTAATTTTTTTTTTAAGTGGAAATTCTTATCCAAACAATACATCTAATGATGATATATATGATTTAAAATCAACAAACTTAGTTCTTCAAGAATTACTTTCTGCACTTAAAAAAACACAATTTAATAAATTATTTTTTTATACCTCCTCTATAGCTGTTTACGGATCCGTTAAATCAAAAAAAAGTATAAGTGAGAATTATAAATTAAATCCAGAGTCCCTATATGGGAATTCAAAACTTATTGCAGAAAAACAAATAGAATATATGTCAAAAAATGTACTATTTAATTCAATAATTTTAAGATTATCATCAATTTATGGACCTGGGTTAAAAAGACAAATTATTTACCAAGTCATAAAGTCAATTTTGACTTCGAATAAAATTATTTTAAACGGAAAAATAAATGACAAAAGGCAATTCTTATATGTTAATGATTGTGTAAAAATCTTAAAATCTCTTATAAATAAAAAATATAAAAAATTTCAAATTTATAATATTTCTAGTGGAAAAAAAATTGAGATTAAGAAAATAATTAAATATTTGGAAATTCAATTAAATAAAAAAATTACCACAAAATTTTTAAATAAATTTAAAAGTCCAAATTTACCTGAGCTTTCTAACAAAAAAGTTCTCAAAAAAATTGGCAATGTTAGGTTTACAAGCTTTAATTATGGTTTAGTTGAGACATTAAATTTTATAAAAAACAGTTTAAAATAAAATTTATCTTACAATAATCTGAAAAATTAATAAAAGAATAAATATTAAAGCTTTAAATTATATGATCATAAAAATTACAATTCTTTTAATAATTCTTAATTTAATAATATTATCTTTTAAAAAAAAGTTAACTTTAAATTACAATGTTTATGATCTACCTAATAAAAAGAGAAAAATACATAAGTTTAAAACTCCTTTGATTGGAGGATTAATTTTTTACATAAACTTCTTTTTTTTTTTTATAATATCTATTTTTGATAAAGAAATATTAGATAGTGTTTTAATTATATTTACAAATAAAAGTAATTATTATTTATTTTTTGTTACTTCTACTTTAATTTTTATAGTTGGGTATTTTGATGATAAAAAAGACTTAAAAGCAAACTTTAAATTATTATTATTAACAGTAATAATTTTAATATTATTATATTTTGAAAAATCTTTAAGGATTGAAATAATTAATTTTTCTTTTTCAGAAAAGATTTTTACTTTTCATCAATTTGAATTTTTATTTACGTTATTTTGTTTTTTGGCTTTTATAAACGCCTTTAATTTATTCGATGGTATAAATCTCCAAGTTGGAATTTACTCATCTTATATTTTTATAATTTTGTACTATTTGTCAGGAAATGTATTGATATTTAGTTTTTTTTTCCCATTATTAATTTTTTTAGTCTTAAATTTTAAAGGAAAAATATTTTTAGGTAATTCTGGTTCATATTTTTTAAGTTTCATTATTTCTATTTTCTTTGTTTATTTTTTTAAAAATTTTCAAAATATTACTTCTGATCAAATTCTTGCAATTATGTTTATTCCAGGATTAGACATGGTAAGATTATTTATATTTAGAATATTGAAAAAAAAAAGTCCATTTTCTGCTGATAAAAATCATATACACCACAAATTTTTAGAGATTTTTGGATATGAAAAAACAATACTTATTTTATTTATATTTATGATTATGCCACTTGGATTTGTTTTGATTTTGGATAATAAATTTAGTCTTTTTTGTGCACTTTTAATTTATACTATGTCTATTTTAAAGATAAAAAGCTTAACTAAATAATTTTATTAAAATTTTATTTAAAGCAGTAAAATGTTTATCTGTCAAAAATTGATTATTACCAATATAAATTGCATTTTTACTAATAATATCACAATATTTATTTTTAACATTTTTTTTTTTTAAATATGGTTGTTTAGTAAGATCACCAGATACTAAAGGCCTGTACTCAATTTTCTCTTTATCTAAAAGTCCACAAAATCTTTTTAAGAAATAATTTTTTTTGAAAATAAAAGGTAATGCGAACGAGGACATTGAGTTGTAATTTGAAAAAGTTATATTATGAAAGTGTGATTTGTATGGATCTAAACATTTAATAAATTTTTTGTAATTATTGTTTCTTGATCTAATATAACTATTTAATTTTTTTAATTGATTAATACCTAGAAAAGCATTTAAATTTGTGCTTCTGAGATTAAAACCATCACTTAAAAATAAAAAGTTGAAATTAATATTTTTATATTTTCTTTTAATTTTATTATGTTGTTTTTTATCTAATTCTCTTGCAAAACCGTGAGATCTTTTAACTTTACATAGATTATAAAATTTGAAGTTATTTGTAGTTATCATTCCACCTTCGATTGTAGTCATATGATGCGCCCAATAAAAACTATAAGATGATGCCAATCCAAAATTTCCAATTTTTTTTTTAGATATCTTAGCCCCATATGATTCACAGCAATCTTCAAACAACTTAATATTTCTGTTTTTAATTAAATTTTTTATTTTTTTTATATTAGCTGGGAATCCAAGAATATGAGCTAGGAATATACCTTTTGTTCTTTTTGTTATTTTTTTCTTCAAATCTTCATAATTAATGGAGAGATCATTAAAATTAGTATCAACAAAAATAGGTTTTAATCCTGCTTGTATTACCGGATTTACAGTAGTAGGCCAAGTTAAGGATGGGACAATAATCTCATCAGTATGTTTCCATTTATAAAACTCTTTTGCTGCAAAAATTATAAGTAAATTTGCTGAGCTTCCAGAATTTACAAATATAGAATATTTTGATTTATTCCACTTCGAGAAATTTCTTTCAAATTTTTTTACTTCATTACCTTGAGTAAGAGTTTTTGTTTTTAAGATGTAGTTACTGAGCTCAAGTAAATCATTTTTATTTAAAGCATTCTCTTGTAATTTCCACATACTAAAAGAAATTAGATAGTTTTTTTGAAATTTCAATAGAATTTCCAACACCTCTATCTTCAGGGTAAATATATTCTAATCCTCCATGCCACAAATTATCTAATGGTGATTTCATAGGAGGTAAATTATAAATTGTTTTTTTGCTCGGTACCGGTGCTGCATTTGTAGACTTAAATATTCTGTATTCTTTTACATCTTCTACCTTAAAATTAGCATATATTTTTTCTAAATTTTTTATTATTTCATAGAATATTTTTTTATTATTCATTTTGAAGTATTTGCTTTTAAAATCTATATATTTTGAAGTATATATTATCTCATTTTTTGACTTTGAAAAAAGGCGGTTTTGCTGGATAACAGCATTAAAAGGTAATTTTTCGTTTCCAATTGAAGTCCAATAACAATCAGATAATTTTATTTTTGATTTGAAAATACAAACTATTACACCTATTCCTTTAAATTTCTTAAGATAATTTAGTTTCTTTTTATCAACTAAATTTTTTAAAACGAATAATGGAATAGTGCTGATAATTTTTTCGTGTTTATTAATTTTAAAATTTTTATTTGAAATAATATTTACTATACGATTTTTTTTAATAACTAATTTTTTAATTTTTGTTTTGTATAAAATATCTGATTTTTTTTCTTTTAAATATTTTAAATTCTTCTTAATTGTAGATAAATAAGTATTTTCAAGATATCCAAATTTGGATTTTTTTTTTATTATATCTTTTGTAGATAAGTGTCTTTTAATTCTTGTTGCTAACCACCAAGCAGATATGTTTTTCCATTCTCTACCGAATTTACCTCTCAGTAAGGGTTCCCAAACATCTTTTGTAAATTTACTACCAAAATTTTTTTTTGACCAAGTAATTGCACTCTGATTATTTAAATTTTTAGATATACTGAAAAAAAATATTTTAAAAAGAGTGTAGAAGATTTTTAGACTATAAAAATTATAGTTTTTTAATATTTCTGTAAAACTATCAAGGTTAATTTTATTTTTTCTATTTGTAATAATTTCAGTTTCAATTGTTCTCCAAAAAATTTTTTCTTTATTTTGAAAGGAATTTACCCACTCCATAGCAAATTCATGATCATTTTTATAAAAAAAATGATAAAATATCTCAATCAATACTCCATTAAAATTAAAAGGTCTCGCATGACCACCAGCCCTAGAACTTGTCTCAAAAATTCTAATTTTATAACCTTTTTTTGCCAGTAAATATCCTAAGTATAAACCCATCGGACCGGCACCAATTATAGAAAAATCAAAATGTTTTTTCATTTAATTAAATTAAACATACTCTTTAAGATACTTATTATCATTTTATATGATTTATTTTTTGAAACACCAAATTTTCTATCAGTAAATGTTATAGGAATTTCCTGGACATTCACTCCTTTTTGTTTTGCATTTATCGTTATTTCCCAAAAAAACCCCGGATGTGTATAGTTATAGCTTTTTAGTTTTATATTTTTTGAAATTATTCTAAATGAGTGTGAAATATCAATAATTTTTAAATTATATAACTTACTTATTAAATAATTGAGAATGAAACTTAATTTAACTTTAATATAATTTGCTCCTATAATTTTAGATTTCCGTAAATATCTTGATCCGATTATCATAGTGTTTTTATTTTTATATTTTACTATTCTTAAAATATCTTTTAATTTAATTGACAAATCTGCATCTAAAAACATTACATTTGAAAATTTTGCATTTTTAAATCCTTTTTTTAATGCAAAGCCTAGCCCAAGTTTTTTTTTATTTCTTATCAAAAAAATATCCATTCTTTTTTTAAAACTATTAACTATTTTAACCGTATTATCTGTACTTCCATCATCAACAATTATAATTTGGGAATTTTTAAAATCTTTTGCTTTGCAAATTATTTTTAAAGTTCTATTGATATTTTTTTCTTCATTTATAGTTGGTATTACAATTGTTATCATAAGATTAATTATTTATGATTTTAAATGTATCAAAAATAAGAAATTTACCTTTTGTAATAACTAAATTACCATCAATTTCAAAATAATATTTATTAACATCAGTTGCTGCACAAGGAGATTTACCATACATACAAAGATTAGTTTCAATTTTAGGCTCAACATATATCAAATCCCCGTTTTCTAAGTATTCTACGTATTCATTTTTTTTATTATTTTTGGAAAAGGTATTTTTTTTAGGCCAAGGATAATCAACATATACTTTATTAAAATTATTGTAAAATTTTATTGAATTTTTTAAAAACACACCTGTAAAAAAAATAATTATCAAAATAAAGGAAATAGCTCTAAAATCTTTTGATAAAAAAGAAAACTTTAAATAAAACGACATAATTATTACAAGTGAGACTAATATACCTTCACCATATCTTAGTATTGGAAATTTCAAAAACCAAATTAGTGTAAAGATAATTAATACAAAGCATGCTGAATTAATAAATTTTTTCTGTAAAGTATTTAAATCGATTTTGATATAAAATTTTGTAATAAAAATAATAGGTATTAAAATTGATAAATTTTTCAAAATTACTATAAAATGGTTTTTTATCCAAGTTGAGATCCAGTTAAAATTAGATATATAATAATCATATTCATAATTTTTTTGTAATTCAAAATTTGGCCAATCTTTGCTCCATGCTTCACTTATAATACTTATGTTTAAAATTGCTTTTTCTTTCAAAGACCAGTCAAAATTTTCATAACAAGTAAATTCGATTGGTAAAATTAGACATGAAGTGCTTAAAAATCCTCTAATTAGCCACAAAATTATAAATACAAAACAAAAAAAAAGATTTCTGTTGAAATAATTACTCAAGTCTATTTTTTTGAAACTAATAAAAAATAAAACTACAGGAACTAAAAATATTATTAAATAGAATGTCTTTATTAAAAAACATATTGTGCATAATAAAGTTATTTTAGAATAAGTATTTAAATTATAGTCTAAAAGAAATTTATAACTTTCTAACAATACTATAAAAAAAATAATTGATGCAAAATCATCATTTCCCCAGGAACTATATCTGTTCATATTTATAAAAATATAAAGTGCAAACAAAAGTGAGAGTAATTTATAAAATTTATCAGACTTAGAAAAAAAAATTTCATATAAAAAATATCCTAAAAGAGAAAAAAAGATAATTGTTGGTGGAATTAGAGTACCGTTGTCTGTAAATAGATAATTATTATAAATCGATGAAATATATTGAATTATTGATACATGCCCATACCTGAAATGTAAATTTGAGAGACCAACTATTAATTTCTCATCATTCAATATATTAATAAATGGAAAATGATATAGACCTCCGTCAGGCCTATTGATATTCTCAAATGACATTATTAACACTGATAAGAAAGAGATAATTAATAATAAAATAAGATCGGTTTTTAAATGTTTCCTAGAAATTAAAAAATAGATTATTAGCAAAATAATTATAATCACTGAATTTAATTGTTGGTTAAGACTTGTAAAAAAATTCAATAGAAGTGAAATAAAAGAGATAAATATAAAACCGTAGATTAAACTTTCAAAAAAGTTTTCATCCTTCTTCTTAATTATAAGTTTATTGAATAATCTTCCTGTTGAGAGTAAACTCAAAGCACATAGAAAAGAAGCAAAAAAAATATTTATAAATCCCATAAATGAAATTATCTATAATTATACCTTGCTATAATGAAAAGCAAACAATTGAAAAAATAGTTAACAAAATATTAAAAGTTAATATTAAAATGGAAATTATTATAGTAGATGATTGTTCAAATGATGGAACAGCAAATATAATAAAGAAAATAAATAAACCTAACATAAAAAAAATATTTCATAAAAAAAATTTAGGTAAAGGGGCAGCAATCAAAACTGCAAACAAGCATATTTCTGGAGATATAATATTAATTCAGGATGCGGATTTAGAATATTTTCCTTCAGATTACATAAGACTTCTAAATCCAATAATATCAAAGAAGAGTAAAGTAGTTTATGGGTCCAGAGTTTTAGGAAGAAGGCAAAATAATAATTCTAAGTTTACATCAAACATAAGAATTTTAGGAAATTTTTTGTTAACAAAATTATCGAATTTTATAAATAATCAAAATTTGACAGATGCACATACTTGTTACAAAGTTTTTGATAAGAAAATATTTAAAAAAATTACTTTAAAAGAATTAGATTTTAGATTTTGTCCAGAAGTAACTTGCAAAATAAACAATTTAAATGAAAAGATTATAGAAGTACCAATAAAATACAATGGTAGAAGTATAGAGCATGGAAAGAAGATTAGATTAAAGGATGCTTTTCTAGCTGTTATATGCTTGATTAAGTATGGAATTTTATTTAAATAAGCTAATTATTATAATATTTTATTTCATCATTAATCATTATTTTTACTAGTTGTTTCAAGTTGGTCTTTGGCTTCCATTTTAGTTTATTTTTTGCTTTTGAAGCATCACCATGAAGTAAATTTACTTCTGAAGGTCTAAAATATCTTGGATTTACTTTAATGATAGTTTTTTTATCACTGTTTCTAATTAGTCTTGCATTTAACCCACTACCTACCCATTTAGCTTTTACCTTTAGAATTTTTAGACATTCTTCAATAAAATCTTTGATTGAATAATGCTTTCCTGTAGCAATTACAAAATCTTCTGCTTTTTTTTGTTGTAGCATTGCCCACATCAGTTCAACATATTCTTTTGCATAACCCCAATCTCTTTTTGCATTAATATTTCCTAATTCTAAACAGTTTAAATCATTATTAATAATTTTAACCAATCCAAGAGTAATTTTTCGTGTAACAAATTCTTCTCCCCTAAGAGGAGATTCATGATTAAATAAAATACCTGATACAGCAAACATATTATATGCTTCCCTATAGTTTTTAGTCATGAAATGTGCAAAAACTTTTGATATTGCATAAGGACTTCGGGGATTAAATGGTGTGGTTTCATTTTGATATTTTTCTAAAATTTCACCATACATTTCTGATGATGATGCCTGATAAAATTTAATTTTAGGATTAAAATTTCGTATAGATTCAAGAATTCTCAATGTACCAATTCCAGTAATATTTGAAGTATTTACAGGGCTATTAAATGATGTAGCTACAAAAGACTGAGCAGCTAAATTATATACTTCATTGATACTTTTATATTTTTTGAACATTCTATCTATTTCACAATTTTCTCCTAGCTCCATTTCTTCAAAAATAATTTGATTTTCAATTCCTAATCTTCTTAATCTCCAAAAATTACTCCTTGCAGACCTTCTATCTGTACCGATAACCCTATATTTTTTTTTTAATAAAAATTGTGCTAAATAAGCCCCATCTTGACCAGATATCCCTGTAATTAATGCTACTTTTTTTTTCATAAATCAGTGTTTTTTTTATAACACAAATATTTTTTTTAAATTAAAACAATTATTCTTTAAAAACTTAGCAATTTTAATATTTAAAATAGTTTACTTTTTCTATTATTGCCACTATAAAACGTTGCCTGGTGATTTTAGCGAAAGGGTAATACCCGATCCCATTCCGAACTCGGAAGTCAAGCCTTTCTGCGCCGATGGTACTTAGTCTTAAGACTTGGAAGAGTAGGACGTTGCCAGGCTA
>MDTG01428111.1_pt1 | contig 17957 bp, 10 predicted proteins | sample 811421 | NCBI WGS metagenome assembly MDTG01 (sample SAMN05326645, study PRJNA326480) | marine metagenome | isolation source: seawater | place: Pacific Ocean: South East | collected 2011 | reverse complement strand
CCCGCGAGCCGGTCGTCGAACTCCTCGAACTGGTCGCGGGCGATCGCGGTGCGGAGGGCGCGTCGGCGTTCGTCGAGACCACGGAACCGCTCCGCCTTCTCGGCCTGGCCGCGGACGATTCGAAGCCGGCGTTCGGTGTTGGCCAGCTTCTCGCGGACCTGGACGAGGTTCCGCTCCGCGGCGTCGAGCTTCCGGGATGATTCGAGCTTGCGCTGGCGGAACTTGGCGACGCCCGCGGCCTCCTCCAGGATCGAGCGACGCTCCATCGGATTCGCGAGGAGCATGGCGTCGACCTTGCCCTGCTCGATGATCGAGTAGGCATTGGTGCCCACGCCGGTGTCGAGGAACAGTTCCTTGATGTCCCGCAGACGACACTTGCGGTCGTTGATCAGGTATCCGCTTCGACCGTCCGCGTAGAGACGCCGGGTGACCGATACCTCGTCGGTGTCGATGGGGAGTCGACGATCGCGGACCCGGGTCCGATCGACCACCTGGCCGTCGCCGGCCGCGAGGGCGAGCTCCTCCTCGTCGAAGGACTCGGTCGAGGAATCCGCGTTGCGCTCCGGTTCGAGATCGGGATCCAGGTCCGCTGGAAGCGATCCCGCCGCGGTGATCGACTCGAGCGGTCGATCGAGCCTCGGGTTCTCGAAGGTCAGGGTGACCTCGGCCATGCCCATCGGTTTACGGGCCGCGCTGCCGGCGAAGATGACGTCCTGCATCGCGGATCCGCGAAGGCTCTTGGCGCTTCGCTCGCCGAGCACCCACTTGACCGCGTCGACCACGTTCGACTTTCCGCAGCCGTTGGGGCCGACGACGCCGATGATCGGCTCGTCGAACGAGAAGTCCGTCCGGTCCGCGAAGCTCTTGAATCCGGAGAGCGTGAGTTTGGCGAGTCGCACGTGAATCGACCTCCTGTCGATGTCGCCACACATCCGTGCCGTGGCGGTCTTGCCCGTCGTGGCGGTGTGGAGCCGGCGACACGCGGGCCTCTGCCGAACCGGTGAGGGCCACCCATCCGGCTCGCTGCTGCGGTGGACGCGGACGCGGTCGGCCCATTTCCGGCCGATCCCCGCCTCGTCACCGTGGGACAGTATCGCCGCCCTTGCGGGGCGCTTCAAGCCGATTCGGGGTCGGGTCGTCGGGGATTCCGTCCTCATCCTCGTCGACCACGGGGAGGTCCGCGTCGAACTCGGCCCGTTCCGGCGTCTCCTCGGTCTTCTGGGCCCGGATGATCGCCGCGAGGACCCGGTCCTGTTCCGCCTTGAAGTCGCTGCTGAGGTAGCCCTCCCGCCAGAGCTGGTGCAGCGCGCCGATGGTCTCGCCGTAGGTCAGCCCGATCCCGGGAGCGGGCGCCTCGATGGTCGTGCGATGGCCGAAATACGCCACCAGCTGGCCGACCTCCGGGCTCACCTCGTCGATCTGGGCGGGCAGGTCCGACGCCTCGCGGTAGAAGACCTCGAGACGGCCGTCCTCCGTGTCGGCCTTCATCAGGAGCCGGTTGCTCCAGGCTTCGAGGAACATCGGCCGCTGGACCTGCTGTCCGTCCCCGAAGATCACGATGCGCGGGCGTCCGGTCTGGGCGACGTAGATCAGCGGCCGATCGCTGGGAACCATGTTGAGGATGAACTTGTCGTCGATGTCGTACGCGGCGACGATCGGGTCCGAACGCTCCTCCAACGCCTCGAAGGTCGCGAGCCGGATGTCCACGTCCTCCGCGTCGAGCAACGGCCGGAGCCCCATCTCGATCGTGGGATTCGGCCCCATTTCGGACAGCAGTTTGATGCATGCGAGCTTCGCCTCGACGGTCCCGTCGTTCGCGATCCCCACGAGGTGGGGGGCGACCGAGGCGTCATCGAGCTTGGCCCCTGCGATCAACGCCGCGAGCCTCGGGCCCTCTTCCGGATAGTCGTACAGGTCCTGGATCACCGGGATGGACTTCGGTCCCAGCGCCTGCCAGCGGAGCGTCGCCTCCTTGGTGAAACCCGGGTTCGCGAGCAAGGCTCGCCGCACGCTCAGGGCAGTCGCCTCGACGGCCTCGGGCCGGAGCGAGCTGTGCTTGACGAGATCCACGAATCGCTGCGGATCCTCGTGGTGGCTCGGCGGCACCGTGATCACGATCTCCTCGCCGCTCTTGCCGTGCGCGGTCTCGTCCGACTGTCCGGGTTCGCGGGGGAACCGGGAATTGATCGCATCCCGCACCGCGATCGCACGGACGTGGCTTCGCACCGCCATCCGCAGTTTCAGCGGCATGTCCTCGTCGACGATCCCGCCATCCATGATGCGTCCGGTCAGTCGATCGACGGTGTCCTTCTTGCGGGCGTTGGGTTCCGCGAACGGATTGATGAAGATCTGACCCCGCGCCTTCGCCAGCGACGTCGCCTGCTTCGGCCCGACGCTGATGTCACCGGGCCGGAGATCGGTGGTGTAGAGCGTCCCGCCCTCCAGACTGGTCGTTCCCGTCCCCGGCGCCGAGTAGACACGGACGTCGAACCGGCTGTCGGAGACCGCGCCAGGCGGGATCACGCCCTCGACCACGACCACCGCGGTGTTCTCGGAGTCAAGCAATCGCTCCGGGGAGATGTCTCCGTATCCGGTGGCCGGGTTTCCGACCCCACGGCGGGCCATCTCCTGAAGCATCCAGGAGCGAACCTGGGCCGGCATCAGCCGACTTCCGGTACCTCGAAGGCCGACCACCAGGCCGTAACCACGGACGATGGTCGGGTTCTCGCCGGCGATCGCCGCCTCGCTGGCGACGGTGCCGCGCATGATCGGTTGCACGTCGATCTCGAAGTTTCGTCGCTCGAGACTCGACGCCCCCTTCTCCGGATCCGCACGCTCGACCATGTCGCACGCGGTCGGAAGCCCGACGGCCGGGAGCAGGAGGGCGGCGAGAATGGCATGGAGTGGACGCATGAGGCTGGAATTCCGATCGGCAGGGTTCGCGGCCGCACGGCGGAGCCGCGCCCTCGGATTCTAGCAGCCCTCGAGGCCCGGGAATCGGGTCCCGCAGGTCCGGAAGGAGACGACACGGCCCGGAAGCCGTGTCGTTTCCCGTGTCCCGGAGGACACACACTCTCTCTCGATCCTCATTCGGCCCGCGCCGGCACCGATGACCGCCTACCGGACGACCGGAGTTCGGCGGACATCCCACTTCCGGAAGGCGTAGAGGCCCAGGGCGATGCAGGCGGCGGTCCAGGCCACGGTGACGAGATCGTCGTGGAGCATGTCGAGATTCCTTCCGGTCGATACGGGGGGGGCGAGGGGTCGCGGTCGACGGTGGGTAGGGGCCTCCCGCACCGACGTGACACCACCCGACACGAAATCTCGAAATCGACGAGGACGTCGCCGCGGAAGCGAACGCCCCCTCGAGCGTGGCCGCTCGAGGGGGCGATTCCGATCTGGCCGCGAACCCGAAGGTCCGGCTCGGCCTCCAGCCGCCTCGAAGGTGACCGGCACGCCGCGGGAGTCGATCGACGGCTTCCCGTCCCAATGCCTCCGCTCGGACTCGAACCGAGAACCCGCTGATTAAGAGTCAGCTGCTCTGCCGATTGAGCTACGGAGGCGGGAAGAGTGTAGCGACTCCCGCCCCGTCTTCAAGTCGACGATTCAGCCCAGCTTCCAACCCTTCTTGACCAGCGGCTCGGCCTTCTTCCACTTCATCGACTGCCGCTCACCGGTGGCCGGATCGACCACGGTCACGACTTCGTTCCGACCGATGGCCGGCGTGGAACGAGCCGGTGCCGGACTCCGACCGGCCGCCTTCCCCTCCTCGCTGCCGGCACGCTCCGCGATCTCGAGATCCCGACGCTGCTCCTCCGTGCCGGCGTCCGCACCGTCCCCGGCCTCGGCCAGCATCGCCGCCGCCGCGGCCACCGACGGCTGCGCGGCCTCCATCTTCTGGGCGGCCGGAGTGCGATCCGTCGCCTCGGTCCGGGAGGCGGCGGCGACCTCGGTGGCGGCGGGCCGCGCGACCTGCGGCTGGAGCCGTCCCTTGAAGACCAGGTCGGTCAGCCGGTCGCGGATCTGCTCCTTCATCTCGCCGAAGAGCCGCGCCGACTCCCGCTTGAATTCGATCCTGGGATCCTTCTGGCTGAACGCGCGGAAGCCGATCGCGTCCTTGATCTGGTCCATCGAGTGGAGATGGTCCTTCCACGCCGTGTCGAGCACCTGGAGCATCACCCACCGCTCGAACTGGCTCAGCTCCGTCCGGAGCAGCTCCGAGATCCTTCGATGGGCGAACGGTTCGAATCCGTCCTCCGTCGCGGAGGCCCGCTCGTCCTCGGTCAGGGCGACGAGGCATTCCCGCTGGAACCAGGCATCGAGCGCGTCCACGTCGTCGCCGGCATCCTTCGCGGCCTCCGCGGCCCTCGCCGCGATCCGCGCGTCATCCCACTTCCTCGCCTGATCGACCAGCAGGGTGCGGAGCTCCTTCGGATCCGAGGACGGAAGCGCGGAACTCGACCAGTTCAATTCGTAGCGGGATTTCGCCCACGCACAGAACTGGGCGAGGGCGGCCCGGGGATCCTTCGGCATGCTCGCCGTGGTCAGATCGACCGCGTAGTCGATCGGATACTCGATCTCCCGGCGTCGGTAGGCCTCGCGGGCGGCCTCCAGCATCCGCTCGGCCGCCTCTTCCTCGCTCGACACGTCGGTGACGATGCCGGGTTCGAACTCGGTGTCGAACTTGCCGTTGGCCCACTTGACCAGTTCCCGCGCCCCGTGGTCCTTCACGAGGTACGCGTCGAGCGGCGAGAGATCGAACGCGTCGATCTTCAGGACCTGCGCATCCTCGACCATGCGGATCACCTCGCGATGCCCGGAGGTCCGGATCGCCTCGGGATCGAGGTCGGCGTCGTACTCCTTGTTCGCCCAGCGCGCGAAACCGTCCACGTCCCACTCAGCGGGATCGAGGTCGTCGGCGAGGTATTCGTTGCAGGTGTTCGCGACGACCTCGCTCCCTTCCTCGAGGTAGTCGGATCGGATGAGGGCGTGGAGATCCTCGCGGTCCTTCTTCCGGATCCGGTCCGGTTCGACGAGGAATCCGAGATGCTCGTGGATCCACTCGCTGATGCATCGGGCACGGTAGTCCGCGGACAGCAGTCGGCCCGCCTCGTCCTGCGTCGCCTCCTCGACGTACTCGAAGATCCGCTCCTTGATCCCCTTGTTCTCGAGCGCCGGCTGTCGGATCGCGTAGAACGCCTGCCGCTGGTGCTCCATCGGCTCGTCGTATTCGAGGATGTTCTTGCGGATCTGGAAGTTCCGCTCCTCGACCTTCCGCTGCGCATTCTCGACCGACCGCGAGAGCATCGGATGCTCGATCGCGTCGCCCTCCTTCATCCCGAGCTTCGAGAGCACGTAGAGCGTCTTCTTGCCGGCGAACATCTTCATCAGGTCGTCCTCGAGACTGAGGAAGAACCGACTGCTGCCGTTGTCACCCTGCCGTCCGGCACGCCCTCGGAGCTGGTTGTCGATCCGGCGACTCTCGTGCCGCTCGGTGCCGATGATGTGGAGACCTCCCATGGCCTCGACGCTGTCGTGGAATCCGAGCCGATGGAGCCGGCAGGTCCCCGAGCCGTCCAACGCGGCCTCGAGATCCTCCTCGGACATCCGCTCCGCCTTCGCGGGATCCTGCCACGCGAGCTCGACCGCCCACGCGACGAGGAGTCGCCGCCGGGCCTCCGTGGGATCGAGCCCCTCCGCCTCCTTTCGCGAGAGCCCGAGATCGCGCTGGGCGATCTGCCGCCAGCAGCGGCCGAGGATCTCGTCGTCGGACATCGAGGCATCCGCGTCCTTCGGGCAGATTCCCGCCTTCTTCCAGTGTTCGATCAACGCCGCGCGATCGAACCGCGCGAGCTTGATGTCGGTCCCGCGACCCGCCATGTTCGTCGCGATCATCACCGCGCCGAGGCCACCGGCCCCCTGGACGATGTCGGCCTCGCGTTCGTGCTGCTTCGCGTTGAGCACCTCGTGGGGAATGCGGTGCGCCTTGGTCAGCATGCGACTCAGCATCTCGCTCCGCTCGACGCTGGTGGTGCCGACCAGGACGGGCAGGCCGACCTCCCAGGAGCGCCGGACCTCCTCGACGATGGCATCCCACTTGTCTCGCTCGTTCAGGTAGACGAGGTCGTTGCGATCCATCCGCTCGACGGGGACGTTCGTCGGGATGGAGACCACGTCGAGCCGGTAGATCTCGTGGAACTCCGTCGCCTCCGTGTCCGCCGTGCCGGTCATGCCCGACAGCCGCTCGTACATCTTGAAGAAGTTCTGGATCGTGATCGTGGCCATCGTCTGGGTCTCGTCCTTGATCGGGACCCCTTCCTTGGACTCGACCGCCTGGTGGAGGCCGTCGGACCACTGACGGCCGACCATCTTGCGACCGGTGTTCTGGTCGACGATGACCACCCCCATCTCGCCCTGGTCGTCCGGCGAGACGACGTAGTCGCGATCCCGGACGTACACCACGTGGGCCCGCAACGCCTGCTCGAGAAGGTGGGGGAGATCGATGTTCTCGCCGACGTAGAAGGACCCGACCCCGGCCTTTCGCTGGGCTTCGGTGATCCCCTCGTGGGTGACGGCCGCCTGCTTCTTGTCGAGTTCGACCTCGAAGTACTGCACGTGCTTCTCCCGGGCCGACTCCAGCCGCGGAAGTTCCTCGCGGGCCGCCTCGAGCTCGGCCTTCAGGCCGGGTACCGCCGCCTTGTCGCGGGCGTTGCGGATATCGCCCTCGAGCCCGGAGATGCGGACCTCGCAGGACTGCACCTTCTCGTCCGCGGTCGTCCAGTCCCGCTGGCCCTCGACGAGATGCCGGGCGAGCCCGTCGGCGAGTTCGTAGCGGGGACGCACCGAGTGGGCGGGCCCGGAGATGATGAGCGGCGTGCGGGCCTCGTCGATCAGGATCGAGTCGACCTCGTCGACCACCGCGAATTCGCGTCGCTTCTGCACCTGGTCCTCGGCCCGGAGCTTCATGTTGTCCCGGAGGTAGTCGAATCCGAATTCCGCGGTGGTCCCGTAGACCACGTCGCATTCGTACATCGCCTTCTTCCGGTCCGCGGGCTGCATGTGGAAGGGATGGATCGCCCCGACCGTCAGCCCGAGCGCGTGGAAGAAGGGGAAGGTCCAGTCGCGGTCCCGCTGGACGAGATAGTCGTTCACGGTCACGACGTGGACCTGCTTCTCCTCGATGCAGGCGAGGTAGCACGCGAGCGGGGCGACGATCGTCTTGCCCTCGCCCGTCTTCATCTCCGCGATGCGACCCTCGCTGAGCACGGTGCCGCCGATGAGCTGCACGTCGAAGGGACGGGCCCGGAAGGGCGGGCGGCTCACGGGATGGAGCTTGCGGACCGCTTCATAGAGGGATGGGGGCACGTCCACGAACCGCCAGGCGGGAATCGGGCCCTCGCATCCGAGGAAATCACCCTCCGGCGCCGCGTCGTCCGTGCGGTCGATCTCGGCCTGCACCGCCCGGTAGGTCTCCCGGGCGTCGTGGGGCAGCGCTTCCGGATCGAAGCCGGCTTCGGGGTTGAAGATGTTCCGAAGTCCGACGGCGCGGTCCATCGCCTCCCTCGCCACGGCGAAGACCTCGGGAATGAGGTCGTACCCGACCGCCCCCTCCTCCTTCACTCGACGACGGAATTCAGCGGTTCGACTGCGGAGTTCCGCGTCGGTCAGCGATCGCATCTCCTCCTCGAAGGCGTTGACCTTGTCCACCTTCTCGAGATACCGGGAGACCTGACGCTGATTGCGAGTGCCGAAGAGCTTTCTGGCAGCCCAGCCGAAGAATGGAACGCCCATGACGGGAACCTTTCGGGAAGCGATCCCCCGACGATGAATCGGGTGATCAGTACACGCGGAGGCCGCTGGACGGCCGGCGTGGATGGAGTCGGTGCGATGTGGAACGGGTACGCGGAAGGTCGGTGTCGATCGCCCGATGCGGGCGAGGAACGACTCAGCCGGCGTGCGGCGGTGGCAGGCTCGACGCGGCCGGGCCGGACGGACCGGCGATCGAGATCCGATCGGCCCCGACGGACAGCATCCTGGGATCGACCCGGCCATACGCCCCGGCGGGGCGATCGTCACGCACCTTCGCGACGACCGAGGGATGCGAGGCCCGGGGCGAGGAGACGGTGGTGATCCCGCCCATGAAGACCGCATTGACCGCCGCCGCGGGCGCCATCGCGCCGAGGCTCCCGCCGGCGACGCCGACCGAAAGCACCACCGCGGCGGCCAGCATGGTCGCCAGGGCCTGCATGGAGGTCGTGTCGCGGGATTGGGCGGCGGATGGAGTCATGTGGAGAGGTCTGGCTCGGGAAGCGTCCCCGGATCGAAGAGGATATCCGCGGTCCGGGCGTGGAATCAAGACGTGACCGGTCATCGAACCCTCCTCGCTCGTTCGAGATCGGCTACCGGGCCCCGTTCCCACCAGAGAACGAACCCGGACGCTCGAACCTCGTAGCATGAGCGTCCATGACGCCGAACCCCGACACCATCGACGACGCCGAGGCCGATTCGCGGGATCGGGGCACCACGCGACGGTATCGCATCGAGGGAATGCACTGCACCTCGTGCGCAAGCGGCCTCCAGTCGGCCCTGCAAGGTCGATCCGAAGTCGTGACGGCGTCGGTCGACTTCACCAGCGGACTCGCCGTCGTCGACGGGCCGCTCGATCCCCCGACCACCCTCGATCTGATCGCATCCCGTGGTTTCTCGGGCGAGATCCTCGAGACCCGGGAAGCGCTCTCCGAGACCCGGTCCCGCATGGAACTGTCCCAGGCTCGCACGATGCGGATGTGGAAGCGCCGCGCGATCATCGGGATCGGGATCTGGATTCCGCTCGAGATCCTCCACTGGACGGTCGGGCACGGCGGCGAATGGCCGGCGTGGGTCATGATGCTCGGCGCCCTCGTGGTGCTGGTGGTCGCCGGCGGCGGCTTCTTCGCATCGGCCCTCACGGCGGCCCGTCGGGGCGGCACGAACATGGACACCCTGATCTCGATCGGGGCGACGACCGCGTTCGGCTGGAGCCTCATCGTCTTCGTCGCGCAGCGGGTCCTGCCCGATCCCGGCGAGTGGGCCGGACTCCCGCTCTACTTCGCCGAGTCCGCGGCGCTCCTCGGGATCATCAGTCTCGGGCACTTCCTCGAAGCGAAGGCCTCCGCCAGGGCGAGCACCGCGGTCCGGGACCTGCTCGAACTCCAACCGGACGCCGCCGAACGCATCGACGAATCCGGCGGGACGACCGAAGTGCCCAGCTCCGAGATCGAGACCGGCGACCTCTACCTGCTCAGGCCCGGTGGACGGGTCCCGGTCGACGCCACGATCCTGGAGGGCCGGAGCGAGCTCGACGAGTCGCTGGTGACCGGCGAACCGATCCCGGTGGTCCGAGGCCCCGGCGATCCGGTGGTCGCCGGCACCCTCAACGGCAACGGCCTGCTCCGGCTCGAGGCGACGGTCGACGGTCGCAACACGACCGTCGTCCGGATCGCCTCCCTCGTGCAGAACGCCCAGTCGAGCCAGGCTCCCATCCAGCGACTCGCGGATCGCGTCTCGTCGGTGTTCGTGCCCACGGTGCTCACGGTGGCCGCGGCATCGCTCCTCGGCTGGGGACTGATCGCGGGCGACTGGAACACCGGCGTGGTCAGCGCCGTCACGGTGCTCATCATTTCCTGTCCCTGTGCCCTGGGGCTGGCCACGCCGATGGCCGTCATGGCGGGCGCGGGCGAGGCGAGCAGGCGGGGGATCCTGATCAAGAGCGCTGCGAGCCTCGAATCCTCGGGCCGGCTCGAGGCGGTGATCTTCGACAAGACCGGAACCCTCACGCTCGGACGCCCGAGACTGACCGGAGTCGAGATCGTGGGATCCGACGTGGACGAGGACGCGGCGATCGCCCTGGCGGCCGCCGCGGAATCGGGGAGCGAACACCCGATCGCGATCGCGATGCTCGACGAGGCCCGACGACGGGGCGTCTCCATTCCCGAAGCGACCGAATTCGAGGCCACGCCCGGCGAAGGCGTCGACGCGACGGTCGAAGGGCGCCGCGTGGGCGTTCGACGAGACGCGGAAGCCAGCTGCCGGATCGAGCTCGACGGCGTGACGGTCGCCCGGATCTTCGTCGACGACGAACCGCGCGCGGATGCGGCCGACGCCATCACCCGGCTTCGCTCGATGGGAATCGGCGTCCGGATGCTCACGGGCGACCGAGCCGCTTCCGCGAAGCGCATCGGTCGACTCGTGGGACTCGCCGAGGACGAGATCATCGCGGAGGCGACCCCGGAATCGAAGCTCGAGCTCGTCGCTCGCCGCGACCGTCGGACCGCGATGGTGGGGGACGGCATCAACGACGCCGCGGCCCTCGCGGCCGCGGACCTGGGCATCGCCATGGCCAGCGGCACCGGCGCCGCGATCGAGGCGGCGAACGTCGTGGTGCCGGCGGATCGCGTGGGGTCGGTCCCCGATGCGATCCACCTCGCACGACGGACCCTCCGCACCATCCGCCAGAACCTGTTCTTCGCCTTCTTCTACAACACGATCGCGATCCCGGCGGCGGCCTTCGGTCTGCTTGGAACCAGCGGCCCCCTGATCGCGGCCGGCGCCATGGCCTGCAGCGACATCTCGGTCATCGGAAACGCCATTCGGCTCCGTCGCTCGCTCGCCCGCGAACGCGTCGCCGGGGCCGAGCGGATCCGGGCCGACGCGGCCGCCTCGGGAACCTGACGACGAAGATGGGCCGGCCCGGATTCGAACCGGGGTCTCGCCGATTATGAGTCGGGGGCTCTGGGCCGCTGAGCTACCAGCCCCGCTTCGTCGTCGACATGCTACTGCCCTCGACGACCGACGGTCCCCTCACCGCTCAAGCCGTCGCACCGACCGTGGCCGCGACCGCCCGGCCCGCGACCCACCCGCTCGCCCAGGCCCACTGGAAGTTGAACCCACCGACCCGGCCGTCGACGTCGCAGATCTCGCCTGCGAGGTGAAGCCCTGGAACGACGCGAGATTCCATCGAATCGAGTCGGATCTCCGACAACGGCACGCCACCGGCGGTCGCTTCGGCGAAGGTGTAGCCACGATCGCCCACCACCACGAGGGGATGGTCGAAGAGCACGTCGAGCAGGGCTCGCCGGCGTTCGCGGGTGAGTCCCCTGACCCGGTCCGTCGGTTCCACCCCGGAGACGTGAAGCAGCGCCCGGAGCAGTCGATCCGGAAGTCGCCCCTTCAGCATCGACTGGCAGGTCATGCCGCTCGGCGCTCCGATCATGGTTCGTTCGAATCCCTCCCGGTCCTCCTCCGGCAACCATCGGACGAACGCCTCCGCCTGATCGCCCGCGGCCCGGGCCGAGAGCAGATGCCGGCTCGCATCGAGCACCACCGGACCGGAGATCCCGAAGTGCGTGCAGAGCATCGGCGCGGTGTATTCGGCGATGTTCCGACCGGATTCCCCACGCACCGAAAGCCGCACCGGTGTCGCGATTCCACCGAGTTCCCGGATCGGATCGGCCTCGGCGAGGATCAGCGGGACCAGGGCCGGGTGAACGGCCTCCGTGACCGAGTGCCCGAGCGACCGGACGATCTCGAGCCCCATCCCATCGGAGCCCGATTTCGGAAGCGCCTTCCCACCCGTGCAGAGCACCACCCGCCCGGCGTTCGCCGCGAATCCCGGCCCGGTGACGTGAAAGCCGTCGTCCCGCCGCTCGATCGACTCGATCCGGATCGGATGCCGAAGCTCGACCCCGGCCGACGAGACCGCGTTCAGCAGGGCGTCGAGGACCGTTCTCGCCCGGTCGGTGGTCGGAAAGAGCTTGCCGGTCTCCTCGCGCTTCAGGCGGACGCCCTCCGCGGCGAAGAAGTCGACCACCGCCTCGACCGGATAGGCCCGAAGCACCTTGCGGATCGCGTTCCGGCTCGAACCGGCGTAGTCCTCCGGCAGGACCTCGTGATGGGTCACGTTGCAGCGGCCGCCACCGGCGACGAGGATCTTCATCCCGACCTTCCGCGCGCCGTCGACGGCGACGATGCGGGCATCGGGTCCGGCCGCGCGTCCGGCATGGACCGACGCCATGAGTCCGGCGGCCCCGGCACCCACGACCAGGACGTCGATCGACTCCCGCCTCACGTTCCCTCCGGTCGCCCGGCCCGCATCATTCCGACGGTCCTTCGAGGGGGATCTCGATGTCCGCCGCCTTCTCCGCGGCGTATCGGAAGGTTCCGGCCGGCGGTCCCTCGCTCTCGAGCACGTAACGGAAGGTCGCGATGCCGCGACCGGGCACGCCGCCCTCGACCAGCAGCCGTTCCGGCCGATGCACGACCGGATCGAAGGTCGGGGCGAACCGGTTGGCGGTCGGTCCGGCGAGCCGGATCTCCGTGCCTTCCGCGGGATCGAACGTCAGGATGTCCGGACGGCCGATCCGCTTGGCCTGCATGTGCCGGGTCCGCGAGGGGATCAGCGCGTCGTTGGCGATCTCGAGGTCGACCTGCCAGAGTCCCGCGCCGAGGTCCGTGACGACGACGTCGTTCCGCCGAAGGCGGGGCATCTCCGCGGCATGGAACATCGTGAAGGCGAAGTTCCGGTGGGCTTCCTCCTCCAGCATGAACGGCGGGGGGGTCCGGCTCGACCACTTGTTCCCACCGCCGACGAGCACGGTGCCGTACTCGGGATGATCGACCTCGGTCCAGTCGTTGAAGGTCTGGCCGAAGCGAAGTCGATCCTCCCATCGCATCCGAGCGGCCTCGTCGCCCGGGCCGCCGCCGCCGTCCTGCAGGATCCGTCGGTCCGTCCACAGTTCGTTGGTGAAGGAGATGATGCCGAGTCCCTCCGCCAGCCAGTTCACGAACCCGCCGTGGACCGTGTAGAGATCGGAATGGATGACCAGGTAGTCGTAGTGCGGGAGCATCTCCTCTCCGGCCGCGCCGATCGCGTCGTAGACCGCGAGATCCGCCCGCGGGTAGTTGGCGGTCTCGTAGGGTGCGCCGGGCCCGCGAAGGATCATCCCTCCGGTGTTGTGGTAGCTCTGGCCGGCGGCGATGTTCGGATGCGAACGGATGAAGTCACCGACGCAACGCGTCTCCGGATAGCTGAACGGATGGGTGCCTGCACCTCGCTGGACGTGGTTCGGTTGCCAGTCGCTCGGCCAGTTCCGGTTCATGTCGTACCCGCCCTGGCCGTCCTCGTTGATCCGTCCGTCCCCGTCGTTGTCGATCCCCTCGCTGCCCGCCATCGACCATTCCCCGCGCATGATGCGACCGTCCGGACCGGGCACCGCGGGGACGCGTTCGAAGATCCGCGGATCCCGCTCGCTCCGCTTGTGGGTCCCGTTGGGATCACGCCGCCACATGCGCCCGATGTGGCCGTCCCCGTCGAGGTCATCCGGCCCGTCCTCGTCGAAGAGGCCGTCGAAGTCGTTGTCGGTCGGCCGGAGCCCGGTGCGGTTGGAATGAGGCGTCCCGGGATCGCGGAACCAGCCGGCGCGGCCGTCCGGATTCACCATCGGAAGCAGGTAGAAGGCGTTCTCGTCGACCAGTTCGCGGATGGCATCGACCTCGTCGTATCCCTCGAGCAGGTACCACGCCGTGTAGAGCACGGTCTCCGCGGCCTGGATCTCGTTTCCGTGGACGTTTCCGTCGATCCACATCCCGGGCTTGGAGCGGTCGCCGCCCGTCTCCGGGTTGTTGATGGTGAGCAGCCAGAGATCGCGGCCCTGCTCGCTCGAGCCGATCGACTCGAGCGTGCAGAGTTCCGGGTGCGCGGCCGCAAGCTCCGCGAGCCGGGCTTCCATCGCCTCGTAGTCGTAGAAGCGGTTGAAGGCGATCGGCACCTTCGCGTCGATCTGCTGCTGGGCGTGAAGGTCGTCGACCGGGATCCCCGCGATGCCCATCGCCAGCGCGATCGCCGCGAACCGCCTCGAGCCGTGGAGCGCCTCGTTCATCGATCACCTCCGTTCAGATCCGAACCCCGGTCCCCGACCTCGATCGTCCGTGAGCCGGAGACCGGATCGTCGATCACGATCGTCGCGGGACCGTCGTCCGCGCGATACACCCACTCGAACAACGACCGACCACCGCGGCCGTCGAGGCCGTCGATCCGATCGACGCGTCGACCCTCGAGCAGCCTCGAACGGTCGACGCCGAACCGGATCACGATCGGGCGGATCGCCCGGTTGGCACGGGCCATGGCGGTCCGGGTCGGCATCGTGCCTTCGTTGACCATCGCGAGACGGACCCGGCGAAGACCGCCGCCGAGATCCTCGACGTCCGGGCCCTCCATGACCACCCGGGGACGCATTCCCGCCAGCGCCGCGACGAAGGCGGCGTGACCCTCGCCCAGACCGTCGAGGTCCTCCGCGGGTGGATTCAACGTGAAGCCGGGCACCATCCCACCGATCTCGACGGCGCCGAGGGTCGGATGTTCGAAGGCCGTCCACTCGACGAAGCCCGACCCGTTCCGGACCTCGTCGGAATACGCGAGCCAGGCCGCCGCCTCGGCGTCCACCGGCGCGGGCGGGGCGTCTTCGTCGGAATCGGGCTCGTCCTCCCGTTCCGCGTCCTCCTCGTCCGCCGCGACGGCCTCGGGCTCGACCGGATCGGGTCGCCCCCATCCGGTCACCGCGACGGTCGGAATGCCACGGTGCGCGTACAACCACGAGTGCAGGCTTCCCGCGTCGTCCTCGTCGGTGCTCCGCGTCTGCCCGGCGTGCGACCGATAGGCCTCCGCCAGCGTCTCGTAGAGCCCCTTGTCCCGCGCGTCGATGCCGATCGGCGTGCGCTTCGTGACATCCGTCTTCTTCGAGTCGGGAAGCGTGATCATGGTGTCGTGCGGCCCGTAGACGACCGACGCGAAGATCCGGGGATGCGAAAGCACGAACTCCGCGAGCGCCTGCGTCTCGGGCTCGCTCAGTTGATAGGGCCCCGCGTCGATCGCATGGGCGGACCACCGATGCGGGAAGTTCCGGTCGAAGATCACTTCACCATCGCCGTCCTCCGCGACCCGGCCGTCGCCGTCGAGGTCATCCCCCTCCTGAAGCATGACGAAGCGGGCCCGTTCGCCGAGCGATCGATCCGGTGACTTCATGAGCCGCTGCTCGCCGGGATCCTCCAGATGCGTCGCCGCGGGGAACAGTCGGGGATTCTCCCACCGCATCATCGAGACGACGCCATCGCCGTCGAGGTCGCGGGCGGGATCCTCGTCCATCATTCCGTCGCGGTCGGCGTCGACCCGCCTCGAGCCGCCTCGCCGTCCCAGGTTGACGGCACCGGCGTTGGCCGCGAGGGCGTCCGGATTGGCCCTGGGCAGGATGTGGATCGTGACTTCGTCGAGCAGGTCCCCGTCGGCCTCGAGCAGCGCTTCCGCGACCCGGACGGCGTACTCGGTGCCGGCGGCGTGGAGGCCGTCGAGACCGGCGACCACCAGCAGCGCCGGACGTTCATCCGCGGTCTCGAGATCGCTGGAGAGGGTGGCGACCACGAGCGGGCGACCCTCTCGACTCGTTCCGTAGGTCTCGAGGCGGATCCGATCCGGGTGGTCGGTCGACCACCCCGCGAGCCGTTGCGCGAAGGCGGTTTCGTCGAGGTAACCGTGCCATGGAGGCGACACGTCGGTCGAGGCGACGGCGACGGCGAGGAAGAGGGGAATCATGCAGGGAACTCCGCAGGATGGAGAAGCGCCGACGATCGGATCAGAGTTCGATCCGAATCGCCGCATCGTCCATGAGATAGAGGCCGACGAGCCAGTTCTCGACGAGGTACGGCGAGACCTGGAGCCGGCCGGTGAGCGAGCCGAACGTGATCGCGTGTCGTTCCGACCGGGGAACCGGTGCGGTCAACGCGACTTCGATCGCGTCGTAGGGGGTCGGGGGGATGCCGATGCAGCAACCATCCCACTGGTTGAGCATCACGAGGACCTCGGTGCTCTCGACGCCCCCGAGGGGAAAGGCGACGTAGCCGTCGATGCGGACCCAGGCGCCGTCCAGTGCGGCGATCCGCTGGGGGATGTCTCTTTCGCCGAGGCTCGGACGATAGCCCTCCGCCGCGCTCGCCAGCAGCTCCCAGCTGATGCGGTAGGGGAACTCCTCCGTCCCTTCGCCACGAATGGTGTATTCACCATCGGCGACGATCCGGTCGTCGGCGATCCGAACCAGGTCGCCGGGTGCGACCTTCGCGTCGAGGATCTCCTTGTCGAGCCCGAGATCGAGGCGGGGGGCCCCGTCGGAGACCTCGATACGGTCCGCGACCGGCGTGTCCGCCGGGCGTTCGGCGCGGCCGGCGTCCAGGTCCGCGACGAGCGATTCGAGCGATGCCGGATCCGGAATCGAGTCGAGCGGCGGCAGGTCGATGGTGTCGCCGAGTCGGAGTTCGCCGGCCGCCAGCGCCGGGTTCGCGTCGACGATGCGACGCCAGAGGCGCGGATCCCCGTATCGACGCAGGGCGATCGACTGCAGCGTGTCGCCCTCCACCATCACGTGGGTCTCCCCGGTGATCGGGGCCGATGCCGGGTCCGGTGCGATGTTGGACCCGCTGGAGTCGGCGTCGGATCCGGCGTTCGCGGCCGTCGGTTCGCGGGTCTCCGCGGCCGCATTGGCGATCGCCCGGATCGTCTCGGTCGCCGGCACCGGGTCGGATGCGGTGACCAGGACCGGGGGTGCGGACCGGGGCCGCGGTGGACTCGACGGCGTCGCCGGCGAGTCGCGGTCTCGGACGAGCACCACGACCGCCGCCACCAGGATGCCCGCGATGATCGCCCAGATGAATCTCATGCGTTGCGGTGACTCCAGCTCCCACGGCCCGTTCGCCGTGACACGCTTCCATCGTACCGCCTGCGGCCGACCGGTCCGGTCGGCCGCGAGGTCAGTCGAGCGGTCGAAGATGTTCGGCGACGGGCGTTCGATACGCCCGGATCGCCGGTGCGATTCCGGCGAACACGGCCAGCACGACCGTGCCCCCGACGATGAGAAGCGAGGACTCCGGATCGACCACCGGCATGATCACGACCCCGGTCCGAGCCGCGAGAAGGCCCGCCACCAGCCCCGATCCCGCGACCGCGAGGCCCACGCCGAGCGTCGCACCGAGGATCCCGATGATCGCGCTCTCGGTCATCACCATCCCCAGCACCCGACGGCGCGTGCAGCCGAGGACCCGGAGCACGGCGATCTGCCTGCGCCGCAACTCCATCGAGTTCCAGAGCACCAGCATCACCGAGATCGCGCCCGAGACGAGGATTGCGCCCCCGAGCGCGATGAACACCGCGTCGAGACTCGCCACGATGCTGAAGAGTCGATCGACCTGCGTGGCGGGGGAGGCGACGGTGATCGAAGGGTCCCGGCGGAGACGGTCGAACGCCGACTGGAGGATCGCAGCGCTGTTGCGACCGGCCCGTACCGGCGTCCGGAGCAGCATCCCGGTCATGAGACGGTCTTCGGCATCGAGATCCTCGACTCCCTCGGGCATTGGTCGGCCCGCGGCCTCCCAGCGATCGATGGCATGCAGGAACCATGATCCCTCGATCGAGGCGACGAGGATCCGGTCGTGGTGCGTGCCACTGGGCTCGAGGACACCCACGACCTCGAACGCCGCCTCTTCGTGCACGTGCGGACTTCCATCGGCGTGCACGTGTCCATGCCCGTGGTGATCGTGGCCGTGGTGATCGTGACCGTGGTGATCGTGACCATGGTCATCGTGAGTCTCCGAATCCGTCGAATCCGGTCCGGGGACCGCGTGGTCGGACCCCAGGACATCGTGGTCGTGGCCATCGTGGTCGTGATGATCGTGGCCATCGTGGTCGGAATGATCGTGGTCGGAATGATCTTCGTGATCATGACCATCGTGGCCGTGAATCGCCGGTTCGGGCCCGGGTACGGCGTGGTCGGGGCCGGACACCGCGTGGTCGTGGCCCTCGTGACCGCCCGAGGTCGCCCCGACGTCCGCGTCGACGATCCGCACCGAGTCGCCGGACGCGGCCATGCCCATGCCGTGGG
>MDTG01168697.1_pt1 | contig 17963 bp, 20 predicted proteins | sample 811421 | NCBI WGS metagenome assembly MDTG01 (sample SAMN05326645, study PRJNA326480) | marine metagenome | isolation source: seawater | place: Pacific Ocean: South East | collected 2011 | reverse complement strand
TTACTTAACTCGTGATCATTTAAAGCGTCATAATACTCAAAAGATGGAAAACTTATTCAATTTGTATTCTCTAAATGAATTAAAATTTATGATTGTTTTGGGTTTAATTATCTTTGGTTTATGTCAATACAATAAATCGACTCTAGCCTGGGTATTTTTAATATTCCCTGTAATTTATTTGTTGATCCAAAATTTAATTGTTCACATTCATGTATCCTCTGCGGTACAAAGTTCACCAAAACAAGTCGAAACAGCGAAAACACCTCCTCCATCAATGGTTGGTGCCGCTCCCGTTGTTCCTCAAGTTCAACCACCTCAAAGGGTTCCATCCGTAGAGATGCCATCTCCAACAACAATGTCTCAATCTCTAGGTGGTTCGGCAGGTCAACCGGCGTATGCTAGTTATTTTTAATTAGAATCATTTAAAGTTTATTCAATCACTATCTTACATGAAGATCTTATCATTTGATGTAGGTATTAAAAATTTATCTTTTTGTTTGTTGAATGAGGGTGTTATAGAAGATTGGGGTATTTTAAATATATGTACAGATCCAATTTGTGAACATGTATCTAAGACGGGGAAACGATGTGATAAAAGTGTTGCATTTTCGAGTGAAGGTTCCTTCGGTACATTGTGTGTTTGTACGGCACATAAAAAATTAAAATGTTATTCAAGTCATAAATTTAAAAAACAAAAAAAGGGTAACAATCCTATGTTGTCGCAAGGTGTATGTATTGTGAACACTTTGTCTAAGAAGTCTAACTTTTTAGATGTAGATAAAGTTGTCATTGAAAATCAACCGGCATTGAAAAATCCAACGATGAAAAGTATACAAATGATGATTTATAGTTATTTTTTGATCGAAGGGGTATGTAAAACGACCTCTTTGATACAGACTATCGAGATGATTAATGCAAGACATAAATTAAAAGCATACAAAGGACCTGCAATTCAATGTGATATTAAAGATAAATACAAACGAACTAAGTTTTTAGGTATCGAATATTGTAAGCATATGATTCAAGAATCTAATCAAGACGATCAATACATTGACTTATTTACAAACAGCAAAAAAAAAGATGATTTGGCAGATGCGTATTTGCAAGGAATGTATGTGTTGTCTCTTTGACGTGCGTTTAATATTACTTAAAGATTTTAACTATCTAGTAAAATTAAAATGGAAGATGTTCTATTGAAATCTGTAACCAACTTTTACAAAAAAGACAATAATATCGATACCTTAATGAATTTATTGAAATATAAAAAAACAATTTCTCTTCGTCTCATCGATTGGTTTACAACCAATTATTCTAAGAAACATAATATCATATTTATTATTTATAAAGATGATATGGGTAAGAAAACATTACAAGAAACAACTGAAATTCAATCGCAATTTAATGTTTATAATTCATACAAATCACAATTAAAAGCATATTCTAAAAAGAAGTTTGATCCGTTTTGTCGAAGAGATCGTATTGATGTTACTATCAATCAACATACAATCAATACAACTATAGGTCAATTAAACTTTTTCCGATGGATCATTCAAAATAAAATTATTGACTATATCGATCAACACTTAGATTCAATTGAAACGGATATGAATATCTGTTTAAAAGAAATCAAAAAAAATTACAATAAGATTGATAATGTTAGAAAACCACGTCAAGAACTATCTAAATCGGCATTAAAAGGACTTAATAAGACACCTATGAAAGTATCTATTACTTTCGATTAAGCATCTGCCTTCTTCTTCTTACGCTTAACTGACTTCTTTACGGGTTGAGGTTCTTCTTCAACTTCTTCTTCTGATTCAGATTCAGATTCTACAAAGTTATCTTGTTCCTTAGGTTCTTCCTTAACAGGTGCTGTTGATTGTCGAGTCAATGGTTCCCCAACGTCTTCTTCATCTGAATCAAATGCGTATCCAGAAATACCTACGGGTGTATTGATACGGATTTGTTCTGCCTTCCAAGTGCATCCAAACTTACCGGAAGCAATCCACAATCCATTACACTTAAGAATCATCTTTACCTTTGAACCCTTCTTAAACTTTGTTTCAAGATCAACTGCATCATCCCCAGATGTAACCAGTAGATTCTTAGAACTGTCATAGCAATCACATAGTACATTGCCGTCTCGCTTAACAATCTTGAATTGCATTTGAGGCGCCCACTTACCATTAGGTTCGCCTGTTTCACGATCAACAGACACCTTAACCATAGGAGTGTAAAGTTCTCGAATAACTGCTTCATTTGGATTCTTCTTTTTAAACCAAGCAAATGAATTTTCAATACCATCATTCATAATCTTTTCATCGAGTTGTTGTAGCATATCGTGAAATGCCTTCATTTGTGGATCTCCTTGAATGTTATCCAGTGCAACCTTAATAGCATACTTACCGGAAGAATCATTTTCTGCATAGTAAGTACCGCTGTCGAAAGGGACTGTCATCTCGGGAGTTTGAATGTACAGTTGATTGCCTTCGTGATTCAAGTAAATCAACTTGGCACCACTCGGAAGAGAGTTGACCTTAGAGTAAGTCAACTTGGAGAAATCAACTTCATTTGGTTTCACTGGTTTTGTTGTGATGTTGGACATACTTTGTTTGTAGTGTTTTTTTACTTTGTGAGTTAGTGTGTTTACTGAGTTTGTTAGTTTGTTGGGTTTGTTTGTTTGTTTGTTTGTTTAGAGATGGTTTTGTATCTACTATAGACACCAATCAAATTTTTAAGTAGAGAGTAATATTTCGATTGTCTTTATTTAAATATTTTCAACGAAATAGTATAGAAGGATGTCAAAAATGATTTGTAAAACATCTAATTGTCAAATAAAGTCACAAGATTGTTACGGAGGATACTGTAACAAACATAAAAAGATTTTTTTGTTGAAAGATAATTCAATCGATACAACTGTCTTTACCAATAATATCAAAGATTATTCTTTGAAAGAATTAAAAGACTGTTATAAAGAGTATATTTATGAAAAGAAAGATAAACCATCTAAATTTAAGAAACTAGATTTTTTCAATAAAGTGTCTTGTTATTGTGTATCTCAAGAAAAGTTTTCTCAAAACATATCTAAGATTATTCACATTCAATCCTGTTTCCGAGGTTATCATACAAGACTTACTTTAAAATTTAGAGGAATTGCAAGCATTAAACGGGATTTATGTAATAATGAGGAAGACTTTTATTCCTATGAACCACTCCAAGAAATACCTATGGTGTATTTTTATTCCTACAAAGATGATAATCATTATTGGGGATTTGATATTCGATCTCTAGTTAAATTGATTGAAATGAAGTATGGAAATCCTTATACAACAGAACCATTCCCACCCCGAGTTATTACAAGACTTGAATGTCTTCTTACTAAATTAAAATATCACAATGTGTCTTTAGGAATTGTTGATACTCATACAACCGATCGAAAAACAATGATTAAACAGAAGGTCGTTGATTTATTTTCACAGATTGAATGTAGTGGATATAGTTGTGACATTCAATGGTTTCTCAATTTAAATAATTTTAAACTAAAGAGAATGTATCGTGAATTAGAAGATATCTGGAATTATCGTGCCCAACTTCCCAATCAGGTAAAACGAAGTATAATTCAACCGGATGGAAGATTATTCACTATGCCTGTAAGTGATTATTGCAATATACAAAACAAACTTGAATTACAAGAGATACTCATTCATTCATTGTCTAAAATATTAAATGCAAGATCACAAGATGATATGAAGTTGGGATTTATGTATATCTTAATATCATTATCGATTGTCAGTCGTCCGTGTTATGTGATTCATCGAGATTGGGTACAATATGTATTTTGACCGATGTGTATTTTGACCGATGTGTATTTTGACCGATGTGTATTTTGACCGAATTGATTTCAAAAATGATTGATACTTAAACGTTTATCGACATAATGTATCATAGAGATATAAGAGTGCGGTTGAATTAGAAAATAAAAAAGTAATCAAGAGTATAAAAATGGCAAGAACTAAGCAAACTAACAAGCAAGTTAAGAAGTCGACTCCTAAGGCAGAACCAGTGAAGGCATCAGAACCTGTTGTCACCGAAGCACCTGCTCAAGACACAGTTGAGAACTATGCATCTGAGTTTTCTCATCTCCTCGAACAACTCAAGGGTCTTCAATCGACTCTCAAGGAAATGGTGACTTACACACAGAAACTTGAAAAGCGAGTTGCTCGTGACCAGAAGGCACTTCAAAAGCGAGTGAACGGTAAGCGTCGTCGCGTAAACACCAGTAACACCCCCAGCGGATTCTCGAAGCCGGGTCCTGTTTCGGATGAACTTCGTACTTTCCTCAAGTTGGGTAAGGATGAACTCATTGCACGCACGGATGTGACCAAGCGCATCAACGCCTACTGCAAGGAGCACGGTCTTCAGGGTGAAAAGGACAAGCGTGTCCTCAAACCAGACAAGGCACTTTCCAAGTTGCTTCGACTCAAGAAGTCTGATGAACTCACCTTCTTCAATCTTCAAAAGTATATGAAGGTTCACTTCCCAAATAAGGAAGGCGTCTACCCTACTCTCTAAATAAATTTAATTCTAGACAGGTCATTCGAGTCGTTTGATAAAATAATTTCGATAATTTATATTTTTTGTTATTGACTTTTTTAAGTTTCTTTAAGTAGGTTAAATACTTAGTGAGATGAGTTATTCGAATCATTGATTCATTTGTATTTTTGCAAAATTGGAGGAATGATGCTAAATTATTATATAATTCAGTTGTAATGATATAGTAAGCACACACATTTGTTTCTCGATTCATATCTTTGTTTTTCAATGACAATACTTTGGATGCTTGAAATCGACTAAATTCTCGTTCTAAACACACATTTGCTTGAAACATATCTAGAGTGGGACCATCTGTCCAATATGCGAGTAAATAACTATGAATTAATTCTGCGTGTATTTCTGTATATGCTTCAAAGGTATTCATTTTAGGAGATATGATTGAATATTTTTGTTGATAATGATTCACTATTTCAGGAGTATCTGATTTATAATCATAATTTAAGGCGTGAATTAACTCGTGAATGGTTACTTTGAGTATTTCTTCTTTTCTCCACACAGTTATCTTTGCTGTGGTATCTGTGGAAAAACAAGATCCCCCATTAACTTCTTCTTTATCAAATAGGGTATCTCCATCAAACACTCGTTTACTATCTAATAAATACATTGTAATATCCAAAGTCGATATTGTATGATGACCTATATTCACGATAAATGCAATTGTTTTGAGTATATAGGATACAAATAACTCAATAGATTCTTCTTTATGATAAATAGATAGATTTATTTCAGTTATACCACATCGAAATTTTACTGTAGAAAGTCGAGTCAATTGTAGTATATCTTGTTTTAAGTTGTCATAAATAAACCTTTCATTTTGCAGTTGTGCTTGTGTGGGTGATTGCAATTTATTCGAGTTTGCCAACAAGATATACTCAAATGAATTAGATTCACAAAAGTCATAATAAGATTGTAAACTATCTTTCATAGGTTGTATGGAAGATGAAAATGATTGAATTGCTTTAAATGATAAATCAATAAGCATACTTAGTATAAGAGTATAAATTATATTTGGCATTGCATTACTGTGGGTTTCATAGGTTGTGCATAAGTTTCATTTTGTTTCATAGAACCACTAACACCATTGTAAAGGATGCCACCATTCATAATAGGTTCACTTTCTGACGTAACTTTTGCAGAATATTCGAGTAAACCAATGCTATTTAAAAATCCACACTTTTGAGGATCACTTACCAAGGAAGGAGGAACATTCTGTAAATGTTGATTTTCTAAACAAACTTTTTCGCCCGATCGACTCATATAACAAATATCATCTATGGATGCTTGACTTCTAGGACCAGTTAAATCAGTATATTCATTATTTTGATCAAAAAATAGTCCTACATTGGTCAATTCATCTTTGACTTGACTTGAGTAATACTTGGGATATTGAGATACATTTTGATCAGACCACGCTAAATTTGGTTTTTGTAAATCAACTTCTGCAAATCTTGATTCTCCTGTACCAATGGTATTTGAAGACAAGTTATCTTTGCGATAATATTTTGGAAAGTGGTCTTTAGAACTAGTTGTTACACCAACATCACGATATTCTACAAAAGAAGCGGGTGAGGGTAATATTGAATCACTTACAATAATCGATAAATCTGTGGCATATTCCGGTGAAAGAGATTTACTTATAGTCGAGGTTTGGGGTATTGGAAAATCACCCGTATCTTTAACTATAGGCCCTCTGTTTTCGATCATAATATCTTCTGGTGTTGTTGAAAGAGGTTTCTTAGAAGGAGAAGGGGTAGATCCAACATCTATCATTGAATCTGCGTCGACCGAAGAAGTCATTTTATGACTTACTATCAATGCAACAATTACAACAAGTATAAGTATCGTGATAATTTCCATAGTATATACTATACTAGAATATTTTATTTGTTGATAGGTTTAGTTAACTGAGAGTTTAACCAAAGGTATTCTCCGATGTATATACAATATATAAAAACCCATCTTCATCTTTTTGATTATCATATATTTCACAAAGTTGGAGTGTACTTGTCATTAAATTGTTGTTTACCATAACAAATAATGCCTCACTTGATTCTAACTTGATTCTTTTTCGAATAATATAAATAAATTGACCTAATGTCATATCTTGAGGAACTAAAAATTTCTGTTTGTCTATTGTAGGTAAAGAACAATCTCTAGATTTATCAACAATTACAGGAATACGATCAGGATGTTTTCGTCTAATTCGAGTACTTTCGGATTTGCGTTTTTCAAAATCAATCAATTCTTTATAACTCATTTATACTTGAATTGATATTTTAAATTACCTAAACATTCCCCAACTAGTTTTGTATATAAGTATGAAACAAGTTAATGTCATACGTGTCACTATTAAAGATAATATGAATGAAATTACACTCGAAAATCCAACTATGAAAAACTTGACACAAAAATTACTTGAATTATCTGAAATACCGGGTCAAGGAAAACTAAAAGAATTGTATAATTGGACATACAATGATACTACTATTAAATGTTATGGGTGGTATAATGGCGATGCCGGACTGGAAAATAAACACGAATTGGTTCCTTATGGTACTAAACAACTCAAAACTATAGATGATTCTGAAACTCAATTGTTATTTGGTGATTTATTTTTGGTACGCAAGGGGAATCGACTGATAGATTTTACTGTGGATGAATGTGCTATGTTTTATGAATCTATTCTAGGAGAGGAAGATACTTGTAATTCAGATGATGAAACTGATTCATATGATTCATATGATTCAGATGATTTAGATGATTTAGAAGATGAAACTGGTTTAGATGATTTTATTGTAAATGATGGAGGTGATAATCAAGATAGTTCAGATGAATATTATCCGTCTGATTATGAACTAGATGAAGATACACATAATTATTAAATTTGATTTAAACATAACTACAATCTAAGTATATATATATCGAATATTATGAAATCTCTCAAAGATCCATACCGTCGTAAATATATCGATTTGTTTAACAAAGAAATACAAAACAAATCATTATCATTACAATTAGAACAATCTATATACAATATGTCAATTCAAACAGCAAAGGATAAACACATTAAACGAAGATGGGATAATGTATTATTTCATCGTTTGTATGTTTCTAAAATAAGATCGATTTATAGTAATTTATCTGATAGAAGTTACATTCAAAATCCTGATTTCAAAGAGAAATTAGTTTCAGGTGAAATTGATGCAAAAAAACTGTCAAAATTATCTGTTTATGATATTTATCCTGATAATTGGTCGGAATTATTAGATAAAAAAATTAAAAGAGATAAATTAAAATATGAAATGAAACCAACTGCTATGACAGATCAATTTAAATGTCGTAAGTGTGGGTCAAGGTCTTGTTCTTATTATGAAGTTCAAACTCGATCTGCAGATGAACCTATGACACAATTTATTACTTGTTTAGAATGCAATAATCGTTGGAAGCAATAATCAGTACTTATTGTTTGTATGTATTTGATCGATCTAAACCTAATCCTTGAGGATCATTCATTTTCATTGTACACACACCGGCATTACAATTTTGAATGGTTTGAACGGGTAATACAGTTTGAGCATTACAACTATCACATTTAGTTGCTTTTTCTAGTTCAGAAATTATATTTTTTTGTATTGCTTCCGTATTTTGCGTCAAGTAATAACGATAATCAAAGGAATTTTTGCCAGTTGAGAAGAATTGATTCATAACACAATTAGGTCTGTAATCTGTAAAAATACGTCCATCTGCCATACGTGCAGGAAAGTCTAAGTTGACATTATCACTTGTTTTTGACATTTATACTAACGTGTATATTTTATTTTTTATAAGAAACTAATCGATCAATTAGTTTTGTTTTGTTTCCCGAAGTAGGTAAGTTGTATTTTGTTAATTCTTGTTTAAGTTCACTTAATGTATATAAACTGTGATCAGGATTTTCAATCAATCGATCTATTAAATCTACGGGTGTTCCACTTGAAATCATCATAGTGTCTAACACAGATTGAATTGGATTGGGTCCATCATCATCATCATCTTCATCATCATCGTCGCCATCTTCTTTAACAGGATCATCTATATCAACTTCTTTACCAGTAACTTCTTCAATTGTATCAGTTATCGATTCTACAGCAGTTACAGATTCTACAGCAGATTCTACAACTGAATCAACTGTATCGACTGTATCAACGGTGTTATCTTCCTTAGAAACTTCTTCAATGAGTGAATCTGTTGTTTTATCTTGAACTTCATCAGAATCATTTATTTCTTCAATGGTTGTTTCTTCGACATCAATAACATCATCGACTTGTCCTTTTCCGTCAACCATAACTTGTAGTAATGGATCTGTATCTAATTGATTTATAAAAGATGTCATAAACATTGTATTGGGAGTACCAGTTTCCATAACAAACATTGATTCTTGTTTAGGTACTGCATTTAGTGTGCTAGTTGACTGTTTGGAGACATCTTTCATTACGATAGGTGATTTTGTTGTTGTTGTATCTGTTGTATCTGTTGTTGTATCTGTTTTTGTAGTTGCTGTTGTTGCTGGTGTTGTTGTATCTGTTGTAGTTGCTGTTGTTGTTGATCTAACAGCAGGTTGATCAGACTCATTTGATCGTCTTGGAGGTAGTTCTGGTTTTGAATCATTCATTACAGAAGTCATACTCATTTCAAGTTGTTTTAATCTCATATGAATTTTCTTAAATTCTAGAAATCCATACACGATAGCACAAATCACTACAATTGCAATTAATAAGGTTGACATACTCGACCCAGAAGAGGTTACTTTAGTTGTAATTCCCATTTATTGTTATCTTAATAATAAATTGGTTAATTTAAACTTATATTTTCTAGTCTAAAGTATATGGAATTGAAACCGTTTCAAATCATTCACTTAGACATCAGTGATTATCAACTTAAAATACTCAATGATGTGTTACGTATGTTTGTCCTTCAAATGGCGGTTCAAGTATTTGTGTATTTGAGACACGATGGTGTCGAATTGTTCAGTCAATTATTTTTAGAAAACACCTTATTTATCTTATTAGGTTTAGTTGTGTATTGGGTTATCTTTAACAATGTAATCCTCTTTTCTAACTCACCTGATAAAGAAATTAAACTATCGAATTATTACCAGAGTTCTTATAATCATTTAAAGGATTATCAAGTAGACTCAGATAAACAATCTAAATGAAAAAGAAAAAAGACACAACGGAACCCTTTGATAAATTACCCATAAAATCAAGTAAAAATGTTATTGTTAATATTAAACACGTAACAGATGAAGAACTCGTAGATTTACCCGGATATACTCAACAAGACTGCGAAGTGACTCATTGTAAATCAGAATTATGTTGGAATTGTTGTCATTCATTTAAAACTACTCCTGTATCATATCCTGTTAAATATGATAGTGGAATATTTTATATTTATGGATATTTCTGTTCTTATCCGTGTGCTGCTAGACATATCCTTGATACTTATAAAGATAAAAGTGTATGGGAAATCTATTCTTTATTAAATTTATTTATGAATATGAATCACAAAACAAAAGGAGATAGTGTGAAACCCGCTCCAAATCGAATTGTTCTATCTACATTTGGAGGATCTATGACTATAGATGAATTCAGACAATCTAGTCAAACAAGTGTCTACCAAGTTACTATGGATCCAACTATCCCTATTGTTCCTATAAATCATAGTCATAGTAAACTTATCAAAACAACTAATACAGATGAGGTTAAACATAAATATAAATTGTATCGAAAGAAAAAATTAAATCAAGAAAATAATATTTACAATACAATGAATCTAATTACAGATTCGACTTAACGAAATCGTTTTTGAAGTTCATATACATTAATGTCTTCATATAATTGTTTTTTAACTTTCTTTTTAGTATTGATTGTCAATGAAATACATCGTTTATCTGCAATTTCTATCAATTCATTCATTTTATATTTACTTATTGGATCTAAATAGGGTTGATAAATTTGTAAATTCTTCAAATCTAACACAAAGTATTCACTTAAATTTTCATATGTTCCTGGATTGAATGCAGGTGGATCTGATACTTCTTGAAAGGTTCCATTTTGAAAGACAATCGAGCAAACCTTATGATTTTTTTGATTTAGTAGAACACTCGTTTGACTACTTACTGAATAGATTGTAGGTGATAATCGATACAAATCACTCAAATAAAGTATTGTAGATAAACTATTCTTAATTTGTAATCCCGTTTGAATCAGATTTGGTTTCATTTGTTTGTGATATTTATACTTATCATATGACTCTGCTTTGTTTTCATCTATTTCTGTTGCAATTTCGAGTCTTCGTTTCAAACAATAATCGATTAATTCTGTTCCTGACAATACACTTGCCGTTGGATCAAAGATTGCAATTAGTAAATCTGCGCAATTTTTAAAGGTTTGGACTTGTTTTGCTTTATCTTGAGTTTCGGTTGATTGTTGAAATGAAGATAGTTTAATTTTATCACAATATACATCTGTACGCGTAGATTGATTTAGGATATCCATTGTTATATACTTCGACGTTTATATGTTTAAATAGGTAATCGCTGCTTGGATAACTCGAGTAAACGTATATCAAATTTAGACAAGGCGAGTGTTTCTTTTACAGGTTTAACCTTACTTGTATTTTTTATAACTACCTTAGGACGGTCTTGTTTATTTATTTCTTTGTAAGATACTTCATCAATCGGACTACTAGACAACGTTGCATAAATATCATCAATGATTTCTTTGGTTAATAACGATAAATTTAAAAAAATTCCATTCGTATTTTCAGAATGTTGAATCGAATATTTTTGAATGAGTGATTGAAATATCATAAATGTTTTTTCATCTGAAAATTTAGAGATTCTTTGTTGAATATAATCTATCTTGGATTCCATTACTTGTATCATAGAATATATCCTACTAAGTTAAACGGGTTTCGCAACAACTTGAATGTTGGTAGATTGATATTTAATACGATACGCCAAAATACTCACATACAAAGAATCATTTGTCTTGTATTTATCAAAATCTTGCTCTTTGAAATATTCTTTAGGTACAATCACTATAAACGGACTATCTTTCATTGTGTCTTGTTCATTTAATTGAATATATCCCAAAATACCCATTTTGGTTTTATTATCAATCTGTATTTTCAATTTCATACCTTCAGCAGGAGACAATATATTTGCTTTGTAAGTTACTTGATATACAATATAACTCACACCATTGATTGTTTTAATTTCTCCCATTGATCGATTGATCAACTCAACGCTATCTTGTTGAATATAACCATCTTTGTTACAATAACCTTCATACTTCTTGAGTTCTTTTAAGAGTAATTCATTGACATCTCCTTTCAACTTATTGCTGTGTAAATTGATGCTTCGAGTTAATAGTTGTGTTGAAATGTATTCGGGAAGTTCGCTCATATTCTATACTATAGATTATAGTATTTAAATCAAATTTGTATAAAAAATCTAAGATAGTCTATAAATGAAGATTACTAAGAATTAGTTGATATACTTAGGTATTGCTTTATTTCTCCTTGTTTTATTTTTCTACCCGTGTAGCGCAGATGGTAAAACTCAATTTAATGGTATTCGAGGATGTGCCAGCGGTTATGATAGTGCCTTAGATGCACCTGATGAGGTATGGAAAAAAGAAATGAAACACGGTAATTTTATGGGTATGACTTGGTAAACCTTTTGGTAAACCTTTTAGGTAAACCTTTTGGTAAACCTTTTAGGTAAACCTTTTGGTAAACCTTTTAGGTAAACCTTTAGGTAAACCTTTTGGTAAACCTTTAGGTAAACCTATATATATTTCATCCAGATTAAATCATACGGATAAAAATATGTAATTCGAGTATCATTTTCATAACGAAACATCAATTCTAATAAACAACAATAATTTTGTTTAGAATCTAACTCTTGTGAAAGGTTGTCTTTCATATACTGACTTAACTTTGACACTTGAACTAATGATTTTGTTTTATTTAATTCATTTATTTTCGCAATTACGCCACGTTTATAGTTATCTTGTTGAATATCTACTAGCAATTGACCGACTCGTTTTAAAAATACAGATCGATCTTTCATATCCTTGTCTGATTCAACTTCATTGTATGATTTCTTTTGCAATACAGAGGATAATTTGGATACTTCTTTTTTATGTCGAACAAATGATTCTGTTGTTATATCATTTGTCACTAAATTTTCTATCGGTACTGTTTTGAGTTGTTTGATAACCGTTGTATCTTTTCTAGGAAACAACCAATGATTGAATGCTGACATACAAATCTCAAAGGTTTCATTGGTAATTGAATCTTCTGAATAATCTTGAAATATATCACCATATAATTTATCAAATAGTTCACGAATTCTATCTTTGTGTGTTGCTAAATTGTTTTCTATACACACATTTCCAGGACCTGGTGGATATTTCTTACCCTCTTGTTTACGTTGACTTATTTTCATAACACATTCATATCCTTTGTTTTTGGGTCGAACAATCGTATAACACCATATAGGAGAATTTTTAACAAATGTTTTATGAAGAGAGGTTTTTGCATATCGTTTTACATCTCGTTGAATTGCTTGAAGTCGAACACTATTGAAGGGTAGTATTTCATTTTCATAAAATTCATAATATTGGGGTTTGTCAGACACAACTATGAAAAATCCTATCTCAGGTAAATTAGACTTTTCTTTTTTAAAATAATAAGAAGAACCTTGTTTACATAATATTAATTGTTGTAAATAATCTTGAACCTGAGTATAACTTACATACTCTGGGAATGTTCGTTTTCGAAAATAACTATACAATAAAGAACACTTTTCATCAAAATCTAAACGATCAAAACAATAATTGATCACTACAGGATGATCACACACAGTTTGTGTAGACCCTTCTTGTAATTTAAATTTTGGATCTACCAATTCAAGACCCTCTATCAAAGATACTATATCGGGTGTTTTTATATCTTGTTGAAATACTGTAATCATTCCATCTAATTTTTGATAAACATCTTCCGTGTGTTGTTTTGTATAGGTTTTACTTGCTTGAAATTCACTATCTCGGTCTAATAATCGATCCAAATAAATAATCGGTTGTTTGTGTATTAAGATATGTTTTCGATAATATAACGGTATTGTTTTATCATCATATAACATCGGTTGAAATAAATAAAAGGAATGTTTTTGAACAATATGTCCACTATTCCCTAGTTTGTCATACACTGTATACGATTCATCTATCATTTCACTTAGTGCTTGATATACAATATCGGGATCATTCGTACCATATTCACTTAGTAATCCCATCATAGAATCAATATTATACACTATAAATTCACGATATAATGTTGCAATTCGTTTTTTTATAGTGTCTAGTCCTGGTTTAGAATAAACATCTACAAATGTATCTGCATTCACGAGTCCAAAATCATCGTCTATCACTAGATCTGAATTATAATCACATTCTGCTTGATATGAACATATTTTTGAATATTTTTTATCAGTTACATCAAATAAATCTTCTTTTGATTGACGTAATGCGGGTTGATGACTAATTCGATTGATTCTACCTTTAGTTATAACATTAACATCTCGATATAAATACCGATCGACAGCACTCTGTTTTAAAATAGTTTCAACTTCACCTATTTGAATCGATTTTGTTTCTGCATAGCGATAAATAGAGGTATCAATACTTTCCCATCCTTTAGGTAAAGTTGTCGTGTGTAAGTATATTGTTACATTTTTTTCTGTTTCATCCAAATCACTATGAGAACAAAATCGAATACCTCGACCCACCGTTTGTTCCATACGATTTAAATGAGGCCACGGGTCTAGTATATGTATAGATCGAATTCGTTTGAAATCTAAACCTTCACTCGCAACAACTGTTCCTAAAATAACTTTAATTTTTTGACCTTTAGAATTTTCTGGAGATGTCACTATCTTTAATTGTTCTTGAAGCACTTTACGATTAACACTACCATCAATTACCATATATGTCGCCTGTTTAAAATTATCTGTTTCAGATTTACGAAAACCATCATACGAAATACCTTCTCGTTTACACTGTCCCTCGGATCTACTACTGTAATCCGGATAATCTAAACAATCGTGACCTGTATGATTTACGTATCCATTTTGTTCCAGTGCTAATTTTAAAGGTACAATACCCGAATCTACATAATTTGTATACACAAATACAATACCCTCACTATTATCAATAGTATCGAGTATAGTTGCTATTTTGGTAGAATAGTTTGGTAAGATATCTTTATCGAAAAAAGGACCATACTCTCGCAATAGTTTAGGTGAATAGGTATATTTAGATCCTTTTCGAATCATACATTGTTTCAATCCTAACGGACCATAATGTTTTTGTAAATCATCCATATCCGGTTTATCCAGAGGATATACCATATTCGATATCTGAGTTAACATTATATTATCCAAAATCGGATTTATATTCCCTCGCATAGTAATATCTAAATCGGGTGTATTTTGTAATAACAAGTCAATCGATCGAGTATACACTTTGTATTGAAATCCACTCAGTTTTGATCCTAATAAGTGTAAAAACTTTAGTTTAGTTTGAACTACTCCCCCAACTAAATTTTTAGACGGAGAATTTGTGGCATTCACAATACATTTTTGTTTTAAATTTTTATCAGTATATACAGGATATACCCTCCCTTGTTGACCTATTTTTTTTAAACTATTCGGATAAATTCGTATCGGAAATGTTATTGGATTTTCACCACGCAAATAGGAAACATATCCACGACTTACATCTTTTAATTGTAAACGACCTTGTTCTGTTAATTTACCATCTTTGTCAAATAACACATCTCGAGATAGTAACTCACGTTTATCATTCATTAACATCATATTTAAAATCCAAATAATTTCAGTGGATCGATTATACATAGGCGTTGCTGTTAACAATACTAATCTCATATTATCTGAATATTGAATTATCATTTGTATGGTTTTTAAGGTGTCTCTCATTTCTCCACCTTGATCATCTCGTATATTATGAACTTCATCTATAATCATCAATCGATCTGAAAAATACTTTCGAATACACTCTTTTTTTGCATTATCTTTTTGATCTTCCGGATACGGTGCTATGTATTGGGTTATCATTCGTTTCACATAATTTGAAAAGGATTGATATGCCATTATTTCATAATATTGTTTGATTAATTTATTGACTTCTCTTTGTGTTGTTGCTTCCGAAGATGTATATGTATCTCCTGTACATTGGTTTTCTTTTTTAACAGGAGTATAAATAGTTTGTTTCCATCCAATTTGAATTGTAGAAGAACATAATATCAAAATACGTTTATCTTTAGTTCCATAAATATCTCTAAAATTTTCAGCAATAGTCAATCCAGAACAAGTCTTACCCACACCCACACCGTGATACACCAATAAACTTCGATAGGGTGTTTCTTTTGTCATAAAATTTTTTAAAAATAATTGGTGTGATTTTATTGAAAATTCTGCTCCACACGGATTTGATGTTTGGGTTGTATCTAATAACAATTGATTTGAATGAAACTCTTTTTTTCTATATATAATTTCTTGAAAGTTTGGATTTCGAATATCTGGATAGGATTGAAACTCAGTTGACTCTTCGCACGGTTTATTGTTTACAACCTTCTTTATACTCAATTTAAGTGAATCATCTGTGGTTTCATCATATAATTTATATAATTCATCAAAACTTAGTGATTCTAAATTAAGATCACTCATATAATAAACACTAGATAATTTGTTATATCTTTACACGGAAATCATTATCTTTATTTTCAATTAATGTTTGAACTGTTTGTAATAAAGTTTCTTTACTTTTTTGTTCTGATCGTAAGTTAGTAAAACATTCATCAATTGAAAACCAACCAATATCACCTATTTCTGAATATTGTTCATATTTATCTTTATTGATATGTAGTCTGGATGGATCTATATCACCTGTATACAAGGCAAGATAATAAATATGTTTGTATCGAACACTATTTGATCCCGTATATTCTTCTGATAAAGGTATTATATTTTGTAATAAAATATACTCATCTGAATGTATATCTGTTTCTTCTTCAAATTCTCGGATAGCACACGTAATATTTGTTTCTCTATGAGATCGTCTACCTTTTGGAAATTCCCATTCAGGTGTTTTGTAAAATTTAGTAGATCGATCAATATATTCATATAATTTACCTTTTTGCAATTCAATAAATTTACTTAAACTAGTTTGATATTCTTTAATCATACGATCCGTTTGTTTTTTCTTATGTTTTCCTGAAAACCACAACTTAGACCATAGTTCATCAAATGATAATGTTTTTAATAACTCTCTTTCTTCAACAGAACACGTATTGATTAAATCAAATATATAAGATTCATTACTTAAATCATATTTACCACGCAAAAATTCAATATAAGACAATGAATCTTTTCTTCGAATCATTAGTACTTGATTGTTACAGTTGAGTATTAAGATACCATAACTTAATACAGGTAGTCTACATTGTCTATATAAATGTCCTTCATTACCACAATTATTACAATAAATATTCATTATATACTAGATAGAGATTAGATCTTAAATACAAAACGTTGATTTTGAAAAATAAAAATCTATCTCTAAACTATATGAATCCTAAATTTTGGGGACCTCACGGATGGATCTTCTTACATAGTGTCACTATGAATTATCCTAAACAACCTACAGATCAAGACAAACATATTTATCGACAATTTTTCAAGAGTTTACAATTGGTTTTACCGTGTCAAAAATGTGCCCATCATTACAGTGAAAATATTCAAGAATATCCAATTGAACCTGCGCTAGAATCAAGAGATAGTTTAGTTCGATGGTTGATTCAAATTCACAATGAAGTTAATTTAGATTTAGGTAAACCGACCTTAACCTATGAACAAGTTATTGAAGAATACAAACACAAATTATCAAATTTAGATTCTGATCCTACTTTAGTATACAAAGTATTGATTGTCCTTTTGTTGGTTGTCGGTTTTTGTATGTATCGTCAACTCAAACAATAATCTATGGTTAAATTATAAATGAATCAAGTGTTATTACTATTATTGATTGTAATTGGCGTTATTGTTGTATCTTCCGATAAACAACTCGTCAAAATACTTCGTGATAAACCTGTTCTCGTTGTCGGATCCTTTGTTGTTGTAGTTGTTGGATTGTGTATGATGAAACAATCGAAAGAAGGATTTGAATGTCAAGAAGGTACTCCTCTAGAAGTACCTCAGTTTTTTGGTCAAATGCAACAAGTCAATG
>MDTG01036012.1_pt1 | contig 17964 bp, 13 predicted proteins | sample 811421 | NCBI WGS metagenome assembly MDTG01 (sample SAMN05326645, study PRJNA326480) | marine metagenome | isolation source: seawater | place: Pacific Ocean: South East | collected 2011 | reverse complement strand
TGTGATTTTCTCTAGCGATGATTTTTTATCCAAATCAGATTTATTAAATACAGACTCTTTACTTCGGATTATTGTTTCTGGTTTGATGCCGTTTTCTTGGTTATATTTTATTTGAAGTTCCCTTCTTCTCTCAGTTTCTTCGATAGTGATTTTCATACTTTTAGTCATTTTATCAGCATACATAATTACTTTACCATTGACATTTCGTGCAGCCCTTCCCACGGTCTGCACAAGACTTCGTTCACTTCTTAGAAATCCCTCTTTATCCGCATCTAAAATAGCAACTAAACTAACTTCTGGTAGATCCAACCCCTCTCTCAGTAGATTCACTCCAATAAGCACATCAATGTCACCAGCTCTAAGTCGATCAAGAATTTCTACTCGGTCCAATGTCTTTACTTCGGAGTGAATATAAGTTGCAGATATCCCTAAATTTCGAATGTATTTGTCTAATTCTTCGGCCATTCTTTTGGTGAGTGTAGTCACCAAAACTCGGTCACCCATTTTTATTCGTTCATCGATTTGTTCCAATAAATCATCAACTTGATTCGAACAAGCTTTTACTTCAATTACTGGGTCTAACAGTCCAGTAGGACGAATTAGCTGTTCAACAATAACACCCTCACTTTCGCTGATTTCGTAATCTGCAGGTGTTGCACTAACATAAATTACTTGGTTCGTAACTTGCCCAAATTCCTCAAATTTTAATGGACGATTATCCAGTGCAGCAGGAAGTCTAAATCCATAATCTACGAGATTTATTTTTCGGCTTCGATCACCTCCATACATTGCTCGTAATTGAGGGAGTGTAACGTGACTTTCATCAATTATTAACAGGAAATCTTCTGGGAAATAATCAATTAAACAAAAGGGTCTTTGCCCCGGAGATCTCCCATCCATATATCTACTATAGTTTTCGATCCCACTACAATAGCCCAATTCACGCATCATCTCCATATCAAATTCTGTTCGTTCTTGGAGGCGTTTAGCTTCTAATGGTTTACCGATACTTTTAAAGTAATCAACCTGATTTACCATATCGTCTTGAATGTGTTTAATAGCGTTGTTCAAACGATCTTTAGGAGTTATGAATAATTGTGCGGGGAATATGGCAACATCTTCTAATACTTCTTGTCTTATTCCTGTTAATGGATCAATAGATTCAATATCCTCAATTTCATTATCAAAAAAGCTAATTCTGATGGCGATATCATTATAGGCTAAGAAAATATCTACCGTGTCTCCTTTTACTCTGAAAGTTCCACGTTTAAAATCGCCAGTAGTTCGAGAATACAAGCTATCTACAAGTGCATGAAGAAGACTGTTTCGTGCTATTTTTTGACCTCTATTCAACCGAATAATACTGTCTTCATAATCATTTGGGTTACCTGCACCGAAAATACAGCTAACAGAGGCTACTACAATGACGTCTCGTCGTCCACTTTGAAGTGCCGAAGTAGTCTTCAGCCTCATTTTCTCTATCTCCTCATTTATGTTTAAGTCCTTCTCAATGTATGTATTACTACTTGGAATGAATGCTTCAGGTTGATAGTAATCGTAGTATGAAACAAAGTACTGAACTGAGTTGTTCGGAAAAAAATGCTTGAATTCTCCATATAGTTGAGCTACAAGTGTTTTGTTATGACTCATAATCAGTGTTGGTTTTTGAGTCTTTTGTATGACATTAGCCATTGTAAAGGTCTTACCCGATCCAGTAACACCAAGTAAGGTTTGTGCTTGAACACCGTCTTCAATACCTCGCACTAATTGGTTTATTGCATTTGGTTGATCTCCAGTAGGTTTGAATGGTGCATTTAGGTTAAAAGGCATTTTTTCAAAGATAATAATGTCCCGAACAATACTTCAATACGATTCACTCATCATTTAATAATATGAAATCACTCGTCTTATGATTGTTCAATAATAAACTGTATTTTGATCCTTCGTAATTGATTTGAACCATGTTTTTTTGATTGGGGAACTGCTTAATTAAAAGGCGATTATCAATTGCGATTGAGGATATTTTTTTTTGATGTTTTATGGGATTTAAATGGATAAAAGTTTCAGCAAAATTTACTTCAATGGCACTTACAGTCAGATTTTTATTTTTTTCGTCGATAGACATCGAAAAATTTTCATTGAGGTAGTCTTTAATAATTATTTTATGTTCGGCAGTTATTTTGCTGTCAAGATGAATCTCTTTTGATGAAAACACCGATAAGCAGGCCTCCAAATGTTCGGTATCCGTGTGCCATGAGGCGTTAAACGTTTTTGTTTTATCCTCATAGGTGATGTTCATCCATGAAGTATGAAAATCGTGTGTGGGCCGGATTAAGAGTAATAGTAATACGATATAATTGATCATCCTTTCCACAAAACTAGTATTTGCTTTTCTTTGTTGCTTTATTATGATAAAAATATTCCACCTCCAATTGTCCCTTTTAATATTTATTTCTGTGAATTCTTGGGCTCAAAATCCCAATGCAAACCAGAATAAGTTTCGTCAGTTAGACGCCGATTTACCAACACCAAATGTATACAGAACAGCCAGTGGTGCCCCAGGACACGCATATTGGCAGAATACAGCAGACTATCAAATGGATATAGTTTTAGATGATGATAAACAGCGTATTTACGGTGTAGAAAAAATTAATTATACAAATAAATCGCCTGACGATTTAGAATATCTATGGATTCAACTAGATCAAAATGTCAGAAATCCAGAATCGGAGACCTATAAAATTCAGCAAGGAAACATCAAAGACGGTGTGAGTCTTTATGAATATTTCAACCTTTTTCATACTTTTCCTGGTGGATTTAATATTGATTATGTAAATGATGAAAATGGAAATTCTTTTTCTTTGAAAGTGAATCATACGATGATGCGTATAGATTTGGCTAAACCTTTACAATCTGGGGATTCAATAGCAATCAACATCAAGTGGTGGTATAATATCAATGACCGAATGGAAATGGGAGGTAGAAGTGGTTATGAATATTTCAAAGAGGAGGATAATTACCTCTATACCATAGCTCAATTTTTTCCTAGAATGGCCGTATATTCGGATGTAACAGGATGGCAAAATAAGCAGTTTTTGGGAAGGGGAGAGTTTACACTACCTTTTGGAGATTACGATGTAAAACTAACAGTTCCCGAAAGTATGGTCGTTGGAGCTACAGGAGAAATTCAAAATGAGGATGAGGTTTTAACCAATTTGCAAAAAGAGCGTTTAGAAAAAGCTAAAACAAGTGATAAGCCTGTAATTATAATCACTCAAGATGAGGCCATTATAAACGAAAAAAATCGGTCTTCCAATACTAAGACTTGGCACTTTAAAGCTCAAAATGTTCGAGATTACGGATGGTGTGCAAGTCGAAAATTTATCTGGGATGCTCAAGGTGTTCAATTTGGCGACAGAACTGTAATGGCGATGTCATTATATCCGAAAGAAGGCAACCCTATGTGGGAGATGTATAGCACCAAAGCGATTGTTCTTACATTACAGACTTACTCTAAGTTTACATTTGATTATCCTTATCCAGTAGCTTATTCAATCAATGGAAAAAGTATCGGGATGGAGTATCCGATGATCTGTTTTAACGGAGGACGAACAGATAAAGAGGGAAAGTTCACGGACAATGTAAAGTACAGAACCATTCTAGTTATTGTTCATGAGGTTGGTCACAATTATTTTCCAATGATTATAAATTCTGATGAGCGACAATGGACCTGGATGGATGAAGGGCTGAATACATTTTTACAGTATCAAACCGAACGAGCATGGACAGACGAAAGTGGGAAGCCTTTCCCAAGTAGACGGGGTCCGGCCAAACTTATAGTTCCATACATGAAAGGTGATAAACGATACATTTCTCCGATTATGACCAATTCTGAAAGTATTTTTCAATTTGGAAATAATGCCTACGGCAAACCATGTACAGCACTCAACATACTGCGTGAGACAGTAATGGGGCCTGAGCTATTTGATTATGCTTTTAAAATTTATGCTAATCGATGGAAATTCAAACATCCAAGTCCAGCTGATTTTTTCAGAACGATGGAAGATGCAAGTTCAGTCGATTTAGATTGGTTTTGGAACGGGTGGTTTTACACAACAGATCATTGTGATATCTCAATTACGATGGTGCATCAACTGAAAGTAGATAATCAACGACCAGCGGACGAAACCACTAAAAAATCTAACCAAAAAAACATTAAGAATTTAGCAAAACAAAATAAGGTAAATCCGATGCTACAGGCAGTTAAGTCTGCAGAAAATCCAGCTCAAGCTTTTGATAAAATCAAATCAAATTTGACAGACATCCGAAAAGAAATTCTAGATAAAGAAGTTTATCTATGTCAAGTTGATTTAAAGATGATAGGTGGTCTTGTAATGCCAGTGATTCTAAAACTTGAATTCGAGGATGGATCAAGTGAAGAAGTTAGGATACCTGCCGAAATCTGGAAAATGCAAAATGAACTTTTGGAGAATTCCGTTAGTAAAGTTTTGGTTACCAATAAAGCCGTAAAGAAAGTAGTTCTAGATCCTAATCTTGAAACTGCCGATACAGATGTTTCAAATAACGCTTGGCCAAGATAACCTATTCAACTGTGACTTTAGCTATTCGATACGATTTACGACTTGTAGCAAAAATCACAAAAGTATTATCGGATATTTGCTCCGAACTCTTGGGTCTAATTCTAAGATTTTCGTGTCTGTTATTAATAACTAAATTTTCGTGTTTAACTTCACCTAGTCTGTTTATGCTCGAAACTTCTAAGTGATTCTGTTTACGGTTGTAAGTGTTGTAGATGAAGTTGATGACATCCTTGTGGATGACCGTAAAGAAACTAGAATAGAAGCCACCATCATTGGTCGAATGCTGTGTTTTAGGAATTTTTTTAGCCCACTCGATGTTACCATCAGGACTTATACTAATTGCATAAATATCATCATAGTGATAGTGTGTTGTGGTGGTCGTGTACCCGCTTGCATTGGTTGTGTTGGTGGTATAAATATGAATGTATTCACCTACTAAAACAGCACCACCATTTTTTTTTGGTATAAAGTCTCTAAAGTTTACGTGTGTTAAGCCGACATTTTTCCCTTTTTTAGATTTTTTCAATGTTTTAGCTTTTGCACGGTCAGATAACCCTTGCACAATAAAATCTAAGTCAAATGGCTTCATACTTTGGTGCTTTATTCTAAAATCGTTTGCATCAAGCTTCATATAAAACACACCATCAGATCGGTAACCTTCTTCACTATAAAAGCCTCCACATATCAAATCACCTTGTCCGTCAACATTGAGTTTTAGTTCTCGAATAAATTTATCTTGTAATGCTAATTTGTGTTCGGCGATTATTCCGCTACTATCTACTACAATCATGTAATTTTCAAAATTACGTTCCCGGCGATTTCTTTCTTTTCGACTTTTGTATACGGTGGTTAGTATATACACAATACCAGAATTACTAATGTTAACAGACTGAATTTTGGTGAGTCCTTTTTCAAATGGGAATGTGATGCGTGTTTTCCATTGCTCATCAAAAAAGTGATCAAATACTTTGACAGTCATTATTTCTTTAGAATCGAGATCTCCTGGATGTCCAATGACATATGTGACTTTTTGTTCATCCTGACTTTTTGCATTTTTATATTCACCTATGGATTGTTTGTAACCCTTGATTAGTTTGATGTTATAGATGCTTTTTTCTTCTCCTTCAATTGTAAGACTTTCTGAGTTGATGCGTTGTGCTTTTAATGAAACATCGATTTTAGATCTTCTCAGGTTTAGTGCGTACAGATTTTTATTAAGTGCTATAATATTTTGGGATGAACGAACTCCTTGATCGTAGCTCTCAGCTAACACAAGCTGATTTGATAAGTTAAGATTTTCGTATCGTTCTAAAAATGTGTTTTTATTGAATGATTTAAAAGAATAATTAATAGCGAAAAATTCATCTGGATTACCAATACTCATCATATCGGTAATTAACATCTTTCGACTTTTCATGTTATCACTCCAAGAGAGCTTCATTTTTCCGACTTGGGCCTTTGCAAAAAGCCCACTTAAAATCAAGATTGCTATAAGCGTAATTTGCTTCATCATACAAATTAAAATAGAAAAATTAAAACCCAAAACTATCTTTGAATTATGAAAAAATGGATTGCCGCATTTCGACTAAAAACCCTTCCACTTGCATTGGGAGCTATTATTCTCGGAAGTTGGGTTAACGATTTCAGTTTTGATTTTGAGATATTCCTATTCGCAAGCATAACAGCAATTTTGTTACAAATCTTGTCCAATCTTGCAAATGACTATGGAGATTATGTGAAAGGAACAGATCGACATCGAAAAGATCGCCAACTTGCTGAAGGTTCAATTAGTTCGCGATCCATGATTATTGCTATCATTTTATTTGCATTAGGTTCATTAATCAGTGGGATTTATCTACTAAATATATCGTTTGGCGATAATTGGAGTTTGTGGTTTGGATTTTTAGCTATCGGTATGGGGAGTATTGCAGCAGCAATTTTGTATACAGTAGGAAAAAGAGCATATGGATATATGGGTTTAGGTGATTTATTTGTGTTTATATTTTTTGGGTTGGTCGGAGTTTTAGGAACTTCGTTCTTATTCAAACAAGAAATATGGAACAGCACTTGGTTGCTTGCTATCGGATATGGTTGTCTGTGTGTCTGTGTGCTTAATGTAAATAATATTCGGGATTTTGACAAAGACGTACTTACCAATAAGATAACAATTGCTTCAAAATTAGGCTTACAGGGTTCTATTATTTATCAGACGCTATTGCTAATTACAGCGTTTATCACTTTTTCTTTTTACCATTTAATCGAAAATTACTACAGCTTTTCACCACTTCTAGTTCTTATCCTTAGTTTTGTTCATATTCAAAAATTAAAGACAGCACAAACCGAGCTTGATTATAATAATCAGTTGCGTTTTCTTTCAGTTGGGAGTTTAGGTATTGTTTTACTTTTTGTGATTCGTTTGTTCTTTTAATACATGTACACTTATTCACTCCAAAAACACGAATTGAAATTTAAGGTACCTGCAAAGACCTCACGTAATACATTTACGACGCGTACCATTTTTCTGATTACACTAAAAGATATTAAAAATTGTAAGCTAGGGATCGGCGAGGCTTCTCCTTTATCCCTGCTTAGTTTGGATGATGTTCCTAATTACCAATTGATTCTCGAAAAAAAACTCGATGAATTCTGTCAAGTGGGTTCATTAGACCAGTTGTCACTGGCGGCGTATCCAAGCATTCGTTTTGGAATTGAAACAGCGTTGCTTAATATGTCTGCAGATAGCGAGGGAGTTATTTTTAATACTGATTTTACAGCTAGAAAAAAAGCAATACCCGTCAATGGATTAGTTTGGATGAATGATTCTCCAACTATGTATAAAGAGGCTATTGAAAAGATACAGGCGGGGTTCAATGTAATTAAAATAAAAGTGGGAGCATTAGATTTTGACGAGGAGTGTCGTTTATTAGAAAAAATAAGGAAGCAATTTTCAGCCTTTAAAATAACCTTACGAGTTGATGCAAATGGAGCTTTTGATACAGAAGATGCATTAGAAAAACTAAATGAGCTCAAAAGATTTGAACTTCATAGCATCGAGCAGCCTATCGCAGCAGGTCAGTGGGATTGGATGCAAAAATTTTGTGCAGAAAGCCCTGTAGATATTGCATTAGACGAAGAATTAATTGGCGTAAACGTATTTGAGCAAGCTGATAAGATGATTAAGCACATTAAACCATCCTATCTCATTTTGAAGCCCAATTTGGTTGGAGGACTTTCGATTTCTGATCAATGGATTACGTTTGCACACAAGCATCACGTGGGTTGGTGGGCTACATCTGCTTTGGAGAGTAATGTAGGATTGAATGCCATTGCTCAATGGGTGAGTACTTATCAAAACCCCCTTCATCAAGGGTTAGGTACAGGGTCATTATTTTCTAATAATTTCTCATCTCGACTAAAAATGGAGCAGGGTCATATGCGATATGTATAACTTATAACATAAAATGATCACTAAAAAGCACATTTTATATCGTTTTAGTGTCAGATTTTATAAGTTTTTATTTTTGGCACACTATTTTCTATAATTTTGAAGTCAATTTGAAGCGGTTTTTATTCATATTAACATTTTTTGCATTGAGTTTAAATCTCATGTCTGGAGATTTACCTAAGTTAGGGTTGAATTATCCTAATCCTGCAAAAACAAATACTTATGTGGATGTGGAGTTTTCGTCTTTGGAAGCCCAGCTAGTTTTATCCAATATACTAGGTGAGGTAATTTCTGTTCAAAAAATACCACATTCGGGTACGTATTCTATTGATGTCACCAACATACCAGAGGGTGTATATTTTTACACTTTGGAGGCAGGTAACGACAAAATCACTAAGAAACTTACGGTTAAGAAGTAATTTAAGGGTTATCTTTAAAAAATTTGAGTGTTGATTGGTATCCGCATCGAATGATTACTTGTTTTTGCTTTCTGCTTAAGCGTCTGATTTTTGGGTTAAATCCTTTGGTGTTTATGAAAATGGATTGCTCTAATTGTTGGATTCCTAATTTTCGTCTGCCAAGTGTCTCGCCACTAAGATGAGAAAATGCAATAATGAACTCTTTCTGATTGCTTATTACATGATTTGCCATTGATTGTTGAGAAGAGTCAATCTCGAGTTTAATGCCTAGTGTTTTCTCATTGCAAAGATAGTAGCTGTTCTGTCCGCTATTGACATACACAAGGCTATCAAATATATGAAAAGGATAATTGTCAATTACTCCACCATCGGTCATGACTTTAGTATTATGATTAGCTTCTTTTTTATGGACAATGGATCCATTAGGTTGTATAAAAACAGCCTCATAATAGAGCGGTATACTGATGCTGATTTTTACTGCATCAATTATTTTCATGTCGGGATATGTTTTATGACTAAACACTTCTAATCTTTGGTTGGTGAGATTGGCTCCAGTGATAAACAAGTCCTTCACTTTTGGATTAGTGGATCGTAGCTGATGGAGTTCCATAAAGGTAATTTCAGGGGATATTCTTTTGTACTTCATGGCTTGAGTTAGGTCTTCCATAAACCGATCTGTTTTGTAGTAGCCGTATTTTTTATAAAAACGAATAAGACCAGAAAGAATAGGGATACCAACTTGGCTATATTTTCCAAAGTTTTTTTCGAGATTAAGTTGAGTGATTTCTTTACCCTTGTATCCTATCGAAAAGAGTAACCCGTTCAAGGCTCCCGAACTAGTGCCAGCCACTTGTTTTATCTGTGGTGTCACCCCAAGACTATCGAGCACTTCAATAGCACCCGAATAGGCAAGTCCTTTCATTCCGCCCCCCTCCAAGACTAAATTTTCGAATTGGCTAAAGGCACTTGTAGACGCTAAAACTAGCGTAGAAACAACGAGTGTTTTTTTAAAAATTTTATAAAATTCTTTCAATTTTTGATTTATCCAAGAATAGCATTTCCAATCAAAAAATAGAGGAATAGACCAATTAAATCATTGCTTGTTGTAATGAATGGACCAGTTGCAAGAGCAGGGTCAATCTTCATTTTATCTAGAGTTAGTGGCACCGTAGTCCCAATGACTGCCGCAAGAAGAATAACAGAAAGTAGAGCAATACTAACGGTCATCATAATATCAGAGGAATTGCCAAAAACATATCCATAACCCATTAGAAGTGCAGAACAAACCAAACCATTGATGATGGCTACTGCAAGTTCTTTGCTAAGAGCAGCCCATATACCTTTGTTAGAAATGGAATTGTTCGCCAAACCTTGAACGATAATAGAACTGGATTGGACACCCACATTACCGGCCATTGCCATGATTAGTGGCATGAATAAGGCCAATTGTACGTTGTCTGAAAGTTCTTTCTCAAAATTTCCAATTACAAGAGAACTCGCTATGCCGCCCAATAATCCAACGACCAGCCATGGCAGTCTTGCACGCGTATTGAGCCAGACAGAGTCGATGTTTTCGACACTTTCCGATATACCCGATAACATTTGATAATCTTTTTCAGCTTCGTCTTTTACATAATCAAGGACGTCGTCAAAGGTGATTCGGCCCACTAATCGATTAAATGCATCTACAATTGGCAAAGCAACTAGATCATATTTCTGCATTGTATTGGCAACTTCTTCACCAGAAGAGTAGGTGTTTTCATAAATGATATTCGGATTGAATATTTTTTCAACCTTAGTGCTTTCTTTATTAAGAAGTATAGCTTTAAGGGATACCCATCCAACAAGTTCGTCGTACTCATCAACAACATAGGCTGTATAAATTTTAGAAACTTCTTCAGCTTGATGTCGTATTTCTTCCGTACATTGTTTTACAGTCCAATTACGTTTAACCTTTATCAACTCTTTAGCCATTAAAGATCCAGCAGTATTTTCAGGAAATTTTAATAAAGAAGCAATGTTTTTACTATGTTCTTTATCTTTAATGAGGTGTAGAATTTCTTTTCCTTCAGCTGTTCCCATGGAGTTGAGAATGTCTGCAGCGTCATCTGAATCGAGATAGGAGAAAAAATCATTGGCAATTTCATCATTTGAATATCCAGCTAGAAATTTAAGTTTAGTTTCTGCATCTAACTCAGTAAGAACATCTACTTTTTTTTGTGGTTCAAGAAGTGTGGTTACAAATACCACTTGATCAAGATTCAGTTCATCGAAAAGCTCTGCAATATCTGCAGCATATAATTTTTCAAAAATAGGTAAGAGTTCATCTTTTTTTTGAGCTTCAATAAGAGAAAGTAGCTCATCCTGGGATTCTTTTGTTATTTCAATTACTGACATGGGATTCTATAAACACACACAATTCTTCAAATTGAAGATATGTAAGATTTTCTGGTCGCAAGGTAGCAAATTGATGGTTAATTAAAAGATCTTTAGCAATAATTGATGCCAGACTATTCCTTAAGGTTTTCCTTCTTTGACCAAAAGCAGTTTTGACAACTCTTTTGATAAGTTTAGCGTCAGCTTTAAAGATATGCTCTTTTTTTCGTGCTTTCACAACAATGCTATTTACCCTTGGCGGAGGGTCAAATGCATTAGGAGGTAACGTCATCATTTGTTCAACATCATAGTAAAAAGCAATGAGTACACTTAAAATTCCATAGTCTTTTTTGTTTTTTGGCTGAGCAACCAAACGAGTACCCATCTCGAGTTGAAACATACCAACCCATTGTTTGATTAAATGAGAGTTTTCAATTATTTTAAATACAATCTGAGATGAAATATTATAGGGGAAATTACCAATCAGCCTGAATGAATCGTTATAGTAATCGTTGAGATTAATTTTTAGAAAATCAGCTTGTATGATTTCAATATTCTGCCATTTATTTTTGAGATAATTACTAGCATCATTATCAATTTCGACAGCTCTAAATGTCTTGGCTGAGTTCAATAAATATTGTGTTAGTATTCCCATTCCAGGACCAACTTCAAGCACATCTTGGTTATCGATAGTATCTAGTCCATTTACAATTTTTTGTGCCGTGGTTTGGCTTGTTAAAAAATGTTGACCAAGGTATTTTTTAGCTTTCAATTTGTTGAATTAACCAGTTATTTAATTTTTCGATTTCTATTATTTGGTGGGACATACTCACCGTTTCAATTTTATGCTTCAAGGTTAAGTGCTTGATTTTTACCCAATCTTTTTGCGTGCATACAAGTGTTGCTTTATTCGATTTTTCAACTAATATGTCCAATTCTTTTTGGGTATAAACATGATGGTCTTTAAACCCCTGAAACCCGTATAAGGCATACTTTTTAGCCAGATGATTTTTAAAGGCAATGTTGTTAGCAAGCCCACTAAATCCAAATACTGGAGTTTTAATAGTTGGATTGACATAGTTACTTTTTGCATAAAATATAGGCTTATTTTTAGGGGGAATAAGCTCAAAATTTTCGGGGCATTTTGTCATTATAATCGCGTCGGCTCGATTTGCACCTTGTCTGGCTTCTCTAAGATTTCCTGCAGGTATTAACCAGTCTTTGAAATAGGGCTTCTCATAGGTGGAGAGCAGCAAAGAAACTTTTGGTTTAATCTTTCGATGTTGAAAGGCATCATCTAAAATTATTAAGGTTGTTTCAGGTTTTTCTTTTAGTATTCTTTTAACTCCCTGAACTCGATTTTCGCATACAGCCACAGCTATATAATCATAATTACATTTAATCTGCAACGGTTCGTCGCCTACCTGATTAGCGGATAATTTCTGCTCTACCCATAAAAAACCCGTTGTATCTCTTCCATAGCCTCTACTTAAAACTACAATTGAATATTTTTTAGAAAGAAGATTAATTAGGTATTCAACCATGGGTGTTTTTCCCGTCCCTCCAACAGCTAGGTTGCCAATCACCAGAATGGGAACATCAAACGATGTGCTCTTAAATAGCTGTTGATTGTAACCCCAATTTCTTAGCGATGTGATTAGCCAATAGATTGCAGCAATCGGAGATAGTAATACAATTCGTATCAAATACACTACTACAAAGAAAAGGAAAAATGATGGTCGATTGTAGACGGCTTACTTTTTACGAATAATGGAAAGAATCAGTTGATGAATTGCGTTCTCATCCAAATTATATTTAGCTCTCAATTCTGCTCTTGTTCCTTGTTCAATGAATTTGTCTGGTAAGCCCAGGTTGGTAATTTCCCCAGCGTAGTTTTGATCTTGAGCAATCATTTTTATTTGCTGGCCAAATCCGCCGATTAAACACGATTCTTCAATGGTTATAATTTGCTCAAAAGATTGAAGTGTATTTATAATTTTATTTTGATCTATAGGCTTAACAAATCGAGCATCGATGTGGCAAATTTGGTTTTGTTCACTTAACCTGTCAAGGGCTTTCTGAACGGCTATACCTATTTCTCCAACAGAGATAATCGCAATTTTATCGCCTTCACAAAGTGTTCTACTTGTTCCAATTTCAAGCGGTTGAATTTTATTTTTATATTCTTTTTTACTGCCTCTTCCTCTTGGGTAGCGAATGATCACGGGACCATTAGTAAAATCTGTAGCCCAATACATGGCATTTCGCAACTCATGTTCATCCATGGGGGATATAATGGTTAAATTGGGAATAGCATTTAAATAAGCAATATCAAAAGATCCGTGATGAGTTGGTCCGTCTGCTCCAACGAGTCCAGCCCGATCGATGCAAAATATAACGGGTATATTTTGAAGGGCTACATCATGAATGATTTGATCATATGCTCTTTGAGCAAAGGATGAATAAATAGAACAAAATGGTCTTTTGCCAGATGCTGCAAGTCCAGCCGAAAACGTGACGGCGTGCTGTTCGGCAATTCCAACATCAAAAACACGGTGTGGCATAGCATCCATGAGTATTTTCATTGAACTTCCGCTTGGCATTGCTGGAGTAATCCCAATAATTCGTTGGTCTTTTTCTGCTAATTCCAGTAAGGTATGTCCAAATACATCTTGAAACTTTGATGGGGTAGGATTTTCTGTCTTTGACTTGGATGGATCAATTTTAACATAACTCACACTATGCCAATCTGTTTGAGCTTTTTCTGCGGGTAAGTATCCTTTTCCTTTGACTGTACGTATATGTAAGATATTGGGTGAACTAACAGTTTTACTTTTTTCTAGCGAAGTAATTAATTCATTGAGGTCATGACCATCAACTGGACCCTCATATTCTAGTCCAAGTGTTTTAAAAAAATTGATGTTTTCGTTAATGGTATTCAAGTGGTGATTGATGGCTCCAGAGGTTGGATCAATACCAATTTGATTATCATTAATAATAATTAGGACATTCGCGTTGGAAGTTCCAAGATTATTTAATGCTTCAAAAGCCATTCCCCCAGTTAATGAACCATCTCCAATTATAGCAATATGCTTGTGGGATTTATTGTCTAGCTTGGCTGCTTCTGCCATTCCGAGTATTGCTGAGATTGATGTTGAAGAGTGTCCTGTGCCAAAATGGTCATATTCACTTTCACTCATCTTTGGAAATCCAGCTAGTCCACTAAGTTTACGTATGCTATTAAATTCTTTTTTTCTACCTGTGAGTAGCTTGTGAATATATGCTTGATGTCCTACATCCCATATCAATCGATCTGTTTTAAAATCAAAAAGATAATGAAGGGCAACAGTGAGTTCTACAACTCCAAGGTTAGCACTAAAATGACCCCCATTTTTTAAAATTTTATCAATGAAGAACTCCCTAACTTCTGAACAAAGTTGGGGTAGCTGATCGGGCACTAATTTTTTAAGATCACTTGGGTCGTTTATGTTTTGTAGCAAATTCAGATTGCAAAGATGATGTTTTAACCCCAATATCCTATGATGTGGACACACCAAATAAATACCCAATAAGTGTAGTTAATAGTATGGCTAATGTACCCCAAAAGTAATACAATAGATTCTCTTTATAATTGTTAATGAAGCTCTTTTTGCATTACCACATGTTTGATACCTACCTCTTCAAATAAGTCAGAACATATTTTGTAGCCCATTTTTTGATAAAATCCAGTAGCATAGTGACGGGCATGTAAAACGATGGTTTTCATCTCGTTACTCTTTGCATATTTTTGAAGTTCATGTAACAATAGTTTACCATAACCCTCTCCTCTAACTTCAGGTATTATAGCCATTTGTCGAAGCTTGCCTGTATTTTTTTTATAATTAGACACCAAACTTACAGTTCCCAAAATTTGACTGTTATGTTCTGCCACAAAGTGAATTTGATTTGCTTCATCTGATAAATCTTCATCATAAATATTTAGATTCAAAGGCTTTCTAAGTATTTCATTTCGAATAACTAACCCCTTCTCATACCACAAATCATCTGTTTTAATTTGGTGAATCGTCATTTTGTTAGTTAGAACAAGCCTTTTTTACTTTGTGCATCAACTACAGCAAGGTTAATCATATTTACAATTTCACGGACAGAGCTTCCTAATTGCAATACATGAACAGATTTTCTGAAACCTACAAGAACTGGTCCAATGGCCTCAGATATTCCTAAACTTAGAACCATTTTATATGCAATATTTCCAGAGGATAAAGCAGGGAAAATAAACACATTTGCATTTTCGCTATCAAGCTTACAAAACGGGAATAGCTCCTGCCTTAATTCAGCATCTAATGCAGTATTTGCTTGCATTTCTCCGTCCACTAAAATCTCCGGATTTTCTATATTTAATCGTTTTAATGCTTTCTGAATATTGGTTACGGTTTTTCCTTTTGCAGAACCAAAGTTACTGTAGCTCAGCATTGCTATCCTTGGTTTGATTTGAAGTTTATTTACAGATTTATGAATCAGTTTGACTATATCTACTAAATCATCTGATGTTGGGTCGATATTAACGGTAGTATCTGCAAAGAAAAGGGGACCTTGCTTACTCATAATGATATACATACCCGCTACCTTATTGGTTCCTTCTTCCTTACCGATGATTTCTAAAGCAGGTCTAATGGTGTCTGGGTAATTTCTATTTTGACCTGAAATGAATGCATCAGCCTCACCCAATTCGACCATCATCGTGCCGAAGTAGGTTCTTTGTCTCATTTTTCGAGTAGCTTCAAGAAGTGTAATGCCTTTACGAGCTCTTTTTTCGTAATAAATTTGTCCATACCGATTGGTGATTTCTGGTGATCGACTAGGGTCAATTATGGTGCAGTCACCTAAATTTAATCCCAAATCCTCTATTTGTCCTCTTATATAATCTTCAAATCCAAGTAATATTGGAATACAACTACCTTCTTCTTTAGCTGTGTGAGCAGCTTTTAAGATCTTAGGATTATCTGATTCAGCAAATACAACACGTTGTGGATTTTGTTTAGCTCTGAGGGTTAGATTTCTTAAAAAGCGATTGTCAAGTCCTAATCTTTTTCTCAACTCTGTTTTGTAGCCATCCCAATCATTAATTTCAAATTGAGCAACTCCACTTTCCATAGCTGCTTTGGCCACAGCAGGAGATACGCTAGTAATTAATCTTGGATCTAAAGGCTTGGGAATGATATAGTCTTTTCCAAAACTCATATCAGGTTGGTTATAAGCAATAAGTACAACGTCAGGAACAGGTTCTTTAGCTAGTTCTGCAAGAGCTTTTACCGCTGCTAGCTTCATTGCTTCATTGATTGCAGTTGCTCGAACATCAAGTGCTCCTCTAAATATAAATGGGAATCCCAAAACATTATTTACTTGATTGGGATGATCAGACCGACCAGTTGCCATAATTATATCATCTCTGGATGCCATCGCTTCATTATAGGCAATTTCTGGATTTGGATTTGCGAGTGCAAAAACAATAGGATCTTTTGCCATTGACCGAATCATATCTTGTGTCACAATATTCCCGACTGACAAACCCAAAAACACATCAGTATCTTGCATCGCTTCAGCCAGAGAATTAAATTTTTTGGGTGTTTTGAAAAGTTCTTTCCATGGGTCTAAGTCCTCCCTATAATCACTCACTTGACCTTTACGGTCGAACATATAAATATTTTCTTTTTTTACACCTACGGATATCCATAATTTAACACAGGAAATTCCAGCGGCTCCAGCCCCGTTAACAACGACTTTAATTTCACCTATTTTTTTATTGGCTAGTTCTAAAGCATTGAGAAGTCCAGCTGTACTTATAATCGCTGTTCCATGTTGGTCATCATGCATCAACGGAATTTTCATTTCCTTTTTTAGGGTTTCTTCAATCAAGAAACTTTCAGGAGCTTTAATATCTTCCAGATTAATTCCTCCAAATGTGGGTTCCAACGCTTTAACAACATCAATAAATTTTTGGGGATCAGATGCATCTACTTCAATATCAAAAACATCAATGTCAGCAAATATTTTAAAGAGGACTCCTTTCCCCTCCATGACAGGCTTAGAGGCTAACGGTCCTAAATCCCCTAATCCTAATACGGCTGAACCATTGCTAATTACAGCTACTAAATTTCCTTTAGCCGTGTATTTATAAGCATCCTGGGGGTTGTCATGTATTTTTTCGCAGGGTTCTGCAACACCTGGAGAGTAGGCTAAGCTTAAGTCTCGTTTGGTTTGAGTGGGTTTGGTAGGGATAACTTCAATTTTGCCAGGTCTACCTTCAGCGTGGTAATCTAATGCATTATCAAATTGATTTTCCATTGGTTTTTGTGTTCAGTTTTAGTTGCTTGGTAAGCAAAGGTATTTTTATTTCACAAAGTCACTCAAATTTCCTGCATTCTTGAGTTGGTAGCCTCTTTCCCCAAGAGAAACAGTTCCGCATTCGATGGATAAATCGTGTTCAAAAAATAAGAGGTACTCATTAGCAGTAGCCTCTTCTAAAAACGATGCTCGTTCTTTCATAGTTTCCAATGGTCTAATATCGTAACCCATAACATAATTTGGTTTGATGTGTCCTGCACTTGGAATCATGTCTGCCATGAATACAAGCGTTTTGTTGCCTGTAGAAATCTTTGGACAAAACATGGATTCGGTGTGTCCTTGAGCTAAAATGCCCGATATATTATCGGTAATCTGGAGGTTATCAGGCATGAATTTTAGGTGACCCAATTCTTGAATAGGGAGCATGTTTTCTTTCAAGAAAGATGCTTTCTCTCGAGGATTAGGATTTATAGCATGATTCCAATGCGATTCATGAACCCAGTAGGTTGCATTAGGGAATGACAACTCATAGCTGTCTTTCATAGTGTTCCATTTTACACTTCCGCCGCAATGGTCAAAATGAAGATGGGTGAGCACCAAATCTGTAATATCATTATAATCAACACCCGCATCATGGAGTGATTTTTTGAGTGAGTGAATTCCGTTGAGATAGTAGTATCCAAAGAACTTTTCACTTTGTTTTTCACCCATACCATTATCGATTAATATTAATCGATTTCCGTCTTCAACAAGCAAGCATCGCATGGCCCAATTACAC
>MDTG01095233.1_pt1 | contig 17968 bp, 19 predicted proteins | sample 811421 | NCBI WGS metagenome assembly MDTG01 (sample SAMN05326645, study PRJNA326480) | marine metagenome | isolation source: seawater | place: Pacific Ocean: South East | collected 2011 | reverse complement strand
CTTTATAATTATCTATATCTTTTAAATGTTGTGCTGCCATTATTTTTTTATATTTTGGGTCTACATCTGTTAAATCTAAATCCATTATTCCTTTATAACCTTCTACTATATCTTTCTTTGACATGACTTTATTGAATATTATATAATATATTATAATATTCAATTTTTTATTTCTTCTTGCGAAAATATATTTTTACAGGGAGCATTTTTTCTACATGGAGCATTTTTTTTACATATACATTCATGACAATTTAATATTATACAACTTGCACCCCATAGTATTCCACATTTTTTGGATGGAATACATAATGCAACAAAACAATCATCTATAAAACCAGATATATCCATTATATGTATATTATGAAATTATCTTTATTCGATTTTATTTTTATAGGTTTTTCTTCCATGTTTCCTTGGTCTTTTATTATTCTTGTGTGTTTTACCTCCAACTTTCTGCCTTAAATACTTTTTTATTTCTCTTATTAAATCAGGATTTTTTAGAACATTTTCGGTTGGTGTAGTTATATACTTTCTATTAATATGTTCGAAACATTTTTTCAAAAAAATTACTTTTTCATCTTCTTGTTTTTTCAAAAAAATTACTTTTTCATCTTCTTGTTTTTTCAATATTTTTTCTTCACATTCTTGCAAATCATTTTGTCTACTTTTTTTTAAATTTTCATTATTCTCTATTTTTTCATTTAAAAAATTATTACGATTTTGTGCATTAGATAACACGTCTTCATGAAGTTTTTTTAGGGTTTTCACCTTAGCTTCATTCTCCAACAGCATTTCAACTACCTATGTGTGTCCATTCTCACTTGCCGTCATGAGAGCCGTCTTGCCCAAGTTATTACTCGCATCCAAATCAGCTCCTTTCTCCAGTAGCATTTCCACTACCTCTTTGTGTCCATTCTCACTTGCATTAATGAGAGCAGTATTACCATCATTATTATACGCATTCACATCAGCTCCATTATCCAGTAGCACTTCCACTATTTTTATGCGTCCCATGCTACTTGCAATAGTGAGAGCCGTATCATTATCATATGTCCTCGCATCTACATTTGCCCTATAAAACCAATGCCTTTCTTTACTCAGTAAGTATTCCACTTTTTCTATATTTCCATCACTATTTTCTATATTTCCATCACTACTTGCGTTAAGAAGTGCAATATCTTCGTCTTCAGTTCCGCCTTTTTGCATTCTGGAATATCTCTTAACCTTACCGCCCGAGTTATCATCGCCAGGAGATGTTGTTTTATGACGATATGCCCTTGTATTTTCAGAAGGAATAATATTATCAATAAATGCACTACCTGGTAGTGCTCCTGCATTAGCTAATAATAAAAATAGTTCAGAACCCAGTATTTCTTCTCTGGATAAATTTTTATCAAGTAAATATGCAGTAGCAAAATCTATAGCCGTCCATCCAAATTTAGTTTCTATATTTGGTTTGGCATTATTTTGTAATAACAATTTTACAATCTTATGATGTCCATATTTACTTGCTATCATAAGAGGCGTATGACCATTAGGGTCTACCATATTTACATCTATTGTTTTTGATAATAACATTTCAATTGTAGCAGGAACAACACCTTTTTTTACATACGTAAAAAACATGAAATTTAATTTATTTTGGGGAAGCTCTGATAAACGTTCAAATGTTCTTGGTTTATTATTACTGGGCGTGCCACCCTTATATCGATTTGAATGAGTTTTTCTTAAATATTTCTTTGGAACTTTACTATTTTTTTGTGTTTTCATTATTATATAATTAGATTAAATAATAATAATTATTGGTTATATACTTGTAATAGTTTAAATCCAATAAATATTTCAAAGAAATTTTTAGAGAAGACATCTAAAATATTATATGATATATTTTTAATATAATATGGTGCTAATGCAGATACGCCGTATAATGACCACAATCCTGAAAATAACCAAAATAACATTTTTCCAATTTCAGTATGTTTTGCAAAATTATCATATATTAAATAAAAGTATGCAATAAAAGGAATAAATCCAAATAATACTGTTTTCGTATTTGATAACAATCCTATTTCACCAAAATACCCAAACATTAACATAATTGTATTTAATACTAATATAATTGCAAGCATAAATTTATTTTCTTTCATATAATACCATAAGTCCTTTTTAGTTTTATTTTCTTCTTCGTTTTCTTCTTTATTTTCATTAGTCTCATCTTGTTTGCCTTTTAAATAAATTAAATAGACTACAAAAGTTATTAACATAGTTGGTGTTGAAAAAATCCAATCGTAATAACGATATGCAGTAATATTCGAAATTGTATTTATTGAACGAGCTAACCATATATAAAAAGTTCCCTCAATAACCTGAACTATCAAGCCTAACCAAATTAATTGTATTAGTATATCAACATCATTACTAAAATTACTTTCTTTTGTATCTAATGATAATATACCTACGTTAAATATTACGGTTAAGGCTTGTATGATTAAAGAAATATATACTGTTAATTTTAATATATATTTTTGATTTTCCATTATATACATTAAATTTATATATTTTCTAATATTAATTCCTCTTTTTCATAATATTTTAGTATTATATGTATTTCAAGCAATATACAAAATAAAAATACACACACTAACATAGCACGTAAAATTCTATAAATTATAATATTAGTTATTATAAATTCTCTAATTTTCCGGAATATATACATATCGGTCGGAATGTATAAATTATAAGGACTATATACTATATCCTCGTCATTAAATTCTACAACTTCATTTATATAATAATATTTTTCTTCATAAGTATGAACTTTTTCTAATTGATTTTCATTAATTTGATTAAAGTAATCAGGTATAAATTCTTCAGAAAATGTGGATTTAAAATAAAGATAAGAAAAATATTCATTTATATTAATTGATGTAATAATAGTTCTACACAATGGACAGTTTGGTTGATAATAAATATCATTAATACTATGTTTATATAATGAAATTAAGTATAGTTTTGTGCAATTTATACAAAAACTATGTTTACAATTCATGATACATGTACCTGAATTTAATATATTATCAAAACATATTACACATTTCAAATCATCATTAAATTCAGTAATATAATTTTTTTTATAATTTAAAACCATATTAATATGATAACATAATGGTCTGGGTGATATTTTAATAATATCTTTATAAATAGAAATAGTAGATTTATTTTTGATTACTTTATTAATATCTGTCGCATAATCCCATACTATATCATTTTTAAAATAAGGAATGTAAATATATTTACTTTTTTCTAATGAAAAATATTCGACTAAAAAAATAATAAATTCTTGTATTTGTTTTTTATTAGGTGCATTTGATAGTTTATAATTAAAATCTTTGTTATAATATATTATTCGTAATTCTGGAATAGTAAATGTGTTAAATTTGTATAATAAATAGTTAAAATTATGTTTTATTGTGCAGTATAAATGTATTATTGCATATTGTTTGATATTATTTAATAATATATTTATATTAGGATGTTTACATTTATTAATATAATGTCCATATTCTTTACAATATGCACATATGTATAATCTCATTTATATATTATTGGAATTTATATTTTTAATAATTATATTAATCTCCTTATAGGATGACTGGGAACCCCCTTAATTATTTCATATTTTGGTATAACATTAAAACATACAACATCTATATTATATATCATGTATACTAAACCTAATATAAATAACATTCGTCTTGCATATAAAGAACTTTTTTCTTGCATAACTGAAATATACATTAAGAGTGGAATACCTATTAATAAATAAAATAATCTACCAAACGTTAAAGGTTTTTTTTCTTTTATTAATTCATAAATAACATTTAAAAGAAGACCTAATGAAATAAGAAATATAAATAAATATAAACTTTTATATTGTGTATTAAAAGCCCCTATAGTTAAAAATATAGGACCTATTATAAACATACTAATAATATTGGGTATAACATCATTAAAATTTTGTTGACGATTGTTTATGGGCAAAAGGAAAAATATAATACATATCGTAAATATTAATAAATAAAAGTTCTTTTCTTCTGAAATATACGAAGTTATATATGATGAATCATTCATAATATATAATAATGTTATACTAAAAAATTATTTTAAACTTTGATATACCATTGACAATTTACTCAAATTTTGAATATATTTTGCACAATGGTCTTTATTTTCTTTTTCCATATTAGCAATTGGTGAACGTATTTTATCTATCATTTTAATTATATCACCACCTTTACTTACATCTGATAGTTCTTTTGAATAATCCTTATTAATAAAAAAATCAATATCTCCTGATTCTATGATTTCATTATATGGAATATATACATGAGTATACCATGATTTTATAATGGCTGTGGCATTTAACTTTTTAATAGTTTCAAACGATGTCAATGCATATTTTATATCACCATTTTCTGGAAAGATTCTTTGAATATCTTCCAAAAATTCAAAAAAATGCTTGTTAAAAGCTTTCGATACGGTCGCTCTATCCTTCATCTATATTAAAAACACATTATTTATTTATATTAGTTTTAACGAACATTTATTAAATATTATTTAAAAAATCTGGTCCAGCAGTGCTTGAAATAACATCTTGCATTCTTTTTTGTTGAATACTATCTACAGTTACATCTCCTGATATTTTATCTGGTTTATAATCATCGGGAGGAGTTTCTATAAAAAAATTATCTCCTATTCCTACATAATTGTATAATTTACGTGCATTTCCTGTTCCTTTTGCACTTAATTCTTCTGGTGTCATACTATAATCTGTATATTTTTCAGATAATATATTTGTTCCTCCCGAAGATGTTCCTAAATAAAATCCCATAGGTTCACCATTATTTTTAGTTGCTAAATTATTTCTTTTTTGTATATCTGGTTGATAGTATGTAATTATATCATCACCATATATAACTTTATAATTTTGATTTAATAATAATAATGAAGGCACGCTATGAACATTCGGGGGCATTAATGTATAGGTTCCATTTTCTAATTGAATATGTGTTTGATTTGTTTTTGGGTCTTTTTTACGTTTATCAATACATATAAAGCTTATTTTATCTTTCATATCTCCTTTTACTAAAATTTGTAATACATTTTGACAATGTTTACAAAAATTACTATAATATAAAATATCCATTGACTTATATTATAGTAATGAAAAATCTATTTATATATTAAACGATATTTAATTTAAACTGGCAGCACACATTGAGTGTAATAGTCTATTTTGGAAGTAGAATATACCATAACCCAAAGCAATAGATACTGATTGTAAATAAAAATCTATTCCTTTTCCATTTTTAAATCCAACTATTACAGTTGAAATTACAAGGATTAGCAACATAACAAATCCTAATACAGATAGAATAAAAAACCAATCGCAGAAACGCTTATCAAGAGGACCAAAAACTTTTTGAATGAAATCGTTCATTTTATATATTACTAAAAGAAATAATTTATTTTACTAAATGATTATTTCCATTCTAAACGGGTATAAAAATATATAACAAATTATATATACAAACACATCTATGGAAAACCAGATGTTATGGAAAATTATTAATAAGTATTTTGAAGATAATCCACAATCTTTAGTAAGACACCATATTGAATCTTATAACGATTTTTTTAAAAATGGTATTTTTCAAATTTTTAAAGAAAGAAATCCTATTCGAATTCAGACACGCTATGATGAAGATATAGACGATTATCGTTCACAATGTCATATGTATTTTGGTGGAAAAAATGGAGATAAAATATATTTCGGTAAACCAGTTATTTATGATAATAACAATACTCATTGTATGTATCCAAATGAAGCAAGAATTCGAAATATGACATATGGTATGACTGTTCATTATGATATTGATATTGATTTTATTGATATTCTGGAAGATGGAGAAAAACCTACTATTATTGGCGCAGAAGATGCTGATATTAATTTAAATGATGATGTTGTTGAAGTAGTTGAAGGAGGAGTACCAAAACGTAAAGGTAGAGCTAAAAAAGTAAATTTAGAACTAACCCCAGATGAACTTGCTGAATTTAAAGAAGCTACTCTTAATTCTATGGAAGATAATACACAAAAACGCACAATTACATTGGAAAAAATATTATTGGGTAAATTTCCCATTATGATGCAATCTAATTATTGCGTTTTAGCTGGACTACCTAAAGATGTTCGCCATACTATGGGTGAATGTCTTAATGATTTAGGTGGTTATTTCATTATTGATGGTAAAGAAAAAACTGTTGTTTCACAAGAGAAGTTTGGAGATAATATGTTATATATACGCAAAACTAATGATGAAAACTATTTATATTCTGCTGAAATACGTTCCGTATCTGAAAATGTATCTAAACCTATTAGAACTTTATCTGTAAAACTTGTTGCACCCACTGGGAAATATACTTTTAACAATATTGTTGTTAATATCCCGAATGTTAGAGCCCCAGTTCCTTTATTTATATTATTTCGTGCATTAGGATTCATTAGCGATAAAGAGATTATTTCAATGTGTTTGTTAGATATTGATAAATACGAGAACATGGTAGATTTATTTATTCCCTCTGTTCACGATGCAGGAGGTATTCTTTCTCAAAGAAATGCACTTAAATATATTGCTTTACTTACTAAAGGTAAAACTATACCTCATGTATTAGAAATTTTATGTGATTATTTCCTTCCCCATATTGGTGAAAATAACTTTAAACAAAAAGCTTATTATTTAGGACATATTACCATGCGTTTATTATGTGTTGCGAATGGTTCTGAAAAACCGACCGATAGAGATAATTTTAAATATAAACGTATTGAATTAGTTGGTAGTTTGATGAACGACTTATTTAGAGAATATTATAAAATTCAACAACGCACGATACACCTTGAATTTGAAAAAAGAGCCCATTATAATCAATCTACTTATGCTAATAATCTATATGGTTTAATTCATCAAAATTATAAAGAAATTTTTCGTGATAGAATCGTAGAAAAAGGCTTTAAAAAAGCTTTTAAAGGTTCATGGGGTTCTCAATCTCATACCAAGCGTGAAGGTGTAGTTCAAGATTTAAATAGATTATCTCATAATGCCATGCTTTGTCATTTAAGAAAAACTAATCTACCGTTAGATGCTACTGCTAAAGTTGTAGGACCACGTCTTTTGCATAGCACTCAATGGGGATTATTTGACCCTATTGATACACCTGATGGTGGCAACATTGGATTACATAAACATTTAGCTATTACTGCTTATATTACACAAGGTTATTCCCGAGAGAAAATTATTGATTGGCTTCGTATAAAAGTCAATATGGCATTAATTCAAGATTGCACTCCTTTAGTATTATCTACTATGACCAAAGTGTTTGTTAACGGCACTTGGGCAGGTGCACTTACAAATCCTTTAGATACTGTTTCAAAATTCAAATTATTTCGACGTAATGGTTTAATTCCTATTTATACCAGTATCTCTTTCGATTGTCAATTAAATACTATCTTCATTTATACTGATGCTGGTAGAATATGCAGACCTATCTTTTATAAAGATGAAGATACAAATAAGATGTCTTTTGACCAAAAACATATTTTAAAATATTTGGAAGATGGGGAATTTAAATGGAATAATTTAATTAGTGGTTTTAACCATAAATCTGTTGATAACTTCCAACCTAATCATTACAATATGTATGAACTTTTTGAATTATATGACAATATTAATTCTGAAACGAACCCCGCTAAATTAGATAGATTTTTAAAAGATAAAGCTATTATCGATTTTATCGATACTAATGAAACTGAATCTGCAGTTATTGCATTAAATAATGATGTATTAGAAAAGAAAAAACTTAACTATACTCATATGGAAATACACGAATCTCTTATTTTTGGTATTATGTGCAATCAGATTAACTTTCCTGAAAATAATCCTGCTACACGTAATTCTTTTTCATGTGGACAAAGTAAACAAGCTTGTTCTATGTATCATACTAATCATCAAGTTCGCATGGATAAAACTTCTGTGTTATTAAACAATGGACAAAATCCCCTTGTCAAATCTCGTTATCTCGAACATATTAATAATGAAAGTAATCCTTATGGTGAAAATACTATTGTAGCTGTTATGTGTTATACTGGTTATAATGTAGAAGATGCTATTTTGGTTAATGAAGGTGCATTAAAACGTGGATTATTTAGAACTACTTATTTCACTACTTATGAAACTCATGAAGAAAACAGTAAAAGTGGAGAAGATTCTCAACAACATGTTTTATTAAATATTGAAAATGACAATATGGTTGTTGGAACGAAAGAAGGTTTTGATTATAGTAAATTAGATAAATTTGGTATTGTTAAAGAAAATACTGAACTTAATGATAAAACTGTTGTTATTGGTATGGCTTCTTATGATAGTAATAACCCAAATCATAAAGTTGATATGTCTAAAACACCAAAAAAGGGTCAACTTGGTATTGTTGATAAAACATTTATTACTGATGGCGAAGAAGGCACTCGTATTGCTAAAGTTAGAGTTCGTGAAGAACGTTTACCTAATATTGGTGATAAAATGGCTTCTCGTGCTGGACAAAAAGGCACTATTGGTCTTATTATTCCAGAAGTTGATATGCCATTTACTAAAGCTGGTATTAGACCCGATTTAATTATTAATCCTCATGCAATTCCTTCTCGTATGACTATTGGACAATTTGTTGAAACTATTACTGGTAAAGCTTCTGCTATGTATGGAACTTTTGGCGATTGCACCGCTTATAATAATAACGGTTCTAAAGTTAGTGTTTTTGGACAATTACTTACTTCAGTTGGTTATCATTCAAGTGGTAATGAAATTTTATATAGTGGCATGACTGGAGAACAACTTGAAACTGAAATATTCATGGGACCTAATTACTACATGCGTTTAAAACATATGGTTAAAGATAAAATTAATTTCAGAGCAAGAGGTAAATATACTATGCTTACTAAACAACCTGTTCAAGGTAGAGCTAATGATGGTGGTTTACGTATTGGTGAAATGGAACGCGATTCCGTTATATCACATGGAGCTACTGAATTTTTAAGAGAATCTGTTATGGACCGTGCTGATAAATATAGAATGGCTATTTGTAATACTACTGGTATGATGTCTATTTATAATCCTTCTAATAATGTATTCTTAAGTCCTATGGCTGATGGACCTATTAATTTTACAGGTTCACTTGATAATAATACTATGAACCTTGATACTATTAGTAAGTTTGGCCGTTCGTTTAGCATTATTAATGTTCCTTATTCTCTGAAATTATTAATTCAAGAACTTTTAACTATGAATGTTTCTATGAGAATTATTACTGAAGATAATATTGAACAACTTGAAAATATGACCTTTTCTGATAATTATAAGGTGGTTTCTGGTAAAAATAATAATATACAAGATATTATTAAAAATATTAGAAAAGAATTAAAAAATACAACTGACTTGCAAACACCTATTAGTATTCCAACTCCAACTCCAACTCCATCTGAATCTCCTCTTGAACCTATTAGCGAATCTCCAAAAGAAATTACTCCTGAAGTTATGCCCTCTCCTGAAGACAGTCCTAACAATGATATTTATGCAAAGGTTATGTTTTCACGAAAAGCTAAAACTGAAACTGAAATTAATATTGATAAAGATGATTCTATTAAAGTATTAAAACAATTAGGTGAATGGTGGTATGGAACCTCTGTTTCTTCTGGTAAAACTGGATTTTTCCCTGCTAATTTTGTAAATATTATTAAACCTGATACGCCTGATATGCCACCACCTGGACAAACAATGCAACCCGTTGATTCTAATGATTCTACTGTTTATAATCCAAATTCTAATGATTCTAATAATTCTACTGTTTATAATCCTAACGCTTCTTCTTCGCCATATTCTATAGATTCTAATAATTCATCTTCTATGGACTATACACCTCCACCTCCACCTGAAAATAGTAATAGTTCTGATGATTCAGCTGCAAGTAATTTATATAAAGGAGGTGATATTGTTCATTATAGAGGAGATATGAAACCTGAAAGATTATGGTCTGTTAAAAATATTGGTAATCAATTTATTACGATTGAAACTGATGATAATGAACATTTAGATATAATTGATTTAACAAAAGTTGTATCTCCATTTGATATTTATAAACAAGGTGATTATTCTTTTAATAAACCTTATTTTGAACCTGTTTCTGCACCAACTACTGCTATGGAACAAATGCAACCTAAAATACCTATGAATACACAAACTCCTACTATTAATTTTGCACCAGTTATTGCTATTAATACTGATACCAAAGAAAATACTAATACTGTAGAAGAAAATCCTAATAACGATTCTATGATTATGCCTGGAATTAAAGTTAAAAATCCTACAGAAGCTCCCGCCCCTACTATTCCAGATAAAGATTTATTTAGTGGTGGTTTAGTTATTAAAAAGTCTGGATAAAATTGATAATAAAATATATAAAAATATAATTAGAAAGTATACTATATTTATAATTATAACATGTCCAATAACAATCAAATTTTAAATATCTTTAAATCCAGAACCAATATTTTACAAATTATGGAATCTAATGGTTATGATATTGATGACTACAGTAATTTTAGTATTAATGAAGTTGATTCTATGTTTTCAAATAATCAATTAGATATGTTAATTGAAAATACAGCTAATAAACAAAAAACATATATTAAATATTATTTATCTGCTAAACAGTTAAGAAAAGGTAATTTAGAAGAAATTATTGAAGACTTGTATGCTATTGACAATATTTTAGAAAAAAAAGATACACTTATTATTATTACTGAAGATGAACCTAATGATGCTATTATTACTCATATTAAATATTTATTTGACCACGATGATTTATTTGTAGTTATTCATAATATTCGAAGACTCCAGTTTAATATTTTAGAACATAATTTAGTTCCCAAATGCACTATACTTGAAAACAATGAAATCGAAAACTTTATGAATAAATTTAATATTCAATCATTAAAGCAATTACCTGAAATTTCTCGATTTGACCCACAAGCTTTGGCTTTATGTATGAGACCTGGACAAATCGCAAAATTCTCTCGTAAAAGTATTACCGCATTAGAAACAGATTATTATCGTGTTTGTGTATAAAGCAAACTTTTAATTATATATTATATTTTTTTGATATTAATATAATATATACATGCTACCTAATTTTTGCAGAGGACGTGGAACACGAAATATTAATGATTTTAGAGATAAAGTTGATAACATTAAAGAAAAACCACCTACACCAACATCTAAAAGACCTTCTATTAATTCTTTACAATCTGAAACAGGTGAATTATATGATATTAAATGGCAACTTAAACAACAATCTACACCTGGTAATCCTAACTATGGATTAAATAAGCCATTGGAAGATGATTATTATTCTAATTCTGGTGCTGATGGTAGATATAGAGATACAAAGGCTATCTATGAAAAAGATTACCTTACTACAATTAATTTAGGAATCGGTATTATATTATCTTTAGTATTAATTTCAAAAAAAGCCTAATATTATATATATATGAGCAAACAAGAAGAACCCGAAAATGAATGCAATAATATTGAAAATATACATTTAACTAATAAAGAAAGATATTATGATATTGGCAGTTATTATACACAAGCTTTTCTTGGAACTATTAATTTAACTATTGGTATTGCAGTTACTGGATTTATGATTTATAAAAATAAATATTTATAATATATATATGTATACTGAAGAAGATATTAAAGATTTAAGAGAAGAATATTCTGCTGATAATAGTATAATTAATAATAAAATTACACGAACTGATACCCTATATCGTATTAATTTAGTATTAATGATTATTTATTATCTTTTATTAAGTGTTTTTGTATATTCTATATATTCAAAAATTAAACAAGGTTCTCAATCTATTAAAAAAACTTTATTAATTGTATTACTTTTTTTATATCCTATTATTATTTTTCCTTTGCAACACAATATTTATAATATATTTGAAAATATAATTCATAAAACTTTTCAGAATATTTATTTGTCAAAAGATTGGTAATAATATAAATTAAAAAACTTCCATTATTATATATAATTAATATAATAATGAGCATTTCATATTCTAACTTTAATTTAGATATTGAAGGTATGACTGATGATGAATATAATTCAAAAGTCAAAAATATGTATGATGAAACTAATTTAACAGTTGATAAAAATGTTTCTTTACATAATAAATCTAATAAAACTTATACTGAATTTAATTCTACATATAATGATTATCAATTATTTGAAAACAAATATAATCAATCTATTCCTGAAATCGAAGGATTTACTGATGAAGTTAAAAGTGATACATATAAACAAATTGCACAATCTTTAGATAATAGTAATTATACTGAATGTATTAAACGTAATTCTGAACAATGTAATGAATTACAATCTATTAGAGATATGAATCAAGCCACTATACCCAAAATGGCTGATGTTCGAAATAATACAAAATTAGATTTTCAATCTTGCGAGCGTCATCTTAAAAATTGTAATACGTTATATAAAGATATTAACTCTTATACCGAGAACTTAAACAAAATTATGAACACTATTGATGAATTAGAATATAAAGTTAATAATTGTAAAAGTAGAAAAGATTATTGTGATACTATTGATAATATTGTAGATAATTTAGAAAAACAAATTAAAGAACAAAAGAATTCTATTAATGATTTGTATGATTTAAATAATAAATATAATTGCACCTAAAAAAAAACTAATTATATATTAATAACCTATTAATATATGTCTGATTTAATTATTGAAGAAAAAACAAGAATATATAATCAAAAAATTACCGGAGCTGAACAAAAACATAAGAAAGAAGTCACTATATATAATAATGAAAAAAAGAGAATAGAAAATTGGGAAAGAAGTTATATGGCTACTTACAATAGAAATTATAATCATTGGGCAGGTAAATATAAAAGTACTAATTGGTGGATAAATGATTATTTATATAATAGTGGTAGTTGGTATCAAATGATAAACAGAAGGAAATATCGTTCATATAAGAAAGCCCGTAGTGATTATGAAAGGAAACGTAATCAAGCATGGGCTGAAAAATTGAAAGCTGAAGAAAATGTAAAAAAAGAGAAAACCAAGTTAGAGCCATTAGAAGCTAATATTAACACTGCACTATTTAATCTTACACGTATTAAAAATTGTAAAGAAATTAATATTATTAGTTTACCTAAAGCAAACGCAGTATTGTCAGAAACTGAAAAACGTTTAGAAGAAGTAAAACTTAAAGCAAAGGAATGCAAAAAACGATATAAAGAACATTGCAGTGAAAATTATAGTCGAATGTTAAATGATTTTCGTGAACAACGAGTTAATCATAATGATATTATTAACAATTTAGAGGATTCGTATAAGAATAATAAATGCACCACTACTATAAATTGTGATAGTAAATATGAAGCATATAAAAAAGCTGAAACCAATTATACTTCTGCAAATAATGATTATCATAAAAATAAATATAACTATGAAAAATGTATAGACCCACACAGAAATACTTGTCGTGATAAATTAAGCGAATTAAAAAAATCACAAGATAATGTTAGAGGTAATATTACTTATATGAACAATATTATTGAAAACTTTTCTGTAGGAGATAATATCGAAGCTAATAACGAATTAGAAACCATCATTATTGATAATGATAATATTCGCAAAAATATAAAAATTCGAAATATTCCTATTAATGACAGTATTTATTTAGTTGATAATGAAATGTGTAAAAATATTTTACTAACATCTGCTGGTTCCGTTATGCTTTATTATCTGTTTTTTGAAAATTAATTATACTATTACTATATATATGAAAACTTTACAATACTCTTTATACCAAACTAATTTTATGAAAAGAAAATTTTTAGAAGGTAATCAAAATATTACTGACAGTATTAACGAAAATATTGAAACCACTGAAGATATTAACGAAAATAAAAATGAAATTAAGGATAAAATTAATGATATTTATAGAAATCCTGGATATAGATTAGACTATGAAGACTTGGAAGATAATAAAAATATTAAACAACTTGAAAATGATATACATAGTGTTATGCTACAAGATAAATTTGTATTAGCTCTTGGTGGTCTTACTTTAGCTTCTTTAATCGTATTGGCTTACAAGATATAATAATTTATAAAATATATAATTATTATATAAATGGCAGATATTAATAAGGTTCTTACTAATTTAGGTGATACTACTGACGTCCAATTAGCCAGATTAAATCAACTTATTCAAAGTGATAATCAAAAAAATATTGATTTATTGCGGCAACAAGATAGTGTTAAAGAAATTTTAGAAGTAGAAACTGATAATTTGCAAAAAAAATATGATTCTTATGAAGAAATTTCTAAAACTCGTGAAAGAGAGGCTTTTCTTAAAAAAAATTCCAGCAGTCGTCTTAAACAATATAATTATTTTATTATGGTTATTGTATTTACCATTGCCTTACTATTAGTTTTATCACATGTTGATAAATTTGATATTGTTTCTGAAGGATATACCACTTTCTTAAGAGTTCTTATTATTGCTCTTTCTCTATTGTGGTGTTATAGCATTTTAAGACAATTACAAATGAGAGACCCATTAGATTACGATAAATTATATTTAGAAAAACCAAGAGTTGACTCTGATGAAGAAGTTGAGAGAAAACGTAAATTAGCTGAACAAAAAGGCGAATTATTAGATAGTGTTAATAATTTAATTTGCTCTGGTGGTTCTTGTTGCGACCCCGATACTACTGTTTGGGATAGTGAAAAAATGTTGTGTGTTCCCAAAACTGATGGATTCACCAATATTAGACCTAATGAACCTATTCCTAATTTTTCAAAATTATAAATATATTCTTATTATATATTTATGCCAAAACTACAATACGATAGAGACGATGCTGAATTAAAGAATCAAAAAGCTAACATACAAATTCAAAAAGTTGAAGCAAATCAAGCTTGGAATTATTACCTATTTATTGTTTATTATATACTTGCTTTCATTGCTATTATTGTTATGTATATGAGACACCCATATAGTCTTGCTATCAAACATATTATTGCTATCTTTTTTATTCTTTATCCTTTCATTATTTACTACATAGAAATGTTTTTTTATAATTATTACAAATATATCATGTCTTTTGTTTATGGTATTCCTTATGAAAAATAATTTTCTGTAATATAATTATTACTATTTTTAATTATATTACTTTTGTTTTTTACTTTTGTTATTGCTTCTCCTTCTTCTTGTTTTTCTATTTGATTTTATTTTTATTCGTCTTGTTTCATTCTTTGGCTTGTTCTTTTTTGTTTTATTTTTACCACCTTCTTTAGAAACGTATTTATTTAAATAGTTTGATAAATTTTGATATTCTACGCCTTTTTTATATTCAGCTAATAATGTTAGAAACCTATCACTATTAGTTAAATTATTATACATATCGTCTATTTCCATATCTTCCAATTTTTTATCGTCATCTTTAATATCGTCTGTTTTTCCATATAAAATTAAGTTTTTAACTATATTATTATCATCTAAATTATACACTTTATCTAAAAATAAGTTATATTTATTCGATTTACTATATGCATCTTGATGCACTCTTTTTCTATAATTAGTTTTAGCTCTACCCTGTTTTCCTTTATACTCATCGAATACTTCTTTTAAATCATCTAATACATCTAACATATCAATATATTTTTCACTTTGATTGTTCTTCATTCTTTTTGCATTCTTTCTTTTTTCTTTATTTTTATATTCAATTAAAAAATTTACTGTGCTTTTTAATGATTGCAACATAATTTTTTTTAAACAATATTCTGTTATAGTATTAAGTGTTTTTTTTCCGTTTTCTCTTGCCTCATCTTTATACAATAGCAATGCATACTCTTCGATATAGTCATTTATCAAACTCATATGACCACCTATGTTATCAAAATTTTTATCATCCATAATAATATTAGACCTTTCTGCAAGTAATTTAACAGGTTTAAGTAATGGTTGAGACGTATAACTTCCTTTTTGTATGGCTACCTTTACACTCTTTATATATATATCTCTGGTTTTTGGGTCATTTAAATTACTATTTTCTTTCATTTGATTACATGTATGATGAGAATAAGCAAACTCCATTAAATATACTTTTAATAATGCAATAAATTTATTTATATCTTCATCTGAACTATTTTCATCTTGAAATGTTTTTAAATAATTTTTTAGTTTTGTACCCAATAAGTTTTTGGCCGTCGCCCAATTACCTGTGCTACAATTTATATAAGAATATAAAGCTTGAATAGATTTTAAATTATTATCTACATATTGTCGCCATTTTTGAAGCAATTCTGGATAATATTCATTTATATTATGAACTTTTGTATAAAATTCAAGACTTGGTAGTTTATGTTCCATTTCTGGACTGGTTATACCATCCTTATATACATTTAGTCCTTGACATAAATAACAACACTTCTCTTTTGCCCATTCTGATTTTTCAATTGTCTGATTTGCACCACCCCATACATTCATAAATTGTGAATCTGTTCCCATATATCTTTCTATTGTATCTCTATTTGATTTTTTTACACCATATTCTGTATGTATTTTCTTATGTATAGCATTTTTATACATAATTTCTATTATATTATTTACATTACGATTTCTATTTTTTGAATCTTCAACCGTCTTATTTCCTCTTAATTTCGACAATGTTTCTTCATTCATTAACATACCAGTTGTTATTGTTAAAAAAGAACAATCATCGTCATTTTCTTCACAATCCATTTTTGTTGGGTCAAATAAAGCTTCCAAATTTTTTGCTGTTATTTCTTCTTGATTTAATAATTCTGTTAATTGATCATTCATTCTATTAAGATTTGATTCTAACGTTTCTTTTTTTAATGAGTTCTCACTCTTATCTACTTCATCATGTAATTCTTGTAAATTTTTAGTAAAATCTTTAATAGCATCTGGAGTTGGTTCTGAATCTGATTCTGAATCAGGTTTAGTTTCTTCTTGACTGGATTCATTGCCAGAATTTGTATCACTTGAATCATTTGCTTGTTTAGAAAAGTAATACACATCCATTACATTTTGTTTATTTTGAAAATCTATATTTGTGTCATCTAATTTTTTTTTAATCGATTTAAAACTTTTCTTTTTCTCGTTTAATAATGATTTCATATCTGATGATGCACCACTTCGTAAGGAGTTAATTGAAACTATTGCAGAATCTATTAATTCTTTCCATTCTTCTATTTTACTTTTTTGTCTTTCCATTTCTTTTTGCATTTCTTTTTGCATTTCACTAAAAGATGCAGTCTTTTCACTATAAGGAGTCTTATCTGTTAATAATCCCGTTAACCCAGTTGTATTTGAATATTCGCTAACACCGCTTACTTGACTGTCCGTACCCGGACTTTCTTCAATTTGGTTGTTTGGTTTTTTTCCAACTAATCCCGTTGATTTTGGGGTACTAAGCATATTTTTATTTTGCAGCAACGTATTTTTTGAAGGAGAAGACGTGTTTTCACTTGACTCTGGTCTTGGTGGTAGAACTAAATTTTCTTGAACCCGACCATAAAAACTGGGTTCTTCCGATTTCATTTTTTCATCTGAAAATAATCCTCGTTCTTCCGATTTTGGTTTTTTTGTAGCAGGTTTATCATATTCAGCAGCAGCATCAGCAGCAGATGTATTAGCCAATAATGTCTTTCTGGAAAATTTTTTTGTAGATTTACCATCACGAAAGTAAGATGGCACCGATGGCAGCGAGTTATCATCATCATTATTCAT
>MDTG01376863.1_pt1 | contig 17970 bp, 18 predicted proteins | sample 811421 | NCBI WGS metagenome assembly MDTG01 (sample SAMN05326645, study PRJNA326480) | marine metagenome | isolation source: seawater | place: Pacific Ocean: South East | collected 2011 | reverse complement strand
TGCTCTCATGTACTCTTTATTGCAAAAAATATTGAAAGAATTGGAGACCATGTAACTAATATATGTGAGACAATTTATTACATGGTAGAAGGCGAACGCATGCAACAACAGCGCATTCGTCAGACAAAATCAGATCGTCTTCTAACCGACAGCATCACTGAAAAATGAAACCAACGATTTTAGCAGTTGAAGATGAAACTGCCCTGATAAGTTTACTTCGCTATAATCTCGAACATGAAGGATTTAATGTGCTCTCGGCTTTGGATGGTAAAGAATGTCTACTTGCTTTAACAAAGCACCAAATAAACTTAATACTTCTTGATTGGATGCTTCCAGATATCTCCGGAATTGAAATCTGTCGGAAAATTAGACGCCATTCTGCAAAAAAAGATATTCCCATAATAATGCTTACGGCCAGATCTGAGGAAGCTGACAAAGTGCACGGTTTGAATTCTGGAGCAGATGATTATCTATCAAAACCGTTTTCATACTCTGAACTAGTAGCGCGAATAAATGCTTTATTGCGGCGAGTCCAGACCATTTCAATGGACAAATTACTTAGTTTTCAGGATGTCGAAATGGATATTACTACTCATAAAGTAGTGCGCAACTCAGTTCAGCTAAAACTTGGCCCAATAGAATTCAATCTGTTGAAACATTTTATGGAAAATCCTGGTCGTGTGTATTCTCGCCAACAACTTATTGATTTTGTTTGGGGTCAGGATATTTACATCGATGAGAGAACAATTGACGTCCATATACGCAGACTTAGAAAGGGTATGAATTTTGATGGTCAACAAAATAATCTTATACGTACTGTAAGATCTGTAGGATACTCGCTTGATTTAGCGGAAGGTTAATTTGATGAAAATAAAAACGCTATATCATAATGATTTTACATGGAGGTCTTATACTGTTTTATCCATAACAGAAGTAGCAAACCAGGTATTGCTAGAAAGCTAGTACCAAGGAAAAACCAGACCCAGCCAAGGGAATCTACCAGCCACCCGGAGAGCATAGCCATCAATGTTCTGCCAAAGGCTACCAGTGATGTCAGTAGCGCAAATTGGGTGCCTGTAAAAGACTTACTACACAATGCAGAAAGATATGCAACTAAAGCTGTTGAACCCAAACCCCCGGCAAAATTGTCAAAACCAATCGCCATTCCGAGTACATAAATATCTGGTCCAACATATGCTAAAAATGAAAAAAGAATATTCGTTAAGGCCTGAAATATACCCCCTACTAACAGGGAAAGCCAGATCCCTAACCAGGCCACCAATACACCCCCAAGAATTACACCAGTGATTGTTGCTAAAACCCCAAAAACCTTCGTAACGCTTGCAATCTCTAGTGCTGTAAATCCGATTCGATCAAAAAATGGATTAGCCATTGCTCCAGCAATCGCATCGCCGTATTTATAAAGCAATATAAACATCAGAACAAAAACAATTCCAGGCCGCTGCGCCAGATCAGCTAATGGCTCCAAGAAAGTGTTCTTTAACGTCTGCCTCAAATGCAAATTTTCTTTTTTTTTATTTTTACTCTTATATTCCAGCAGTAATTTGGGCTCTTTCGCCAAAAGAACAGCTAGTATTCCCACAGTGACCATTGCACCCATTATAGTGTAAATCCAGAACCAGCTTAAAATTGATGAGAGAGCAATCGATCCAGCACCTGCTACTAAAAGCCCAGCACGATAGCCGATTTGCGTTGAAGCTGCACCAGCCCCTTGTTCCACTTCAGATAAGATTTCAATTCTATAAGCATCAACCACTATATCTTGACTAGCCGATATAAAAGCTAATACAAAAGCCATGATCGCCATGTAAACCAACCCCTGACGAGGATCACTAGCACCTAAAGATATAATTGCAATAATGAGCAAAACTTGAGTTAGAAGAATCCAACCGCGACGCCGACCAAAAAATTTTGTTAGAATCGGTAATTGAAGGCCATCAAGAACAGGAGCCCATAAAAACTTCAGGGAATAAGGAATAGAGACTGCTACCAACCCACCGATAGCAGAAAGCGAAATCCCTTCGCGGGAGAGCCAAAATGAAAGGGTCGAGAACCCAAGCAGCAGAGGCAAACCGCTCGAAAATCCCATTAGCAAAATTACAACTTGGCGGCGATCTGCGTATACAATCATCGCCTTTTTTAACCCAGTTAAATTCAAGAGATTTACGAACATTTAAATTGCCAAAAAAATATCAAGATTTTTATACCTTTATCCATGGATTGAGCTGATTGTTGAAGAATGTTGATATTTTCTTTAATTCGCCCGTTTGATTATTTAAATCCTTTCTTAAAAAGTAATTCTTTTAAAGATACTTCAGGACGAGCTCCGTAATGACTGATAATTTCTGCCGCACACATCGCTCCAAGTCGGCCACAATTTTCCAAACTGTAATTGTGGGTAATCCCAAATAGGAAACCTGCAGCAAACAAATCCCCAGCTCCTGTTGTATCAATAATATGTTCAACCGGGTCAACTCCAACAGGTATAGTATCTGAGTCTGTTAATATTACAGCACCAGCTTCCCCCCGCGTAAGCGCCGCGATTTTGCATTTGCCACGCAGCTTTTGAAGCGCAGATTCAAAATTATCAACCTCGAACAAGGATTTAATTTCAACCTCATTAGCAAACAATATATCAACATGGTCACGTACAAATTTTAAAAATTCCATTCTATGGCGGTCTACGCAAAAACCATCAGAGAGGGAAAGAGAAACCATGCGACCAGCTTTGTGCGAAACCTCGGCGGCATATTTAAAGGCTTTTTTTGCTTCAGGCGGGTCGAAAAGGTAGCCTTCAAGATAAGTGATCTTGGAAGAACCAATTAGCTGCACATCAATATCCTTTGGGCCTAAAGATACAGATGCCCCAAGATACGTTGACATAGTCCGTTGTGCATCTGGCGTAACAATTATCAAACAACGCGCAGTGGTGCCACCATCAATTAAAGGTAGCGTATGATAGTCAACGCCGACCGCCAGAATGTCTTTTCGAAACGCGTCACCTAACGAATCATTCCCGACCTTACCGATGTAAGCCCCCTTCCCCCCAAGACAAGCAATCCCAGCAAGTGTATTCGCAGCCGATCCACCAGAAACTTTCAAATTAGATCCCATGGTTTCGTATAAAGTCTGGGCACGATTCGCATCAATTAATGTCATCATACCTTTTGGCAAATCCTGTGCTTGTAAAAAATCATCACTCTGGCTCGATATAACATCAACAATAGCGTTACCAATACCAACAACATCCAAGGTCGCAGATGACATATAAACTCCTTCAACATATGTTTTAAAATAACTTTTTGCTTTAAAAACAATTATAATACTACCTCTGTTTATTAGAGGCAAAGATCAAAAGCCGCTTTAAAAAAGAATCTGAGGAACTCGAAAGAATGCTGTCTCAATTAACAAAAACGTTAGGGCAAATAAATGACCCTACTTTTAGAAAAGTCATAATTAAAGGGCTTGCTTGGAGTATACTTGTTTTTATTTTACTAATGGCCATTGTTTGGCATCTTTTGTCCTCTACAAATTTTTCTGGAATAGAATGGATAGAGGCTGCTTTGGACACATTAGGTTGGTTTGTTGTGTTAATTATATCAATAATATTATTTCCAAGCATTGTGTTGACAGTAATTACCTTTCTATTGGAAGAAATTGCTATATCGGTAGAGGATAAACATTATGAAGAACTACCGGCACCCCGTCATCAAACCCTATTAGAGTTAGCAGCTACGGGATCTCGGCTCACGTTGTGTGCGATCCTGTTAAATCTTATAGCACTCCCCATTTATTTAGTATTGTCTTTTTTACCACCGTTAAACATTTTAGTTTTCATAATTGTAAATGGATACCTAATGGGACGTGAATATTTTGAACTGGTATCACTTCGCCGGCTGACACCCAAAGAAACACGCATGCTTTGGAAAAGAAATCGTGGTAAATTATTTATAGCTGGAAGTATTATAGCTGGCCTTTTAAGTATCCCATTTATTAACTGGTGCATGCCTGTAATCGCAGCTGCGTACATGTTACATATTTTTGAGAGCATTCGAAGTACTAGGAATCTGCAGATTAGCTCTAACAAGGATTAAAAAAAATGAAATTTAGTAGACAAGCAGACAACGAAGATAACCCAAACAAGAAAGGAACAACCCTTTCATTACAATCCGGCACTCCAAAAGATATTCCACCTGCTATGCCTAACCGCCAACCTCCAAAAATACCTTCTGGTGGGTCTGGTTATGATGTAAGCTCTAGCCCCAAATTTCTCAATGTTGATAATGAAAAAGGCAAAAAACTTCTTATCGGAGAAGATATTTGCCTTAGCGGAGAAATCAAGTCTTGCGAAAAATTGGTGGTTGAGGGGACAGTAGAAGCAAATATTATGGATTGCCGCGAACTTGTAGTTTCTGAGGGCGGATTGTTTAGGGGTGAGGCTAAAGTAGAAGTTGCTGATATTGCCGGGGAATTCTCTGGAATTATTACATCCACTGACCTGCTAATTTTACGATCAACCGGTCGAATAACCGGAACGATCACCTACGGAAGGCTAGAGGTTGAATGTGGTGGTGTAATAAAAGGCGATCTCATTGCTGGATCAGGAGAAGTTTAATCAAAAAAATTTGTTTCCCGATTGCGCTATTAATTTTTTTAATTGGATGCGTGCCCGCAGAACTAAATCATCCAATTGATACTCCACAAAACACTAAGGCACATGCCAATTCAAAACCCAAGTTTAAAATTGAAGAAACATATGAAAAATTTTCTGGTAAAAAACTTTATCCCAAAGCAACCATTGTGATAGGTAAAGATAGGTCTCAAATCCTTAGTATATTCGGTAATCCAAGTTTTAAACGGAATGATTTAGGAGTTGCTTTATGGCAATATCGCATTCAAAATTGCGTGTTGGATATTATTTTTTATCCTATTGAAAATAGAAGTAAATTTTTAGTAACTCACTTAGAGGCAAGAAACAAGAAAGGAGGAAAATTATCAATCCAAGCATGTGTTTCACAATTATTTTGGACAAAAGAAGAGAGGAGTGAGTCGCAAAGTTAGTTCAAGCGACAACTACTTTTTCTTTGTACTGGCAAATATCTGAATTTACACAAACCAAACATTCAGGTTTTCGGGCCTTGCAAACATAACGTCCGAATAATATTAACCATTGATGTGCGTTCAACATGTATTTATCCGGGGTGCGACGCAGAAGCGATTTTTCTACAACATTGACATTTTTGCCGGGAGCCAACCCTGTGCGGTTGGAAATTCTAAAAATATGGGTATCGACAGCCATAGTTGGATAACCAAACGCCATATTCAAAACCACGTTTGCCGTCTTCCGCCCCACACCGGGCAATTGAACTAATGATTCTAAATTGTCTGGCACTAACCCATTATGTTCATCAATTAACTTCCTACTTAAAGCAATGATATTTTTTGCTTTATTTCGATATAAACCTATCGTTTTGATATATTTAATTAAATCTACCTCACCAACCGATAACATTTTTTCCGGCGTGTCAACTAGAGTAAAAAGTTCCGAGGTGGCTTTATTTACCCCGGAGTCTGTCGACTGTGCCGATAGAACCACCGCCACAAGCATTGTGTAATGATTAGTGTAATTTAGTTCGCCTTTTGGTTGTGGATTGTTTTCCGCCAACCTTTTGTAAAATAACTCTACACTTTTAAGACTCATAGCCATATAGTTTTAACACATTTGCTTTCCATTTAAGTTAAACAAATTTCCTTCTTGCATAAATAAGTAAACAATTATTCACAATCGGATGACACCCATTATAAACCAACCTCAGAGAAAAGAATACGAACTGATTGAGTTTGATGTTATTTTAAAGCCCAATACAAGCCTTTCTCCGGTTGCATTTTTGCTTTTAATCTCGATATTTGGACTTGTAAGTTTCATAGCGGGCATAATGTTTATTATTGTTGGGGCTTGGCCTGTCTTTGGTTTCTTGGGCCTTGATGTTTTACTTATATATTTAGCTTTTAAGCGTAATTATCGAGATGCCACAAAAACTGAGAAGCTCTGGCTCACAAAAAGCACTTTAGGTGTAGAGAAAATATATAGAGATAAAAAGATACAAAAATATGAGTTCCAGACCTATTGGATTCGTGTGGAACTTTGTGAAAAACCCGGTAGGCAAAGGACTCTTACGTTAAAATCGCACGGGAAATCAATCGAAATTGGCAAATTCCTAGGACCTGAAGAAAAATTGCAACTAGCAAACACATTGCAAACGGAATTGCGTCGAGTCAGACTTAACGAGAGCTAGATAATCTCGACTTGAATATAAAGAAATAGAGGTAAGTAAGTAAATCATTAGGAAAATACCTTGATTACTCGCTAATGAATTTAGATTCATATCTATCCTGTTATGCGCACCGTGAAACAACAATTCAAACGGAAAAAAATATTGATATTAGGGTATAGGTAGCCCGAGCACATCTGACATTGTATATAATCCAGGTTTCTTATCTTGGGCCCAGAGAGCACTTCGAACAGCACCACGCGCGAATATTTTCCTGCTTGAAGCTTTATGTCCAAGCTCAAGCCGTTCGCCATCCGCTGCAAAAATTACTTTATGATCTCCGGTGACATCACCACCCCTGAGAGTAGAAAAACCGATATCACCCTTCTTTCTTTCTCCCGTCTGGCCCTCACGGGACAAGACAGCCCTACTTTTAAAATCTATATTTCTTCCGGAAGCTGCCGCTTTACCGAGCCCTAAGGCTGTTCCACTGGGCGCATCAACTTTGTTTCTGTGATGCATTTCAATAATCTCTATATCAAATTCTTCATCTAACTTGGCAGCGACTTGTTTCGTGAGATAGAATAATATATTTACCGCCTGGCTCATATTAGGGGCATAAACGATAGTGATAAACTTGCTAGCGTTTTTTAATGCGATTTCTTGATCAACAGTTAATCCCGTCGTACCAATCACATGAATACATCCAAAAGTAGTGGCCAATTTTGCGTTCGTGACAGTCGCATCTGGGCTTGAAAATTCTATGACTGCATCTGCTGACTCAAATATTTCGATTGGATTGTCAGATATTTTAATTCCTAACGCTTCAACACCAATAATATTTCCAACATCCTGTCCAATTACAGACGACCCTCGCTGATCACAAGCTGCATGAACGGAACAACCGTCACTGAGAAGTACTTGCCGGATAACAGCTGCTCCCATTCTGCCACCAGCGCCGATTATACCTATCTTCATATCTGCCACAGCTTATCTCCCTATCGACATGTATTTGACGGTGATACCTTTAATTATGGGGTTGGAAACCAACCTACTTATGAAGGCAAAAGTTTAACTTAATCTGTTAAATCTTCCCAAAGTTCGCGTGCACGAGCGAAAAAACCTTCCGATTGGGGGCTAGTAGGCTTATCGCTTCCGGTTGCCCTCCCCGAAACGGACTCCTCAAACGCTTTTAGTTTTTCTTTTTGATTTCGATTTAAATTAACAGGTGTTTCAACCTGTAACTCAATATACATGTCCCCGCGCCTTTTATCATTAAGAACTGACATTCCTTTGCCCCGCAGCCTAAGTCTATGACCAGATTGCGTGCCGATCGGGATTGAAACCTTTGCTCTACCCCCGTCAATAGACGGAACTTCTACGTTCCCGCCCAAAGCAGCCGTTGTCATTGGTATTGGTACAGTGCAATAGGTATTTCCACCTTCGCGTTGAAAAAGCGCGTGCCGCGCAATATCAACGTGGATATAAAGATCACCTGGAGGAGCGCCACGCATGCCCGCCTCTCCTTCGCCTGTCAACCTAATGCGCATTCCATCCTCAACACCTGACGGAATATTAACTGATAACGTTTTTTCTTTGCGGACAGCTCCGGTGCCTTTGCATTTTTTGCAGGGATCTGTGATCGTTTGCCCCTGCCCCTGACAGGCTGGACAAGTTCGTTCGACTGTAAAAAAACCTTGGCTCGCACGAACTTTGCCTTGCCCGTTACAGGTCGCACAATTAGTTGGTTTTGAACCTGATGCCGCACCTATTCCATCACAAGTTTCGCACTTCACTGCTGTAGGGACCCGAACCCGGGTTTCTTTCCCTCTAAATGCATCTTCTAAAGTAATTTCAAGATTGTACCGAAGATCGTTTCCGGGTGCTGGACCTTTTCTTCCGCGACGACCCCCGAAATCACCAAACATCTCCTCAAAAATATCTGCGAATCCACCGCCATCAAATCCACCAGCACTTTGACCCGCCGTTCCATCGAAAGCCGCGTGGCCGAACTGATCGTAAGCAGAACGTTTTTGTTCGTCTTTTAAAACATCATATGCTTCATTAATTTCTTTGAATTTTTGTTCTGCGGAGCTATCCCCTGAATTTCTATCAGGGTGATACTTCATAGCAAGTTTCCGATACGCCCGTTTAATTTCGCCACCATCGGCATTCTTCTGCACTCCGATGACTTCATAAAAATCTTTTTTAGCCATCTCGTCGGTCCCGCATCTGCACTGCAATCACAAAAATTGCCCTTTACATTAGCTCTTCGGTTTTTCTTTTTTTTCTTCTTCTTCAACTTCTTCAAAGTCCGCGTCCACTACTCCTTGTTCAGCCGAAGCATCGGTTCCTTGAGTTGCATCAGGATTTTCCTCTGGCTGAGAATATAAAGCCTCACCAATTTTCATTGCAGACTGTGTCAATGCCTCAATTTTAGTTTTGATTTCATCAGAGGAGTCGCCAGCCAGAGCCTCTTTCAAAGCACTTATGTCCCCCTCAATTTTGCTTTTATCTGCGTCGTCAATTTTTGCTGCTCCGTCATTCAGACTTTTCTCAGTTGCATAAATAAGTCCATCAGCCTGGTTACGAATTTCAACCTGTTCTTTGCGCTTACGATCTTCCTCAGCGTGACTTTCAGCTTCTTGAACCATTTTTTCTATTTCAGTCTCATCCAGACCACTGGAAGCTTGGATGCGAATCTGTTGCTCCTTACCTGTTGCCTTGTCTTTCGCGCTCACGTTAACAATTCCATTTGCGTCAATATCAAAAGCGACCTCAATTTGTGGAACCCCGCGTGGGGCGCCTGGAATACCAACTAAATCAAATTGACCAAGCAATTTATTGTCTGCAGCCATTTCTCGTTCTCCCTGGAAAACGCGAATGGTAACAGCAGACTGGTTATCTTCTGCGGTTGAAAAAACTTGTGCTTTTTTGGTGGGTATGGTTGTGTTGCGGTCAATTAGACGGGTAAAGACTCCACCCATTGTCTCGATACCTAAAGAGAGAGGTGTCACATCCAATAGTAACACATCTTTCACATCACCAGTGAGTACTCCAGCCTGGATTGCAGCACCTAGAGCAACCACTTCGTCCGGATTTACCCCTCTATGCGGCTCTCGGCCAAAAAATGATTGAACTGCCTCTATAACTTTAGGCATTCGCGTCATTCCTCCGACCAAGATTACTTCATCGATTTCCCCTGCAGAAAGCCCAGCATCTTTTAGTGCGGCCTTACATGGTTCGATGGTTCGAGAAATAAGTTCGTCAACAAGAGCTTCAAGCTTTGAGCGAGTGAGCTTAATATTTAGGTGCTTTGGACCAGATGCATCAGCCGTAATAAAGGGCAAATTGACTTCAGTCTGCATCGAACTAGAGAGCTCTATCTTCGCTTTTTCTGCACCCTCTTTAAGGCGTTGAAGAGCTAGCTTATCTGATCGGAGATCAATACCCTGATCCTTATTAAATTCGTCAGCTAAGTAATCTATAAGACGACTGTCGAAGTCCTCTCCCCCTAAGAAAGTGTCCCCATTTGTAGACTTTACCTCAAAAACACCATCTCCTATCTCAAGCACCGATATATCAAACGTACCCCCACCAAGGTCATATACAGCGATTGTTCCACTATTTTTTTTATCAAGCCCATAAGCTAGGGAAGCGGCAGTGGGCTCATTAATAATGCGCAACACTTCAAGTCCAGCAATTTTTCCTGCATCCTTAGTAGCTTGTCTTTGCGAATCGTTAAAATAAGCTGGAACAGTAATAACTGCTTGAGATACTTCTTCACCTAAATGTGATTCTGCGGTTTCTTTCATCTTCATTAAAATGAAAGCCGAAATTTCACTAGGACTGTATTTCTTGTCCCTTGATCCAATCCAAGCATCGCCGTTATCAGCCTTAACAATAGAGTAAGGGACTAAGTCAACATCTTTTTTTGTCATTGGGTCATCAAATGTGCGGCCAATAAGCCGTTTGACCGCGAAAAGTGTATTTTCCGGATTTGTGACAGCTTGGCGTTTTGCTGACTGCCCCACTAATCTTTCCCCATCTTCAGAGAAAGCCACCATAGATGGGGTTGTCCGGGCTCCCTCTGAATTCTCTACGACGCGAGGTTCACTGCCCTCCATTATAGCTATGCACGAATTTGTTGTGCCAAGATCAATGCCAATAACCCTACTCATAACGTCCTCTCTCCAAATTACTTCTCTCTATCTATTTGTAGGCTTTTACAGTCTCCCGTCAGCGATAAAGATCAATATTTTACATGTTGGTAAACATGTGACCATTTAATTTAATAATTAGTGTATATGGGGTGCAAATTCACAACCGCAATGTTTCAATGTGATTTAAACTGAAAATTTCGTATAACCATTAAGGATTTTCAACTGTATATTTCTAATTCCATGGCTCTATTAACGTAAGTTTAATGTTAGGTGCGTTTTACCCTATTCCGTAGTTTTGGTCTCATTATCAATGGGTGTTTCTGGTTCCTTTGCTACCCCTACCCGAGCAGCACGCAGCAACCTATCATGTATCATATAACCGTCTTCAATTACTTGCGTAATAGTGCCTGCTTCGACATCCTCCGTCGGCACTTCGAAAAGTGCCTCGTGGAGATCGTGATTAAATTTTTCACCCTCTGAAGCAATTTTAACAACTCCGTGACGCTCTAATGCTCCAGATAGCTCCCTCTCAGTCAGCTTTACTCCTTCAAGCAATCCATCAACTGAACTGCCTTCCGAAGCTTGTGGCTCAGGTGCAGAATTTATTGCCCTGGTCAAATTGTCCGCCACAGAAATTATATCTCTTGCAAAATTAGCGGCGGCATATTTCATGGCATCTTCCCGTTCCTTTCGTGAACGTCTAACGAGGTTTTCATTTTCAGCAAGTGCACGCAAAAGCCGGTCTTTCAATTGCTTCGTCTCTTCCTCTAATGTCGCTGTCTCAATGTCTTCGGCCGAAGAGTCATTCTTTTTTGATTCAACCCCTGCATCATTTGGCTCGTCAAATTCTTCTATACTTTCCTCAGTTTGAGACAGTTCTACATCTTCTTTTTTAATCTTTTCCTTATCTTCCATAATCCTCTACCCAATAACTCTGCCAATAACCTGCGCTGTATAATCCACTATTGGAATGATTCTAGAATAGTTTATCCGTGTCGGACCTATTACGCCAATCGCGCCCATTATGTCTCCATTGGACCCATTAAATGGTGCTGTAACAATCGCGCAACCCGACAAATTAAATAACTCATTTTCAGCGCCAATAAAAATTTGGACTCCATCACCAGCTTTAGTTAGGTCTAGTAACCGCTCAAGCAGCTCTTCTCTATCTAGCGCATCAAACAAAGCGCGTACTTGTTCTAATTCAGTTACAGCATTGACATTATCTAACAGACGGGCGTGACCCTTAATAAATAGCGAACCTCCTTGTCCAGCATTTCCACTTTCGCCACCCCACGTCGCAAGCCCGGCCTCCACAAGTTTCCTGGTGAGAACATCAATTTCAGCTCTATGCTCGATGATCTCTCGCTGAATAAAATTTTTCGCTTCATCAAGTGTTCGACCGGTAAGTCGGGCATTTAGATAGTTTGCGGCTTGCACCAATGTAGAAGGGGGAGTTCCTGCTGGCAAATCAATTAATCTGTTTTCTACTAACCCGTCTTCAGCCACCATTACAACTAATGCTCTCCCATCTCCTAAACCAACGAACTCAATGTGTTTTAAAGCAACGTCGCTTTTAGGAGCGATCACCAATCCCGTGCATTGGGCTAGACCAGATATTGCACTAGTTGCTTCTTCCAATGCTTCTTTTACAGATTTTCCAGCAGCGCTACATTTATCCTCTATGCTTGCACGCTCATCGTCTGATAAGCTTCCAACCTCCATTAACCCATCGACAAAAAGACGCAGCCCGAGATCTGTCGGAAGGCGACCACCAGAGGTGTGGCGTGAATATAACAATCCCATATCTTCAAGATCCGCCATTACATTTCTGACTGAAGCCGGGGATATGCCTTCTTCGAGTTGCCTTGCAAGCAAACGTGATCCCATAGGCTCACCTGTTTCCAAGTACGAATTTACTATAGTGGTAAATACCGAACGCGATCGGTTATTTAACTCCATTACAAGACTATTACGAGCGGATTTCATTTACTTTCCTAAACAAAAACAATTTAATATCGCTTTTCTGCAAGGTCAATAAATACCCATTAATTAGTTATGTGGTAGACTGAAACATCATCCGCTTGTAGCTTGTAGCGAAAGTTTTGCTAAAGATCACGTTACAATAGGAGTGTATTATGACAGGCCGCCCGTCCGGACGTGCCGCTAATCAAATGCGGGAAGTGTCTCTTCAAGCTAACTTCAGTCCTTATGCCGAAGGAAGCTGTCTAATAAAACAAGGCAATACTCACGTATTATGCTGCGCCACCATCGAAGAAAATGTTCCGCCCTGGATGCGAAATAGCGGAAAGGGTTGGATAACCGCAGAATATGGAATGCTGCCGCGCTCAACGCATACAAGAACACGAAGAGAAGCAGCAACTGGAAGACAAAGCGGCCGCACCCAAGAAATACAACGTCTAATTGGGCGGTCTCTGCGCTCGGTAGTAGACATGGAACTTCTGGGTGAACGGCAAATTCGCATTGACTGCGATGTACTCCAAGCTGATGGCGGCACAAGAACAGCCTCAATAACCGGAGGATGGGTAGCTCTGAAAGGTGCTATTGATACACTGTTTAAAAATGGATTACTTACACAGTCACCGTTAATTGGTTCGGTCGCTGCAGTTTCTTGTGGAATTTTCCAAGATATGTGCATTTTAGACCTTGATTACGCGGAGGACTCCAACGCGGATGCAGACAGTAATTTTGTAATTTCGAACAATGGAAAAATTGTCGAGATACAGGGAACCGCTGAAGGGAATCCATTTAGTAAAAATCACTTTTCCGAACTTCTAGAACTAGCTTTTAAAGGCTGCAGTGAACTAACTTTAATGCAATCTGTGGCTAGGGCGGAGGATTAGTTTTAAATGGTAACTCGTTTATTTTATGAAAAAAAATTAGTCATTGCCAGTCACAATAATGGGAAAGTAAGAGAAATTACTGATCTTCTATCGACACTACCAATCACTATTTTCTCAGCGGCAGATTTTTATTTAGAAGAACCAGATGAAACCGGGGTAACATTTAGGGAGAATGCTGAACTAAAAGCAAAGGTAACTTCCGCTGCAACCGGCCTGCCGGCGCTTGCAGACGATTCCGGGTTGGTTGTAAAAGCACTTGGTGGAGCACCAGGTATTTATTCCGCCCGATGGGCCGGACCAAGACGAGATTTTAAAACAGCTATGCAGCGTGTAAATGCTTCTCTTGTTGGGAAAGCGGATAAAAGTGCTGCATTCGTCTGCGCTCTTTCGCTTGTCTGGCCGGACGGATATGTTGCAACATTCGAGGGGCGTGTTATGGGAACAATTTGTTGGCCCCCTAAAGGCGAAAATGGATTTGGATACGATGCAATTTTCATGGCTGACGGAATGGACAAAACTTTTGCTGAAATTGAACCAGAAGCAAAACATGCAATTAGTCATCGAGCTGATGCGTTTAAACAGCTTTCCAAGTCATGCTTTTCCTTAAGTAAACAGTAAAATCCAAGTGCCAAACATTGACTGCTTAGCCATCTATATTCACTGGCCCTTTTGTGAAAGCAAATGCCCTTACTGTGATTTTAACTCGCATGTTCGTAGAAATATAAATGTCAGTGAATGGAAAGATGCTCTCCTCATGGAAATAGATTATTACGCTTCTCGAACTTCTGGAAAAAATATTTCGTCGATATTTTTTGGAGGCGGCACCCCCTCTTTGATGCCTCCTGAACTGGTAGGAGAATTGATTTCCCGTATCGATTTACGATGGGGGATAGAAATAGATTGTGAAGTAACGCTAGAAGCAAATCCCACAGGGCTTGAAACAAAAAACTTTAACAAATTAGCACAAGCTGGAATTAATAGAATTTCTGTTGGGGTTCAGGCGTTAAACAGTTCAGACTTAAATTTTCTCGGACGAAAGCACACCCCCAAGGAAGCATTGACGGCGGTGGAAACCGCCCAGAAGGCTGTTAAACGGGTATCATTTGATCTTATTTATGGCCGACCTCAGCAAACTACAAATGCCTGGACAACAGAACTAGAAAGAGCATTATCAATCGGAACAGAACACGTATCGCTTTACCAGCTTACCATAGAACGCGGAACATCTTTCTTTGCGTCTTTTCGAGACGGTGATTTTTGCTTACCTGATGAGGAAAAATCTATACAGCTGTTCCAAATTACAGATGAGATTTGTAGCAAGGAAGGATTAAAAGCATACGAAATTTCCAACCATGCAAGAGAGGGAGCAGAGTCGAGACACAACTTAAATTGTTGGCAAGGTGCAGATTATGTAGGAATTGGACCAGGAGCACACGGACGCATTACAATTGATAAAACCTGCTACGAAACTGAGCAAATAAGTAGTCCGGAAAACTGGCTAAATTCGGTTAAAAAAAACGGTCATGGCACTCGACGTTACAAACCTATTCCACACCACGACAGAACCGAGGAAATAATAATGACTGGGCTACGGCTCACAAAAGGATTAGAACGGGGCCGTTTTGAAGCACAAACTCGATGTGAATTAGAACAAATTTTTAATCCCCGTACCTTAAAAATATTATTGGATAACAGTCTATTAGAGTTGGATGAGATGGGTATGCGAGCAACCAAAGAGGGACAGCTTAAGCTTAATACCGTAATCGCCACTTTACTAACTTAATTGTTTCTAACTTTCACAAAACTTTTGGCTGACCTACTTATTTCAACGGGGCCGTCCGGACGCACCTCAAGCACTGAAAAATTGTGTTCAACGAGACCATTTTTTCGAAACCTAAATAGTCCAATACTACCCGAAAACCCGCGTGGGTTAGTCAAAACTTTTTCAGAAAACGCTGGTGGTTTTTGAACGCCGAGCACCGATGCCAAAGCGCCAGCATCATAAGCAAGAGATGCCAGTGGATGTGGAGGCCTCCCATAAATTTTTCTATACCTTGAGTAAAATTTAATTAGTGGAGATCGGGAGGGTGCCGCGTACCACGCACCTTGCAATGCTGGCTCACGATGAAGTGCCCGCGCACCCCAATCCGAAATACCAAGAATTCTAACTTTTCTTGTATCAATTTCATAGTATGGAAGTAATGGAGCCAGCGCCGTCAATGCCTGACCATCTTCAACTAATAATACCGCTTCGAAGTCGACATCACCCAAAGTTTCTAAATCCTCCAACCTACGTAATTGGCGCTGAGATATTGCATCAATTTGACTTTCTAATACCTTCCTTCGATTTTCCAGAGCTATTTTTCGTTCATCATAATTTCCTAGGCGTTTGACAGACTGAACAATTGACTTCTGTTGACCAGGCAAATACCGCCCGACACGAGTAAACACCCCACCAGATTGGATTACTATTTCTTTATAATATTCAAGAATTAAGTCCCCATATGGATTAGAAGGAAGAAGCGCTGCAAATCTCTCCACTCCTCTAGACATCGCAAACCCAACAATGCGTTTAATACGCTGACGGGGAATTAATCCAATGATATACGCACTCTGACCCGCCGCAATACGATCATTTGTGAAAGCAATTGATATCAAACCGCTTTCTTTCTTTAGATCCGCCACCGCTCGGGCGGCTGAAGAAAAAACTGGTCCAATTAAAAATTGAGCGCCAGCATCGATTGCAGATTGTGCCGCAGAAACAGAGCCTTCAACCGTGCCCTTTGTATCACGCGGCAACAACACTACATTTTCTTCTGCAACCTCAAATAATGCAAGTTGAATGGCATCGAGCAAAGATCGTCCCAAAGGTGCAAATTTTCCAGTTAATGGAAGCAAAACACCTACAAAGGTTTTTGAATACGCCGGAGGCACTAACATAATTTTTTCTTCTGGGATTCTTTTGGTTATTGGTGGCTTTTCTACAGGTAGGATTGATTTTGGTCCTCCCTTTTTCAAGATAGTAGAGCGTGATTTTGTCTCTTTGAAGACTATTTCTCCAGTAGATGTTGAAATTTGTGATACTCGTGGCGCATAAGTCATGCAACCAAACAACAGAAGTGTTAGACTCAATGCCATGAAGACAGCTGGCCTGAAAGATTGTATGATTTTATTAAGGGGGTTTTTGCGCATTGAGTGCTTCTTTTAATGAAATTTGGAAAAAGTCTGTTTCTGAGACGATGGTGAGTATACTTGAGCGCACAAAGGTTGAGCAAGGTCTTCATATTGTTGCGACACCGATCGGGAATTTAGCTGATATAAGCCTAAGAGCTCTAGTAACTTTGAGGTCTGCTGATATTATCCTATGCGAAGATACCCGAGTAACGGCTAAATTGAAAAAAGTTTTTTCTATAGAAACGTCGACCGAAGCTTATCACGATTACAACTCCAGAAAGGTTCTTCCAAATATCATTACGAATTTAGAAAATGGAAAAATTGTAGCGCTCGTATCAGATGCTGGAACACCTACCATATCAGATCCCGGATATAGGCTGATCAAAGCCGCCCAAGAATGCAATATACCAATCATCGCAGTGCCCGGTGCAAGCGCTGTGTTGACAGCCCTCGCCAGCTCGGGTCTTCCAACAAACCAATTCTTTTTTGCAGGTTTTTTACCTGCTAAACCTATCGCACGTCGAAAGGTACTATCTGCGATAAGATACGTTCCATCAACTCTTGTCTTCTATGAGACAGCAAATCGGCTCGCATCAAGTCTTGCTGATATGGTTGACATATATGAGACCAGGCAAGCAGTTATATCTCGCGAGCTAACCAAGCGATTTGAAGAAATTAGACGCGGCGAGCTTGGAGTGCTGGCCAAAGAGATAGCTGACGGCCCACGAATTAGAGGCGAAATTGTTGTTATGGTTGGACCTTCCAGATCACCAATCAAACACAGCCTAGAAGAAATTGACATCATGTTAAAGAAAGAACTTAAAAATATGAGCGTGCGTGACGCAACCGCAGCAGTTGCATTAAAAACGGGCATAAAACGTAAGACAATTTATGCTCGAGCCCTAACACTAAAGAGCAAAGTTGATGTCAGCACCTTAAAAACTAATTAATCTCAAAGTTTATCTTAAAGTCATTATTTTGATCTTAACCGGAAAACAAGAAACAGAATGATCAGACTATAGAAGGTATAATTTAACTTTTTAACATTACGATAAAATCATATAATTGTTCAAACATGCATAATCACAGACGTTTGATCGTATTACACATCTTGTTAGTTCTATGCTGCCAATGCATTATATCCGGATGCACCAGTCCGATTATTGGATTGGGCGCAGCTGCTACCACCGCTATGCAAGAAGAGCGCGGGTTTGAGGTTGTTGCCAGTGATCTAGGAACAAAAGCAAATATAACAGCACTTTTTCTAAAAAAACACAAATATCTTTTTCCAAATATAAATACAATAGTCTATGAGGGACGAGTTTTGATAACTGGCTCTGTTTCCTCTGAGATGGAACGCAATATGATAGAAAATACGGTGAGGCGGAGTGCAGGCGTCAGAAAAATTTTGAATGAATTACGAGTAACAAAAATTAAGCGTAATGTACTTCAGGACAACTTTATTAATCTAAGCTT
>MDTG01241190.1_pt1 | contig 17971 bp, 16 predicted proteins | sample 811421 | NCBI WGS metagenome assembly MDTG01 (sample SAMN05326645, study PRJNA326480) | marine metagenome | isolation source: seawater | place: Pacific Ocean: South East | collected 2011 | reverse complement strand
AATTTGTGTTCTGGTGTAAAAAATAATCCTTGTAAAAATATAGATCTAGCATGAATATCAATTTTTTTATTTTTTGCTCTTTTTAATATATCTCTTTTTGACTTTTCATTATCAAGAAGATTAAAAGGCACTTGAATAAAATCAAAATGATAATTTTCTAATATGTCAATTATCTCGTATTCTTCATATAGTGAAATACCAATATTGTTTATATAACCTCTGGTTTTAGCATTTTTAAGCTGCTCATATATTTCCGGGTATTTTTTAAGATCTTTAAAATTATGAATCATATATCCATGATAATATTCTGTGTTTAATATTTTTAAATTAGATTCCAAATGTTGAAATATATCTTTTTTTTGTAATCTGTTTTCAAGACTTAGCTTTGAAATTATTTTAAAATGCTTTTTAGGGTTTGCTTTTAAAAATAAGCCGATTAAGGTTAATGCTTCTCCATATATTTCCGCAGTATCTAAAATCGTAATATTATTATTGTATGCAAACTCAAGTATATCAAAAACATTATCCTTGCTCAACTTTCCATAATTATTTACTCCATAATTCATTCCTAACTGAGCAGTGCCCAAAATCAATTTATCTATCATTATTAACAAATATTATATAATAAATTATTTATTATTTAAAACCTTAATTTGTTGTAAATATAATATTAAGTTGCAAAGTTATCAAATTTTAAGTACTTTTGTAACTTAAAGTTAAATAAAAATGTTAAATGAGATTATTACATCTAAAACAAGGTTAAGGTTACTGATTAAATTTTTTATTTCACAGGCCAACAGAGGATATCTAAATGGCCTTGCTAATGAAATGGGAGAATCAACCAATTCTATTAGAAAGGAACTTAATCACCTTCATGATGCAGGCTATCTTAAAAAGCTGAAGCAAGATAATAAAGTCGAGTATCAAGTAAACATAAAACATCCTCTTTATGAAACTTTAAGAAAAGTTGTGTTAAAACATCTTGGTTTAGAAGATCTAGTTGAAGTTGTATTAGATAGAATGGGTAATGTAGAGTTTATTGCCTTGGTGGGAGACTATGCAAAAGGAATAGATTCTGGAAACATAGAAGTATTTCTTGTAGGGAAGAATTTAAATTTCAATTATATATCTCAACTTGAGAACAAAATTGAAAGCTTAATTGGAAGAAAGGTAAACTTTTATTTGTCATCTAATCTTCCAACTAATCAATATCATATAAAACTATATTCTAAAGATTAATCACAATGAAAAAGCTTGAAATACAAGAAAGACCATGGGGTAAATATATTGTTATAACTGATGAATCAAATTATAAGTTAAAAAAAATTGAAGTTAATCCTGGACATAGGTTAAGTTATCAGTATCATAATAAAAGATCTGAAGTGTGGACAATAGTCAAAGGTTATGGAGAGGTTATAATAGATGGACAAATCGAAGAGGTTAATTATGGAGATTGTATAAAAATAGATGTAGGAGCCAAACATAGAATAAAAAATACTTCAGATTCTACCTTAGTCTTTATAGAAGTACAGACTGGTACTTATTTTGGAGAAGATGATATAGTTAGAATTGAAGATGATTATAATAGAGTAAAATGAAAAAAAAGGCAATAATAGTTTCAGGATATTTTAATCCACTGCATAAGGGGCACATTGAATATTTTAATAAGGCAAAATCTCATGGCGATGTTTTATTTGCGATTATAAATAATGATATTCAAAGAGAATTAAAAGGTTCTAAGGAATTTATGAAGCAAGATGAAAGAATGCTATTAGTAAATGAATTAGAAATTATAGATAAGGTGATTCTATCTATTGATATTGATAGAACTGTTTGTCTAACTTTAGAAATGTTACACAAAGAATTTTCTAAAGATTATCAATTATTTTTTGCTAATGGAGGCGATCAAACAAACAAATCTATTCCTGAAAACTCAGTTTGTCAAAACTATGGGATTCAATTAATAGATGGTCTTGGGAATAAAATTCAATCTTCTTCATGGATATTAAAAAACAAAAAATGAAAATAAAAAAAATTTGTTGTATAGGTGCTGGATTTGTTGGAGGTCCTACTATGGCTGTAATTGCATTAAAATGTCCAGATATTCATATAGATGTTGTTGATATTAATGAAGACAAAATAAACGCATGGAATGGAGATTTGAATAAGCTTCCAGTTTATGAACCAGGTTTAGCAGAAATCATAAGCAAAGTCAGAGGGGTTAATTTATTTTTTTCAACAGAAATTAATCAGGCAATAGAAGAAGCTCAAATGATTTTTATGGCCGTTAACACTCCAACTAAAACTTCTGGAGAAGGAAAGGGATATGCAGCAGATTTAACATTTATAGAAAATTCTGCTAAACAAATAGCTAAAGCATCAAAATCAGATAAAATAGTAATTGAGAAGTCTACACTTCCAGTAAGAACTGCAGAGAAAGTTAAAGATATATTAAATCTTAATAAAAAAGGGAATATAAACTTTGAGGTGCTATCAAACCCTGAGTTTTTAGCAGAAGGAACTGCAATAAATGATCTTTTTAAATCGGATCGAGTTCTAATTGGAGGAGAGGATACAAATAATGGGAGGATTGCAGTTAATAGTTTAGTAGATATATATAAAAGGTGGATCCCTGCTGACAAAATCCTAACTACTAATGTTTGGTCTTCTGAGTTGTCTAAGTTAGTATCAAATGCGATGCTAGCTCAGAGAATTTCTTCAATCAACAGTATTTCTGCTTTATGCGAAAAAACTGGGGCTAATGTAGAAGAGGTTGCTATGGCTGTTGGAATGGACTCAAGAATAGGAAATAGTTTTTTAAAATCATCAATTGGGTTTGGTGGGAGCTGCTTTAAAAAGGATATTCTCAATCTTGTATACATTGCTAAACATTATGGGCTAGAGGAGGTTGCTGATTATTGGGAGAGTGTCGTTTTAATGAATAATTATCAGACAAAAAGAATTGGAGACAAAATTCTTGAAGTATTTAATTTTAATGTTGAAAATAAGTTATTTACAATTCTTGGGTGGGCATTTAAAAAAGAAACAAATGATTCAAGAGAATCTGCCTCAATTTATTTAGCATATCAGTTATTATCTGAAGGAGCAAAAATTAATATTTATGACCCAATGGTAAACAAATCTAGAATTTTAGAGGATATTAAAAGCTTACTTAGGGCAAGAAATATAAATGGAGACAAAATTGAAAGTCTACTCTTAAATGTGAATATATTTAATGACCCTTATTTAGCTATAGAAAATTCAAATTTAGTTACTATTTGTACAGAGTGGGATGAGTTTATTAAACTCAATTGGAGTCAATTATTGAAAATTATGAAAAACCCTTCTTGGGTATTTGATGCCCGAAATATACTTGATAAAAATAATCTTGAACAAATAGGGTTTAAAACTTTTTTTATAGGAAGATCATGAAAAAAATTAAAATTGGTGTTATTGGTTTAGGATATGTTGGTTTGCCTGTCTCTGTTGCATTTTCGGAGAAATATGATGTGGTAGGTTACGATATAAACTCAGATAGAGTGGAACTATTAAATAAATCTGAAGACAATACTTTAGAGATATCTTCAAATAAGTTAAAGCATGCATTAAATAAAAATCTAAAAATTACTTCTAAAGTCTCTGATATTAAAAGCTGTAATTTTTATATAGTTACTGTCCCAACTCCTATAAATAAAGATAAAACACCAGATCTAACTGCATTAATATCCGCAACAAATTTAGTAGGGAAAATGTTGACTAATGGTGATATTGTAGTTTATGAGAGTACAGTTTATCCAGGTTGTACAGAAGAAATATGCGTGCCAATATTGGAGAAAGAAAGTAACCTAAAATTTAATAAAGATTTTTATTGTGGATACTCTCCTGAGAGGATTAACCCAGGAGACAATAAACATACTATTGATAAAATAGTTAAAGTTACATCTGGTTCGACAAAGAAAATTGCAATACAAATAGATGAAATATATTCATCAGTTATTTCAGCTGGTACATTTATGGCCGAATCGATTAAAGTAGCAGAAGCAGCAAAAGTTATAGAAAACACTCAAAGAGATATAAATATTGCATTTATTAATGAGTTAGCAAAAATATTTGAAAAAATGGGGATAGATACTAATGATGTTTTAGACGCAGCATCAACAAAATGGAATTTTTTAAATTTTAGACCAGGTCTAGTTGGGGGCCATTGTATTGGTGTTGACCCATACTATCTTGCCGATAAATCTATTAAGTCAGGCTACTTTCCCAATATGATCTTGGCTGGAAGAGAAATTAATGATAGTATGAGTGGGTTTATATGTGACAATATATTCAAGATGTTAAATGAAAAAAAATTGAAAAGTACTAATGCACTAGTAATGGGAGTAACATTTAAGGAAAACTGTCCAGATTTTAGAAATACAAAGGTTTTAGACCTCATAGTTGAGCTAAAGAAAAAAATTAATGTTGATATTTTTGACCCTTGGGTTGAAAAGAAAATGTTTGAGAAACAAACAGGACTATTGTTAACAGAACAGCCAATAAACAAAAAATATGATTTGATTATTATGGCAGTGTCACACAAAATTTTCCAAGAAATTGATCTTGATAATTATAAAAAAGATAAATCAGCTATAATATATGACATCAAAGGATCTTTAGACAAAAAAATAATTACAGCTAGATTATAATTTAATTAAAATGAATTTTTTCAAACCTATACGAGACGTTTTTAGATACATTAAAATATTTCAAGTTTATCTTGGAGTAAGAATGTATTTAATTTATGGATTAGGAATAATTGCATCAATTCTCGAGGGTATAGGGATTTTAATGTTACTTCCATTACTTCAATCTCTTGATAGTTCTCAAGAAATTCAAGCTGATGATGGGGGAATTAATCAAGCTCTGTCTGATATTATAAATTATTTAGGGTTTTCTGACTCTATAGTTTCAATACTATTGTTAATTTCATTTGCTTTTTTATTAAAGGGGATAATTACTTTTGGTGCACTTGGGTTAACAGCTTATTTATTAGGAGAATTATTAAAAGAAATTAAGGTAAAGCTATTTCTGAATTATTCTAGAATGACTTATGGATATTTTACATCAAAAAATTCTGGAGAACTTATAAATTTAATTAATGAACAGCCTACAAAAGCACTTGAAGCATTTAAGCAACTTACACTACTTGGTTCTCATCTAATTAATACAATAATACTTATGTCTATTGCTTTTTTGATCACTTTTAGTTTTGGAGCTATGGCAATACTTTTTGGGACTATCTTACTTGTTCTATTTCTAAAAATGAATTCTTACGTTCAAAATTTATCTAGAATTGCGGCTGAAGAGAATGGAACTTTAACTAAATGGTTAATTCAATCCCTTCATGGATTTAAGTACTTGATTTCTACGAGTCAAATAAGTTCACTTAAAAAATATGTAAATAAATCAATTTCAATTTTAACTTCTACTCAAATAAAATCAGGAGTGGCAGGTGCATTTACTCAGTCAGTTAGAGAACCTATTGCTGTAATATTCATTATGATAATAGTATATGTGCAAATTTTTGGATTTGGTTTAAGGTTAGAACCAATATTAGTTTCAATAGCATTATTCTATAGGGCGTTAAACTCTACTCTTGCGGTCCAGAGTGCTTTTCAAGGAACTTTTCAATATATAGGTAGTATGGAATTAGTCCATCAGGAGTTTCTGAATCAAAAAGATAATCAATCAGAAGATGGTTCAATAGTATTAGATAAATTCAACAAAAGTATTATTATGAAAAACGTATCTTTTGTTTATGAAAATTCAGATGTTGGAGCACTTGAATCAATATCTATAGATATTCCAATAAAAAGTTCAATTGCAATAGTAGGAGAATCAGGAGCAGGAAAAACTACTTTAGTTGATTTAATTGCTTTACTAAATAAACCAAGTTCAGGTTCAATTAAAATTGATGGGATAAATCATGATGAGATCAATAAATCGAGTTGGAGAAAACAAATCGGCTATGTGTCACAAGATACATTAATATTTGATGATACAATTGCTAATAATATTACAATGTGGAGTTCAGACTTGAAGTCAAAAAAGACTAATGATAATCTAAGGCATGCTGCTGATCAGGCTAATATCTTAGAATTCATAGACTCTCTTCCGGAGGGATTTAATACAATAGTTGGTGATAGAGGGATATTACTTTCTGGAGGTCAGAAACAAAGACTTTTCATTGCAAGAGAACTTTATCGGAAGCCTAATTTATTGATTTTAGATGAAGCTACAAGTGCACTTGATTCAGATTCGGAAAGAAGTATTCAGAAAAGCATTGAAGCTTTAAAGGGGAAAATAACAGTTATAATAATAGCACATAGACTTTCCACTATTAAAAAAGTAGATAAAATATATTTAGTTCAGAATGGAAAGATAATTGAAGAAGGAAGTTATGATCATCTGAAACATGAAAATAGCTCTAGATTCAAAGAGTTAATTGATATGCAGGTATTATAAAATAAAATTAAGTAAAAAATGAAGATTGGTGCAATAATTTTTTCGAGAGTTAGCTCTAGCAGACTTCCAAATAAAGCCTTTATGAGTCTTTCAGGAAAGTCTCTTTTAAAAAGAGTGTTAGAAAGGGTTAGGCATATAAATAATATAGATCATATATGTATTGCTACATCTGAAAACAAAGAGGACGATAAAATTGAAAATTTCGCAAAATCTAATAATGTTGAATTCTTTAGGGGTAGTTTAAATGATGTGTCAAGCAGGGCTCTTGAAGCTGCTAATCATTTCCAATATGATGATTTTCTTAGAGTTTGTGGAGATAGACCATTTCTAGATCCTATAATATATGATCAGCTAATAGAAACTCATAAATTAAATTCAAATGATCTTACAACAAATATTTTTCCAAGAATGGTTCCACCAGGATTAACAGGAGAAGTCATAAATGTTGATGCATTAAAAAGGTCTATAATTAAATCAAATGACCCAATAGATAGAGAACATGTTACAAGATTTTTTTATCATAACCCTAATCTCTTCTCTATAATAAATGTCAATAGCATTAGTAATAAAGAATTGACTAATCTGCGATTAGTTATTGATGATAAAACAGATCTTGAAAGAGCAAGGTGGATTGTTAAAATGTTAAAGCAATATGGGTATAACGAATTTTCTACAAACAAAATTATTTCTTTAGCAAAGAAGTGGGAAGAACAAAAAATAATTAAAAACAAAATATAATGATTGTATTAGGTATAAATGATGGTCATAATTCAAGTGCTGCACTTATTATTGATGGCAAATTAGTCTGTTCTATAGCAGAAGAAAGATTATCAAGACAAAAGAACCATTTTGGGTTTCCAGAGAAAGCCATTAAATGTGTCTTGGATTTCGCGCGAATATCAACTAGTGATATTGATAGAATAGCAATGTCATCTAAACATTTTTTGCCAGTTTATTATTATGTATCTAGAAATTCTAATTTGTCAATAAAAGATTATTGGAAAGAACAAACAGATTATTGGTATCCAAAATTGATTGAAAATAAGAACCCAAAATATTTAGAAGCCCTATCTCATAAGGTAAACAAAGAGGGCTTTCCCTATGATGAATCTTTAATTAATGGTGAAAATGATACAGAGGGAATGTGGAAAGCAAGAGTTAAGCATTTATCTGAAACACTCAATGTTGACTCGTCTATTATTGCTCATCAAGATCATCATAAGTGCCATGCTTACTATGGGTATATGCTAAGTAAAGATAGAGATAAACCTCTACTAGTATATACAATGGATGGTTTTGGAGATGGTGCAAATGGAACAGTTTCTGTGGGGAATCCTGGTTTGCAATTAGAAGAAATATCCAGGTCCTCAAATTGTAATATTGGGAGGATGTATAGATATGCAACCCTCCTATTAGGCATGAGGCCTGCTGAGCATGAATATAAGTTAATGGGACTTGCAGCATATAATTCTCACAAATATGGAAAGGATGCTTATGATATATATGCAGAAACACTGCAAGTCGATGGTCTTGGATTTAAGTACAATAAAAAAATAAAGGATCATTTCTTTTATTTTAAAGATAAACTTGAAGGACAAAGGTTTGACGCAATTGCATATGGGATTCAAAAAAGGTGTGAAGAAATTTTGACTGAATGGATATCCAATGGAATAAAGAAAACAGGAATTTCAAATATAATAATGTCAGGCGGAGTTGCTCAAAATATTAAGGCAAATAAAATAATATCTGAGCTAAAAAGTCTAGACTCACTTTTTATTCCCCCAGGCCCTGGTGATGAATCTATTTCAGTGGGAGCAGCCTATTTAGAATATATAAAAAATGGTTATCCAATAGACAAAATAAATTCTCCAAGTACCGGCTACTTAGGGCCCTCATACTCGGAGGAACATATTAAAAAAGTCATAGACTCATCAATAACAAAAAACTTTGAGATAAAGAAAGCAAGCGATGATCAAGTTGCTGAATTGTTAGCGAATGGTGATGTAGTTGCAAGATTTGGAAGTGGTCAAATGGAATTTGGAGCAAGAGCCTTGGGTAATAGATCTATTCTAGCAGACCCTAGAAGGCCAGATGTTATACATCATATAAATAAACTTGTAAAAATGAGAGATTTCTGGATGCCTTTTGCTCCTAGCATAATTTCTGAAAGAGAAAAAGATTATATTAAAAATCCTAAGTCAATTGACTCAAGGTTTATGGCAGTAGGTTTTGATTCTACTGATCTTGCTAAAGAGCATATACCTGCAGGTCTTCATCCGTTTGATAGAACTGCCAGACCTCAAGTTGTCCACAAATCAGACAATCCAGCGTACCATTCTCTAATAAAAGCATTTGAAAAAATTACTGGTGTAGGTGCCTTAATGAATACATCGTTTAATATTCATGGCGAACCAATTGTTGGGTCTCCAGAGGATGCTGTTGATACATTTAAAAGATGTGGATTACACCACTTGCTAATTGGTTCATGGTTAATAAGTAAGAAGTTATAATATGAAAAAATATATATTTTTTATGACTAACCAGAAAGTTTGGTTTAATGTTGCAAAACAACTTTATCAAAATAAAATTGCTGAGCCTGTAATTTGGCTAGGCGATGATACACATTTTAAAGATGCAAAAAAAATCTTTGGAGACAGTGTATATAAAGATTTAATTCACAGACACAGAAATTATAAGATTACGGATGCAAATTATAATGGTGAGTATGAAGATTTCTTTTATTCTGAAAATTATTTAAGAGCTAAAGACATATCTTTCAAAATGATGGATCGAATTGACCTTTACGGTTCGTTGGGTAGATTAGATAGAGAAGTATATTTTCATAATCTGCTAACCTTATATCTAAAAAAAATTTATGATACAAAGCCTGACTTATTTATTAGTGCTGAGAACCCTCATGATTACCCTAAATATATAATCTATGAAATATGTCAATATCTTGAAATTCCATGTTTCAAATTCTACAATTGGATGCTATCCCCTATGATTTTTTTGCAGAACATTAAATCTGGTGAAATTATTACAAAAAAAGATAGAATTCCTTCAAATCTTGATAAGAGATTTACAAGTGACATCAAGAGATTTGTGGATAATGTTTTGAATGGGAATAAGTATGAACTCTATTACATGAAAACTCAAAGGATTAATGAAAAAATAATACCATCATTAATACGCTTTATAAAACATGACATAATCAACTATTTAAAAGATATAAAACATAATTTTGAAATGTTACTTAAAGGAGTTTATAATCCTATAAATCCTTATCGACTGAATTTTTTTTCCAGAATTTATATTCAAAATAAAAGGAGAAGCAACCTGCTGAAAGCATCAAAAAATTCTAGTGATGATGAAAATATTTTATCCGAGTATGTATATTTCCCCCTTCATTATGAGCCTGAAAAAACGACAAATCCAGATGGTGGTGTTTTTCATGATCAATTCTTGGCATTAGTCAAGTTAAGAAAATTTGTTCCGGATAATATTAAGATAATTATTAAAGAACATCCATCTCAATTATATAGAAAAATGAATGGTGCACGAGGAAGAAGCCCCCTTTTTTATAACTTAATTAAGAATATAAATGGTGTAAAGATCGTCAACCCTAACCAAAACTCAATTAACTTAATCAAAAATTCATTATTGACTGTGACAATTACCGGAACTGTAGCAATTGAAGCATCTTTGTTGGGGAAAAAAGCATTAGCATTTGGCAACCCATGGTACAATGGCTGTCCAAATATTTTTATATGGAACAACCAATTATCATTTAATGAAATTTTAAATTCAGATCAAAAGGACAGCTCTAGTATTAATGAATTTTTTATCAACTTAAAAGATCAATATTCAATACCCGGCTTTATTAATGGAAGTCAAAGAAAACATCATGCTAATTATTCTAATAATGAATTTGATAGAGTTCAGGATGAAAGTGTCTATAGTTTACTTAAAACTTTATTTATAAATCATATATAATGAAAGAGAGCGTCAAAATTCCAAATATAATCGATAAAGCCAATAGTCAAAATTTGACTCATATATTCTTGACGGTAAGCCCTGTCACTTCTCTTATATATAGAATGATTGTAGAAAAGTATTCAATTGATAAAAACAAAATTAAGGTATTCTCTTTTAGAAATACTGACACATCAATTATAAATTATTGTGTAAAAAAAATTAAATCAAAAAGATACTATAGAATACTGGAAAAATTTTTATGGGATAGTCCAAATGGTAGAAAAATCAGCCATAGTATTGGACAGAATGATTATATAGTTTATTGCTCATGGGCTTTTAGAGAGGCTAACTGGCTTATTAATAACAAGAAATGTAAAGGGCATATATATATCGAGGAGGGGCAGCATTCTTATATGAATATTTCATCTTATGACCCGACTAATATTAGTTTAACTGACAAAATCAAAAAAAATTGGAAAAACAGGTTTAGTAATATTGATGAGTATGGTTATTATTTTAGAAATGATGCTGATGCATTTATTGGACTAAATAATGATATATTCCCGAATATCTCAAAAACTAAAAAATATTATTTAGATAATTTAAATGAAATGAAAAAGTATTATAAACCAAAGCTATTAGGAATAAGTAAAATTGGTTTATCTTGTGCAACTAGAAGGGTTAAAGAAGAAAATTGGGAAGAGATGCTGCAAAAATTGTTTGGATATGTAGGAGCCGGGGGAGCTATAAAGGCTCATCCATCGTTCAGTGTTTCACAACAATTAAGGAGTAAATTTAAGAGAACATTTGATAAGCTAAATACAAAAAATTATTTTTTATGCTCTGATGAAATAATACTTGAGCTTGAGATGCTATTTGAGCCAAAAATACTTTTTGGACCTCAGACTTCTTTATCTAAGTATGCTAAACTTTTAGGTTCAGAGTTTATTGATATAAAGCTATACTCAGAATAATTAATCATATAAGAAAATAAAAAAATGACAAAAATAATTGCAGAAATAGGATGGAATCATTGCGGAGATATTAATCTCGCAAAAAAATTTATTAAAGCAGCTAAGGATAATGGTGCTGATTATGCAAAATTCCAAACTTGGTCAACATCTAGATTAAAAAAGGGTTCCTGGGATGATGATGGGAGGAGAGAAATATATGAAAAGGCAGAATTATCTATAGAAGACCATATTGAGTTGATAGAGTATTGTAAAGAATGCAATATATCTTTTTTATCCAGTGTTTTTAGTATTCAAGATGCTGAATTATTAGTTGAACTAGGTTGTGATATTGTGAAAATACCAAGTTTTGAATCCAGAAATAAAGACCTTATAAAATTTTGTAATGAAAAATTTAAAACCATTATAATGTCAGGAGGAACATCGACATTTGATGAAATCAAAGAGAGTGTTAAATTAATAGATAAAGCAGATTTATATCTAATGCATTGTGTTTCTGTTTATCCTGGCGAATACTCTGAGGCAAATATACCTAAGATGAAAAGACTAGCTACTTTATGCAATAAAATTGGACTGAGTGATCATATAGAGGGTGTTGAATCATCAAAAGTTGCAATAGGTGAAGGTGCTGTAATTATTGAAAAACATTTTACCATTGATAAAACTTTGCCAGGGAGAGATAATAAATTCTCAATTTTACCTGATCAGCTAAAAAATCTAGCAGACTTTATCAAAAATAGAAATTTGATGCTCACAGATCAAGGAAGTGGTTTTAATATTAAGGAAAATGACTCTAGGTTAAATTATACAGGAAGATTTGATGGATAAAATAAGTATAATAATTAGAAATAAAAATGAATCTGACTATATCGGGTTTGCCATTCAGTCATGTCTGGATTTTTTTGGTAAACCTGAGATCATTGTTGTTGATAATAATTCTTCCGATGATTCAATGGACATAGTTCAAAACTTTAAAAATAGAACTAAAATAAAAACTGTAAATATTGATGAATATCGTCCAGGTTCTTCAATAAATCTTGGTGTGAAAAAAGCATCAAATAATTACATCTTAGTCTTATCTGCTCATATACAATTACTTGAAATTAACTTTAATTCTGTTAAAGAAAATTTGAAAAAACATAAAGCAGTTTTCGGAAAACAAATTCCTGTTCATAGGGGTAAAAAAGTTACACCTGGCTATATATGGTCTAACTTCACAGATAAAAAAGAAGTAAATAAGTTCTCCGAAATTGAGAATCGACCTTTCCTACATAATGCATTTTGCTTTTATGAAAAAGAGACCCTAATTAAGTATCCAATGCCTGAAAAATATTTTGGAAAAGAAGATAGGTTTTGGGCTAAAGAAATAGTCGATAATAATCAGACTTATCTATATGATCCAAGTCTTCAATGTTATCATTTCTGGACTAAGAGTGGAGCTACATGGAAAGGTTTAGTTTAATAAAACACTCTAAAAAAATACAGTATGATTAAGATTGGGATACTATGTAAAGATTTAAAGTACATACGACATTTTGAATATCGTATTATCAAGGAGATTATTGAAGATAATGACTTAGAACTTTCTCTATTGATTTTTGATGGTAGAAAAACAAAAAAGAGAAACTCTTTTTTAGAAAAAATTTTTAGGGATATAAAAAATGGACAATTTATTTCAAAAGTCATTTTAAAAATTCAAGAAGTTATTGAGAATAAACTTTTCAAAATTAATAACAATATTAATATTGATAATTTAGACGAACTACTTAAAAATGTTGATAGGGTGTTCTTAAATCCTGAGAGAAAAGGCCATGTAGACTTTTTTACAAATAGTCAATCTGAACAAATTAGAAAATATAATTTAGACATAATATTAAGACATGAATTTAATATTATCAAAGGAAGCATTTTAAATTCATCTAAAAATGGAATTTGGTCTTTCCACCATGCAGATAATAGAATAAATAGAGGAGGCCCTTCTTGTTTTTGGGAAATTATACTAAAACAACAAAATGTAGGAGTAACTCTACAAAAGTTAACACCAGAACTAGATGGAGGTTATATTATAGATAGATCATCTTATAACAGGCATTGGTCATGGATTAAAACAAGAAATATAGTCCAAGAATCCTCCGTTAGTTTATTGATGAAGAATATAAACAGGTTAAAACAAAACAAGATAACCTATCAAAAGTCAGCTTTGTATTATCATAAACTCTATAAATTCCCAGGCTTATTTTATTCAATTAAATATATATCCTCGTTTTACTATAATATTATATTAAGAGTATTTAAGAGAATAAATGCCAAACTTTTTAACGCCAAATATTCATATTGGACATTAATTATATCTAAAGGCAATTTTTTTAATTCAGTTTTACATAAATTAAAACCAATTAAACCTCCATCAAATGAATTTTGGGCAGATCCTTTTATTGCAGAACATAAGGGGAATAAATATGTTTTTTTTGAAAATTATGAATATGAAAAAAGTAAAGGAAAGATATCTTGTGGAAAGATAGTTAATAATAATCTAATCGAAATAGAAGATGTTCTGGATAAAGATTATCATTTATCATATCCTAATATATTTCCTTATGATAATGAATTTTTTATGATTCCAGAAGCTAATCAAAATAGTAGATTAGAGATATATAAATGTGTTTCATTTCCAAACAAATGGGAATTGTATTCTTCAGCATTTCAAGGCGAACAAATAGTAGATTGTAATTTTTATAAGGACAATATGAATCAAAATTGGCTTTTTCTAAATAAGAGAACTAAAGATTCAGATGATTGTAGTGATCTTTATATCTATCACATTGATTCATTAGAATTAAATACTATAACTCCTCATTCAGATAATCCTGTAGTTACAAACTCTTCAATTGCAAGAAATGCAGGGCCAATCTTTAATTACAATGATAAAATATTTAGACCTTCTCAGAGAAACATTGATGGAATTTATGGTAAAGGACTTAATATTAATCAGATTATAACTCTAAACCTAAATGAGTATAAAGAAGTATTAGTGAAAAAGTGTCTTCCATTTTTTCAAGATAATCTTCAAGGTATTCACCATATTCATCAAACAAAAGATCTATTCGTAATTGATATTTGTTATAAAAAAAATAAAAATTAATGTCTAATAAAATTCATGTATTAGTAATTCCTTCTTATTATCCAAGATTTGATGGTGACTATTTGGGAAGTTTTTGGAGAGAGCAAGCACTAGGACTATCAAAAAACAATTGTAAAGTTGGGGTTATATACCCTGAATTAGAATCATTAAGATCAAAAAGAAAGATCAGAATATTTCCAAAATTTGATTATCATAATGATGAGAATATCCCTACATACAGGTTTTTATGGACAAATTGGTTTATAAAATTAAGGGGTCTTCAAATATTAGCATTTCAAAAATTGGGTATGGTATTATTTAAAAAATATATTAAGCAACATGGCCTTCCTGATATTATTCATTGTCAGTCAATTTTTAATGCAGGATTTTTAGGTGAGCATATTTTCAAGAGATATAAAACTTTATATGTTCTAAATGAAGTAAACAGTGGGTTTTTGTACAAAAATCAAAATCTTGAAACTTATTATGATGATGTTATTAGGATAGCTGGTAGATCAGAAAAGTGTTTTACGGTTTCTTCAACTTACTCAAAACATTTGAACACTGAATTATCAAATAATATAGAATGGGAAGTACATCATAATATTGTTTCAGATTTATTTTTAAAAGCCAAGATCCAACCCTATCCAAAAAATAAATTTATTTTTATCTCAATTGCTAGACTTCACAAAGTAAAGAACTTCCCGCTTATAATTAAATCTTTTGCTTTGTTCTCTAAGTTAATTTCAAACAGTCAACTTAATATAGTTGGAACAGGTTCAGAGTTGAAAAATCTAAAAAAATTAGCAAATGATTTACAAATTAACGACAAGATAAATTTTTTAGGAAGAAAAGATAGAGCTGATGTTGTTGAAGAAATTAATAAATCAAGTGCAATGCTTCATGGATGTATTTATGAAACATTTGGAGTTGTACTTGTTGAATCATTAGCTCTTGGAAGACCTGTTATTGCTGCAAAGTCCCCAGGATCTGAAGATATAATTACTAATAAAGTTGGGTTAACTACAGAAAATGATGAACAGAAAATGTGTGAAAGTATGTTATATATGTATAAAAATTTTAACTCTTATAACATAAATGAAATAAGAGATTATTGTGCTTTACATTTTTCAGAGAAGGAGCTGTCTATAAAGCTTATAAATCATTATAGTTCTATTTTAAAAGAAAAAAAAATTGAAGAGTCATAAATTATTAATTATAGGTGGATTTCCTGGCTCATCCAAAAAGATATATGGAGGGATAGCTCGTTCATGTCAGCTGATATTAGACTCGTCTTCTTTTGACGACTTTAAAATTATTAAATTAGATTCATCTCAAATATCACACCCTCCTCAAAATATATTTATCAAATCTTTAAGAGCTTTTTTTAGAATCATTAACTACTTATTTATATTGACTACTAAACAACCTAATGTAATTCTAATATTTTGCTCAGATGGTGCGAGTGCTATAGAAAAAGGTGTTATGACATTAATCGCAAGACTCTTTAAAATTAAGTCAATTATATTTCCAAGAGCAGGAAATCTCATAAAACAAGTTAAAAAATCAAATCTTTTTCTTAGTCTAATTAGTGTTTTATTTAATAGGGCAGATGTATTTCTTTGCCAAGGAAAAAAATGGGAAGATTTTGCCTTGACTTCATTAAATCTAGATAAGAAAAGAGTAAAGATAATCTCTAATTGGACTGCAACACTCGATCTATTAAAAGTTGGAGCAACAAGAGATAATCATAAAAAAAAGGATAAGATAAAGTTATTGTTTGTTGGATGGTTAGAAAAAGAGAAGGGGATTATGGAAATAATAAAGACATTTAATAATCTTATTAAAAAAGACTATTCTATTCACTTAACTTTAATTGGTGATGGAAGGATAAAAAAAGAGGCTATTGAATACGTAAAAAGAAACAATTTATCAAAAAATGTTTTATTTAAAGGTTGGATGGAGTCAGATAAAATATTAGAATATTATAAAAACAGTGATATTTTTTTATTACCCTCATGGCAGGAAGGAATGCCAAATGCCTTGATTGAGGCTTTAGCTTGCAAGTTAGCTACAGTAACAACTTCAGTAGGTATGATACCAGATTATTTAACCCATAACAAGAGTTCCCTTATTATTAAGCCTAAAGATGAGGGTGCTTTAAACTCTGCTCTAGAAAAATTAATTACTAATTCAGCATCTAGGGAAATGATATCAAACGAGGGTTATTTAATTGCAAAAGAATATTTTTCAACAGAAAAATCTTTGAATAAACTTGCAATAATTATTAAAGAAACATTAAATTAGAACATGTCAAAAGGAAAACTATTAATAACAGGAGGAACTGGTTCTTTTGGGAACGCCTATCTAACTAAGGCGCTTAAGGATCAGTCATTTTCAGAAATAATCATATTTAGCAGGGATGAGCTAAAACAAGATGAATTAAGAAATAAACTTGGCAATGAAACAGTCAAGTTCTATATAGGGGATATAAGGGACTATAATGCTGTTAATAACGTAGTTCAGAAAGTAGATTATGTATTTCATGCAGCTGCTTTAAAACAAGTTCCTTCTTGTGAATTTTTTCCTGTAGAAGCTGTAAAAACTAATATTATTGGGACAAGTAATGTTTTAGATGCTGCTGATAACCATGGAGTTAAAAAAGTAATTACTCTTAGTACGGATAAAGCAGCATATCCAATCAATGCGATGGGGATGACTAAAGCATTAATGGAAAAGGTGATGGTGGCAAAGGCAAGAACGTTAAACAATGAAAAAACTGTTCTGTGTGGAACCAGATTTGGAAATGTTATGGGTTCAAGAGGTTCAGTGATTCCATTATTTATTAAACAAATAAAAGACAATAAGGACTTAACAATTACTAATCCAAATATGACTAGGTTCTTAATGTCTCTTGAAAATGCTGTAGAGCTTGTTGACTTTGCATTTAATAAAGGAGAGCAAGGAGATATACTTGTTCAGAAAGCTCCTGCTACTACAATTGAAACCTTGGCAAAAGCATTGATTGATCTTTTTAAGTCAAAATCGAAAATAAAAGTTATTGGAATTAGACATGGTGAAAAAATGCATGAAACCCTATTAACACAAGAGGAAGTATTTAAAGCAGAAGATCTTGGAGATTATTATAGAATAAAGCTAGATTCTAGAGGCCTTAATTATGATCAATATTTTTCTAGAGGAGATGTAGGTAATAACCTTTTTAATAAAATAAACTCAGACAATATTGAGGCTCTTGATCAGTATAATTCAAATAATACAAAAATGCTAGATATTGAATCTGTCCAAAAGATTCTTCTAGAGATACCTGAAGTTAAAAAAGAGCTAAAGAAATAAATTATATTTTGAAAATTTCTATAACAGGTGGTGACGGTTT
>MDTG01431364.1_pt1 | contig 17972 bp, 17 predicted proteins | sample 811421 | NCBI WGS metagenome assembly MDTG01 (sample SAMN05326645, study PRJNA326480) | marine metagenome | isolation source: seawater | place: Pacific Ocean: South East | collected 2011 | reverse complement strand
GTTAGCTTTTAGAATTTCTAAATTTTTTTTTATAAAATTTTTACTTCTAAAATAATGAGAAGGATGCCACATAAAATAATTCCCTTTAGATTTTTTATAAACAAATAAAAAATTTTTTATTGGATCTATTGTAATTTTTTGTCTAAATAATTTTATTCTTTTATCTTTTTTAGATAATTTTTTGCAAATATAATAACTTCTATCCACTGAATTATTATCAGAAACTATTATTTCAATTTTTTTATAGCTTTGTTGTAAAATACTTTTAATGGATTTTAAGATAGTTTTTTCAGAGTTATAAACAGGTATTCCAACGGATACTAAATTTTTATTTTGCATAGATTTTTAAATATTTTAGTTATTTAATTCTTTTCAAAAATCCATTTTTTGCAGAAGAAATCATTAATTTATTATCAATTTCATTATCAGTTTTAAAACTCTTGTTCTCTTTTAGAAATAATTTAACAGCTGTAAGAGGATTGTTTCCTTTGTTCCAAGGTCTATTTTTTACAAACTTATTTGGTAAATCTTCAACAATTGTATCAAATACAATACAATAACTATTTTTAGTTACAAATTTTGAGTAAAAAGATAATTCTTCATATACATGTTTACTTGAGTGATTTGAGTCAAGTATTACCATTATTGTTTTTTTATTTTTAGCAATTTTATAAACTCTTTTTTTTACTTTTTGGTCTATACTAGAACCTTCAATTAAAATTAAATTTTTATTAAAATAGTGCTTTTTAATTCTTTTTAGATTATGTTTTCTTATGTCAATATCTATTCCTACTACTTTTCTTTTTTTTTTGTCATTTTGAGAAAGCATATCTAAAATAGTAGAATGAAAAATAACTGATCCACCGTGAGCAATACCTGTTTCAATTATTAAATCAGGTTTTATCTTATATATAATTTCCTGGACACCTACTATATCTGATGGGTATTGTATAATTGGAATTCCAAACCAATTAAAGTGATAAGTATATTTGAGTCTATGTGATTCCAATAACCATTTTTTACTAATATTTATAAATTTTTTATCCTTACTTTGTTTGTTTACTTCAGCTTTGAATTGTTTTTTAAACTTATTAATTTGATTATTTGACATAGTATTTTTATACTAAAAAATAAGTAGAAATATTAGTAATTAATATGTAAGTAAAGAAAAATATTTGTTTATTAATTTTAATTCTATTCAAAACAAAAAGTATGAAACTAGTTATATTGGCAGGTGGCAAAGGAACAAGATTTGTTGAAGAAACATCTTCAAAGCCAAAGCCAATGATAGATGTAGGTGGAAAACCAATTATTTGGCAAATAATGAAGTATTATTCAATGTTTAATGTTAATGAATTTATTATTTGCTGTGGTTATAAACAAGAAGTTATAAAAAAATATTTTAATAAAATAAAAAAAGAAAATTGGAAAGTTAATTTGGTAGATACAGGACATGAAACAAATACAGCAGGAAGAATTAAAAAAATAAAAAAATATGTAAAAAATGAAAAATATTTTTTTTTTACATATGGAGATGGGTTATCAAATATAGATATTAATAAACAAATAAAGTTTCACGAAACTCACAAACGTTTTGCAACAGTAACGGCTGTTCAGCCTCCAGCAAGATTTGGTGCTATTTTGCTTGATCCTAATCACAAAAACCTTGTTAAAGATTTTAAAGAGAAAAATGATAATAATAATATTTTAATTAATGGTGGATTTTTTATATTATCTCCGAAATGTATAGATTATATAAAAACCTATAATAAAAGTTGGGAAATAGATATTTTACCCAAAATTGCGAAAGACAAACAACTTTGTGCATTCATACACAAAGGTTTTTGGAAGGCAATGGATTCTAGAAGAGACAAAGATCAATTAGAAGAAATAGTAAAAACGGGAAAAATTCCATGGAAAAATTGGTAATTAAATAAATTCAATATATGAAACCTAAGAAAATTAAACTAAAGAAAAATAAAGATAATAGAGGCTTTTTTTTAAAATTGTTTTGCAAAGAAAGCTTATCTAGTAGATTTAATAATCTTGATATTAAGCAAATTAATTACTCATTTAATAAAAAAAGAGGAACTATTAGGGGCTTACACTATCAAAGAAATCCATACTCAGAGCAAAAAATTTTATATTGTTTAAAAGGTAAAATTTTTGATGTTTTAGTTGATGTTAGAAAAAGTTCTAAAAATTATTTAAAATATAAAAAATTTATCTTAGACGAAAAAAAAGATGAATTTTTAATTATTCCAAAAGGATTTGCTCACGGATTTCAAACATTAACTAACAATTGTGTAATTCTATATTTTCATTCAGGTTTATATAAAAAAAATTATGAAAGTGGAATAAATCCAATGGATGATATAATTAAAATTAAGTGGCCAATAAAAAAAATTATAATTTCAAAAAAAGATAAATATCGCAGATTTTTATAATTATGAAATGTAAAAGTTGTTCTGGGAAAAAATTTATAAAATTTCTTGATTTAGGTATTTCACCGATTGCAAATAACTACAAAAAAAATATTGATGAAAAAGAAAAAAAATACCCGTTAAATATTAAAGTATGCAAAAGCTGCTGGTTAGCTCAAAATCAAATAATATTACCGAGTAAAAAATTGTTTAAAAAAGATTACTCATATTTTAGTTCATACTCCACGTCTTGGTTAAAACATTCAAAACATTTAGTCGAAATACTTATAAAAAAATTTAAATTAAAAAAAAACAGCAAGATTGTAGAATTAGCATCAAATGATGGGTATCTTTTACAATATTTTAAAAAAAAAGGATTTGATTGTATAGGTTTTGAACCAACATTGAATGCCGCAAAAGCTGCTAGGAAAAAAGGCATCAAAGTAATAAATAAATTTTTCTCAAAAAAAATAGCAGAAAAGAGTTATAAAAATAAATTTGATTTAGTTTTAGGTTTAAATGTAGTTGCCCATGTTCCAAATATTAATAATTTTATAACCGGTATTAGATTAATCTTAAAGGATAATGGAATTGCAGTTTTAGAATTTGCATATTTAGATTCCCTAGTTAAAAATAATGAGTTTGATACAGTTTATCATGAGCATTATTTTTATTATTCTTTAATTTCAATACAAAACCTTGTTGAGAGAAATGACTTGAAAATCTTTGATGTTGAGAAATTAAAAAGTCACGGGGGGAGTTTAAGAGTATTTTTAAAAAAAAAAAATGGCAACTTTAAAGTAAGTAAAAATGTAAATAATTTGATTAAAGAAGAAAATAAAAAAAAAATTAATAAAAAAATATATTATGATTCTTTTCAAAACAAAGTTAAATTAATAAAAAATAAAACAATAAGAAAAATCAATTCTATTAAAAAATCTAAAAAAACTTTAATAGCCTATGGTGCGGCAGCAAAAGGAGTAACTTTTTTAAATTATATAAAAATTGATGATAAATTTTGTAAGTATGTTGTTGATAAAAATCCAAACAAAATTGGAAAATATATACCAGGTACTAAAATTGAAATAATCGATAATAAAAGAATAGCTAGGATAAGACCTGATTATATATGGATCTTGCCATGGAACTTAAGAAATGAAATATCAAAACAACTAAAATATACAAAAAAATGGAATTGTAAGTTTTTAACAACAATTCCAAAAATACAATTAATTAAGTGAATATATTACTTACTGGTGCAACTGGGTTTATTGGAAATAGGGTTCTTGAGATTCTTTCAAAAAAAAATATTAATATTTACGCAACATATACAACTCAAAAACCAAGATTTTTAATTAACAAAAATATAAAATGGATAAAATTTGATATTTATAAATTAAACAGTCTAAAAATTAAATTACAATATGTAGATTTAGTTATACATTTATCCTGGCCATATTTGCCTGATTACAATACAAAAAAACATTTAAATCCTAACTTAAATGCACAAAAAAACTTTATTAAAAAATTAATTAATTCAGGAGTCAAAAACTTTTTTATTGCAGGTACATGTTATGAATATGGAAAAAAAAATGGGAAGCTAATAGAGGGTGCAAAAAAAAATCCTAATAATCCGTATGCCCTATCTAAAGATTTATTTAGAAAATATTTGTATAGGTTAAATAAAAAAAAAATAATAAATATAGTTTGGGGGAGAATTTTCTATATTTATGGATTTAATAATAGACGTGATACATTATATAATTTGGTTACTAAATCAAAAAGAATAAAAAATATAAGTGTTGCAAGCAACTTTTATAGAGATTATTTAAATATTGATGTATTAGCAAAAATTATTGTTATTTTATCCTTACAAAAAAAAAATTTCGGTGAAGTTAATTTGTGTTCAGGTTTTTCTATATCGCTTAAAAAATTGACAAATTATTTTTGTAAAGTAAATAAAATTAGTAACAATATAAATTATGAAAAAAAAATTAATAAATTAGAAGCAGATAACTTTTGTGGTAATAATAATAAATTGATAAAAATTTTAAAAAATTCTTTAAGCGAAAATAAATTTAATCAGCTTAAATTATTAATGGTTAAACACAAAAAATGAAAAAAATAATTCCTTACTCCACACAATATTTAAATAATGATGATATAAAATCAGTAAAAAAGATATTATTATCTAAAAACTTAACCAAAGGAAAAAAAACAATTGAATTTGAAAATAAAATTAAAAATACTGTTGGAAGCAAATATTCTTGCGCCATTATTAATGCTAGTTCTGCTCTAATCTTATCTTGTAGAGCGATAGGTTTAAAAAAAAATGATATTTTATGGACTACCTCAATCACATATATTGCCACAGTAAATGCAGGACTTCATTGTGGTGCTAAAATTGATTTAGTTGATATTAATCTGAATGACTATAACATTTGTGTTGACAAATTAGAAAAAAAATTAATTTATTCAAAAAAAAATAACTGTTTGCCAAAAGTATTAATTGTTGTTCATTTAGCTGGTTACCCGGCAGATTTAAAAAAAATAAATAGATTATCAAAAAAATATAATTTTAAAATTATAGAAGACGCCTCCCATGCTTTTGGTGCGGTTTATAATAATTCAAAAATTGGTGACTGCAAATATTCTGATATTACTGTTTTTAGTTTTCATCCAGTGAAAATAATTACTTCTGCTGAAGGAGGAGCCATTACAACAAATAATAAAACTTTATATAATAAAATTATTCAGTTAAGAGAAAATGGAATTCAAAGAAATAATCCAAAAAAAATTTATGACGATCCAAATTTTTATGATGTAGTTGATTTAGGATATAACTTTAGAATTAATGAAATAAATTCTTCATTAGGAATTTCTCAAATAAAAAAAATGAAACAATTTAAATATAAAAAGAACAAAATAGTGGAGTATTATTTTAGTTCATTAAATCACCCAAAAATTTACTTACCAAAATACTTAAAAAACAGAGTATCTTCATGGCATTTATTTATTATAAGATTTAAAGAAAGTTTAATTAAAAAAACAAGTAAATCTAAAATTATAAAATTTTTAAGAAAAAAAGGTATTTATGTTAATACCCACTATATCCCTTTGCAGTACTTTAAGTTAATAAAAAAACATTTAAAATTTTCACAGTTACCTAACGCCGAAAATTATTATAAATCATCAATTTCTATACCTTTATATCCCCATTTATCAAAAAAAGAACAAAAACTTGTGGTCCAAAGTATAAAAAAAATTATCGATTAAATTTAAATGATAAAAAAATTTAATACTTTCTTGGATGCCAAACATAAAATATATACTTTAATAATAATTTTTTTATGGTTTATATTTTCTTTACTTGAAATTATTGGCATAAGCTCAGTTCCTATTTTAATTTCTTTATTATTAGATGATACAAGGTTTTTTGAAATATTTTTTTTAAATGATTTAAAGTTAAAAATAATTGATTATCCAAAAGAAAAAGTTCTTCTTTTCTTTAGTATTTTTCTAATATTTTTTTTTCTTTTAAAAAATTTATTTACAGCTTTTCTTATTAATTTAGAATTAAACATTTATAGAAAAATTAATGTAAATATAAAAAAAAGAATATTTAGTTATTATCTAAATATTCCTTATTCAGAATATTTAAAATTAAATAGTCCTACGATAATTAGAATTGTAAGCGAAGACACTTCTTTAGCAATAGGTTTTTTAATTAGTTACTTAACTATAGTATCCCAGATAATATTATTGTCGCTTAGCTTAATTTTATTATTATACTGGAATTTTAATGTCACAATATTGATATTGCTTGTTTTTAGTATTTTATTTTTTTCAATATATTTATATTCAAGTAAAAAAATTTATAAAATAGGCAAAATTAAACAAGAATATACAAAAGACATTCTAAAAATAATAACCAATAGTATTGACAATATAAAAGAAGTTATAATTTATTCTAAAGAAAATTTTTTAACCTCATTATTTGAAAACAAACAATATAAAACTCAAGAACAAATTTTAAAAATATCTTTATATAAAAAAATACCAAAATTATTTTATGAATTTTTAGGGTTAAGTTTAATAGTTGTTGTAATATTATTTTATTTATTTATAGAAAATTCAATAGATGAAGTAATAATTTTTATATCTTTACTAGCCATTACCATATTAAGAATTTTGCCTGCAATGAATTTACTTACGCAAAATTTTTCAACTTTGAAATCTAGCGAGTATTCATTTAATTTGATTATAGATATTTTTAAAAAAACTAAAAACGATACATTAGAAAAAAATTTTTTAAAATCAGATTATATAGACAAAAAAATTGAATTTAAAAAAGATATTGAGTTCAAAAATATATATTTTTCTTATCCCCAAACAAGCGAACGATCTATAAAAAACTTTAATTTGAAAATTGGTAAAAACTCAACAGTTGGGGTTGTTGGTAAATCGGGAAGTGGAAAAAGTACTTTTATTAATTTATTGGCAGGATTATTAAAACCAAGTAATGGTGAAATTAGTATCGATGGAAAATCCATAATTGGAAGAGAACACTTTATTCAAAAAAAAATTGGCTATATACCCCAGGATAACTATCTTGTGGATGATACAATTTTAAAAAACATTATATTTTCAAATAAAATGGAAGATGTTGACAATAAAAAAATTGAAAAGGTTTTGGCTCAATCTCAATTAAAAGATTTTATTAAAGGTTTAAAAGATGGAATTCAAACGAATGTTGGAGAAAAAGGAATAAGAATATCTGGAGGACAAAGACAAAGAATTGGTATTGCTAGAGCGCTATATAATGAACCAGAAATATTAATCTTTGATGAATCTTTTAACTCTCTTGATACTTTAACAGAGGCAAAACTTGTAGAAGAAATTTATAAAATAAAAGATAAAACTATAATTATAATTTCACATAAACTAGAAACTTTATATAATTGCGATAAAGTTATTTTAATTGAAAATGGTCAAATTAAAGATTCAGGAACTCCAAAAGAAATTCAAATGAAATTTGTTAATTAATAATTTATTAAAAAATATGCAAATCATAAAAAAAATCGTAAAAAAAATATTAATGATGACCATTGGTTATGATTTATATGAAAAAAAAATATTTTTAGTTGGTAATAAACTTGCTTTTATTCAAAAAAAAATAAAAAAAATTAAAAATTTAAAAGAAGTAGAATTTTCTGTGTTTTCCCAGTGGGGCGATGATGGTATAATTAATTGGTTAATACAAAACATTCCAATAAAAAATAAGGTTTTTTTGGAAATTGGTACTGAGGATTATATAGAGTCTAATACTAGATTTTTACTAAAGTATAGAAATTGGAATGGATATATAATTGAAGGCAACAAAGATCACGTTAAGAATATAAAAAAACAAACTGTTCATTGGAAGTATGATTTAAACGTTTGTCAAAAATTTATAACAAAAGAAAATATTAATAATACAATAAAAAGTTTAAACTTAAAAAGTGAAATTGGATTATTAAGTTTAGATATTGATGGTATTGATTATTGGATATGGAAAGAACTAAAAGTTATAAAGCCAATTATTTTTGTATGTGAATTTAACTCAGTTTTTGGAGATTTAAATGACATTACTGTTCCATATAAAAAAGATTTTAATAGAACAAAATTTCATTATTCTAATCTTATTTATGGTGCTTCATTAAAAGCCTTTATTTCTATTTCAAATAAAAAGGGTTATAAATTTGTTGGAACAAATTCAAACGGAGTAAATGCTTATTTTGTTAAAAAAAACTATTATAAATATATAAAAAATAAAATTACAAAGATAAAAAGTTATATTTCAAAACACAGAGAATCTAGAGATAAAAATTATAAAAAAAACTTTATTAGAAACCTGGAAAGATATGAAAAAATCAAAAAAGTTGATTTAGTAGATTTAAATAGAAATAAAAAAATTAAATTAAATAATTATAATAAAATATATTCTACATCATGGGAAAGACAGCTTAATAATTAATGGTAAATATTTTCTACGATTATAAAATTTTTTATAATCAAAAGTTCGGAGGACCGTCTAGATATTTTTTATCTTTAATTGATCTTATAAAAAAAAAAGGAAATAACTGCTACATAAGTTCCCCAATATATTATAATGAATATTTGAGAGAATTTGACGTTAAAAACCCTAATTTAATTTATGGAAAATATTTTAAAAAGAAATTTAAATATACGAGTAAATTTTTTTCTTTATATAACTATTTAATTTCTTCATTAAAATTGAATTCAAAAAAATATGATATCTATCATCCAACCTATTATGGAAAAGGCTTATTAAATCTTCATAATGTTCCAATAATACTTACTGTGTATGATTTAATTCATGAAAAATTCAATTCAAAAGATAAGATAAGTTTAATTAACAATAAAAGATATTTATTAGAAAAAGCTGCTAAAATTATTTGTATTTCAAAAAATACACAAAATGATCTTATAAATTTTTATAACATTGATAAAAGAAAAACTTCAGTAATTTATCCAGGTGTAAAAAATATATTTGTCGAAAATAATGATGAAAAAAAAATTATATCCAAATCAAAACCTTATATTTTATATGTTGGAACCCGAAACAAATATAAAAACTATATTAATTTTTTAAAAGCGTATTCGTTATCATCTAAACTCAAAAAAGATTTTAATATTATTTTTTTTGGTGGCGGAAGCATTTCTTTGAATGAAAAAAAATTAATCATCGAATTAGGATTAGATATAAAAAATATCTTATATTTTGAGGGAAATGATAATAGAATTAAAGCTTACTACGAAAATGCTTCAATTTTAATTTATCCTTCACTTTACGAAGGTTTTGGAATTGTACCTCTAGAGGCCATGAACTATAGCTGCCCTGTAGTTAGTAGCAATACAAGTTGCCTACCAGAAGTTCAAGGAAATGCCTCACTGAAATTTGACCCATATTCTGTTGAAGACATTAAAGATAAAATTGAAAAAGTTTTATATTCGGAAGAAATAAGGAAAGAACTAATTTTAAATGGGAAAAATAGAATCAAACAATTTTCATGGGAAAAATGTGCAAATGAAACACAATTAATCTATGAGCAATTAATTTAGTTAAAATGATTTTAAAATTTTTTTAAAAATAGCATTTAAAAAAATAATTCCCACTAGCGCAAAGTTTTGCTTGTTTTTAATTCTAATTCTTGCTTCTTCAATTATATGATTAATAAAAGGAACTCCCGATGAATAACCACCCTTTTTTATTTCACCAATAATTTTATTTTTACTTGTTTTTCCAATTTTTAGTTTTTGTATTTTAAACAGTCTTAAGTAAAAATCATAGTCTGCAGAACATTTAAATCTAGTGTTATAGTATCCGATTTTTCTGTGGAATTTTTTTTTATAAAAAAAACCAGTTGAATGGGATGTTGCAAAATCAAAATTATAATTTAGCCTTTTTAAATTATATCCATATTTAATAATTGAGGTTCCTAAATAATTTCTTTTAACAGTTGAAAATAAAACATCCAGTTTTTTATTTTTAAGTTTGTTATAAATAATTTTTATTCCTCCAGGATGAATTAAATCACCACTATTACAAAATCCTAAATAATGACCATTTGCCAACTTTATCCCCTTGTTCATTGCATCATAAATACCTTTATCTTTTTCAGAAATAATTTTATCAATTTTATTTTGATACTTTTCTATTATTTTGTTTGTCCCATCTTTGGAATTTCCATTTATGATTATATATTCAATTTTTTTATTTTTTTGAGAAATGATAGATCTAATCGTATTTTCTATATTCACGACATCATTTTTTACAACGGTAATTAAAGATAAAGTTTTTGATTTATTATTCATGAATTTATATGTTTAAATATTATCCAAAAAAATATAACAATACATTTAATTTTAAAATAACTTTTATACAATGAAAATTTTAATCACAGGAGTTGCGGGTTTTGTAGGTTTTTCAATTGCAAATAAACTTTTAAAAGATAAAAGAAATTTTGTATACGGAATAGATAACTTTGACAACTATTACTCAATTAAATATAAAAAAAAGCGCTTAAGTCAAATAATAAAAAAAAAAAATTTTTTTTTTAAATATATAGACATCAGGCAAAAGTCAAAAATTCAAAATCTATTTAAAAATAATTATTTTGATGTTGTTATGCATTTTGCAGCTCAAGCTGGTGTTAGATATTCTTTAATTAATCCAAAAAAATATATAGAAGTAAATAAAAAAGGATTTGAAAATTTACTTAACGCTTTGAAAGAAAAACCTCCCCAAAAAATAATTTTTGCGTCTTCAAGTTCTGTGTATGGGAATTCAAAAAAGTTGCCAACAAATGAAAAAAATATTCTAAAGCCAAATAATGTTTATGCAAAAACTAAAATAAATAATGAAAAATTAGCAAAGATGTATAAGAAAAAATTTGGATTAAACATATGTGGCCTGAGATTTTTTACAGTATATGGAGAATGGGGAAGACCAGATATGTTTTTATTTAAATTACTTAAAGCATATAAAAAAAAAAATTTTTTTTATTTAAACAATTTTGGTAACCATACTAGAGATTTTACATATTCTGGTGATGTGGTAAAAATTTTAAATAAGTTAGTAAAATTAAAAAAATTTAATTTTGATATAGCAAATATTTGTAATTCAAACCCAGTCAACATAAGATTTATATGTAAAAATTTTCAAAAAAAATATAATTTTAAAAAAATAAAATTAGTTGAAAAGAATAAAGCTGATGTTCTAAATACTCATGGGGACAACAGAAAAATAAAAAAAATTGTAAAAATGAAAAAATTTACTCCATTTAATGTAGGATTTAAGAAAACTTCTAATTGGTATTTTAAGAAATCGATTTATAAATTTTAATTATGAAAATTTTTTATTGGTGTCCATTTATAGGTAATGTGGCCACTATAGATGCTGTAATAAATTCAATCGACTCAATAAATAAATATTCCAAAAAGCTTTTTGACCCATATCTTTTAAATACTGCAGGAGAGTGGGAGCCTAAAAATAAATTACTAAATGAAAAAAAAATTAAAACAATTAATTTTTATAATAAAAATGTTATGCAATATTTACCTAAATTAGGTTTTTTAAAAAGTAGATTTACATATATTATAATTTTTTTTCTTACAGTAGCAAAATTACACAAAGTTCTAAAACAAGAAAAACCTGATTATTTAGTTATTCATTTAATAACTTTTATTCCTTTATTTTTAATTTTATTTTTTAATTATAAAACAAAATTTATTTTAAGAATTTCTGGCTATCCAAAATTAAATATTTTTAGAAAAATATTTTGGAAAATTTTAGGAAAAAAAATTTTTATAGTTACAACGCCAACTTTATCAACTATGAAATTGTTAAATTCGCAAAACATTTTTCCAAGAGATAAAATAAAATATTTACCTGATCCAGTTCTAAAAATAAGTGAAATACAAAAAAAAAGAAATGAAAGTAATATAGTTGAAAAATATATATCTAAGGAAAATTCACTTATTTCGATTGGTCGATTAACTAAACAAAAAAATTTTACTTTTTTAATTAATGTATTCTATGAAATTCAAAAAAAATATGAAAATTTTAATTTAATTATACTTGGAGAGGGGGAAGAGAGAAAAATATTAGAAAAAAAAATTAATGAATTAAATTTATCAAATAAAATATTTTTGATTGGTTATAAAAAAAATATTTATGATTACCTGAAAGAATCAAGAATATTTATACAAACATCTCTTTGGGAGGACCCAGGATTTGTTCTACTTGAAGCTGGATACTCAAATAAAATTGTATTATCAAGTAATTGCCCAAATGGTCCTATAGAAATTTTAGATAATGGAAATAATGGCTTCTTGTATAAATTAAATTCAATTAAAGATTTTATGCAAAACTTTGAAAAAATAATAAATAGCAATGAAGCAACGTTGTTGAAAAAAAAAATTATGTTAAAAAAAAAATGTAAAGAATTTACTCTTTTTAATCATTTTAATAAATTTAAAGATATTTTAGAATAATGAAAATAAATATATTTTTTTTTATTTCTAATTTTAATTTTGGAGGAGCAGGAAATGCAGTTTTAAATTTTCTGAAAAAATTAAATAAAAATAAATTTAGTGTAAACGTTATATTTTTAGGTAAATCAGATTATTTAAATCATATTCCTAAAAATATTAAAATTTATCAAATAAATTCAAATTTTTTTTTTTTCAAAACTTTATTTTGTTTTTTTAAAATAAGAAAAATACTTAAAAAAGAAGTTTCAATTAATAAAAAAAATGTATTTATTTCGAATATCCATTATTCAAATATTTTATCAATTATCTTTCTTAGAAAAATAAGTTACTTGAAAATTTTCTTGTTTGAAAGAACCTCGTTGAAAGAGCTAGATATTTACTTTTCACTTTTATCATTTATTAAAAATAAACTAATTAAATTATTAATTAAATTACTTTACAAAAAGGCAGATGAGGTATTTTCAAATTCTATAACAGTTCAAAATGAACTTAAAAACCTTAGTATAAATGCCAAGATTATTTATTCAGGATCTTTAAAAAAAATTTTACCTAAAAAAAAATTTAAAAAAAAATATTTTTTTAAAATAATTTCAGTAGGTAGATTGACTAGGCAAAAAAATTATAAAATGCTAATTGATTCTATAAAAATTACTAAAAAAGAAAATTTTAAACTATTTATTTATGGAAGTGGAAAATTATATAATAATTTAAGACAATATATTGTAAAAAATGATTTAAGTTCAAAAATAAAACTTATGTCACATATTAAAAATAAGAACAAAATATATAAAAATGCTGACTTGTTGGTCCATACAGCTTTATTTGAAGGTTTACCCAATTCTATTGTAGATGCGATGAACTACAATGTTCCAGTAATTGCTTATAATGGAGCGGGAGGGATTTCGGAAATTTTAGGGCATGGAAGATTTGGAAAAATTATTATGAAAAATAGTAAATATGAAATTTCAAGAAATATAGATCAATTTTTACTTAAACCAAAAAATTTACAAAATAAAATATTAAGATCTAAAAAAATTTTAAAAAGGTTTAAAGATACCAAAACTGCAAATGTATTAGAAAAGGAAATATTAAAGATATATCAAATATAAAATGAAAACCATTGTCAGTATAATAATTCCGTTTTATGAAAATTTATTTTATTTAAAAAGATCTTTAAATTCAATTATACAACAATCTTTTAAAAATTACGAAATAATTATTATTAATGATAATCCCAATGTGAAAAAAATTTTAGAACTAAGAAACTTTATAAAAAAAATAAAATATCAAAAAATCAAAATTATTAATAATAAAAAAAATTATGGTGCTGGAGTTTCTAGAAACAAAGGCATTAAAGTTGCAAAAGGCGAATATATAGCATTCTTGGATAGCGATGATGTTTGGCATAAAAATAAACTAAATATTCAAATAAAAATTATGAAAAAAAATAGATATCTTGCAAGTCACACGACTTATAATTTAGTTGATGTAAGTCAAAATTACATTTCTTGTAGAAAAGCTAAAAATTTGAAATACAATAATTTACTAAATTCATGTGATATTGGTTTGTCTACTGTAATTTTGAAAAAAAAAATATTAAAAATGAAAAATCCATTTCCATCTTTAAAAACAAAAGAAGATTATGTGCTTTGGCTCAAACTTTCTAAAAAAGGAATAATTTTTTATGGAATTGACATAAAACTAGTAAATTGGACAAATACGCCTAGATCATTATCGAAATCAATTTACCAAAAAATTAAAGATTCAATCAGAGTATACTATGTTTATGAAAAATTAAATTTAATTCAATCGATATTTAGAACTTTAATTCTTTCGTTAAATTATCTTAAAAAAAATTAATGATTTTAATTCTCCAATCTTTTTTAATAATATTATTGACATTCTTATCATTAAGATTTGTTATTAAAAAATTTGAAGTATTACAAAGTAGATTTTATAATAGTCATCAAAAATTAATAGGAAAAGAGTCCGTCCCTTTAATAGGTGGAATAATATTTTTTATTTATATTTTATTTAATTTTTCAATTATTGGTTTTACTTTAATTTTTTTTTCATTTTTAATATTAGTTATAGGAATATTATCTGATATAAATTATTTAAATTCACCAAATAGAAGACTTATTTTACAATTATTTATAATATTAATTTTTCTTAATTTTTATGAATATAGAATTAACGATCTGAGAATTGATTATTTTAATCAATTTTTCTCAAGTGAATATTTTAAATATTTTTTTACCACAATATGTATATTAATATTAATTAATGGATCTAATTTTATTGATGGATCTAACGGTTTAAATTTAGGGTACTTTTTTCTTGTACTATCCATTCTTCAATTTTTAATTTTTAATAAGCAAATAAGTATTGATACAGATATTGTGAGAATTGTTTTATTTGGGATCTTTTTCTTGCTAATTTTAAATTTTTTAAATTTTTTGTATTTAGGAGACTCTGGTGCATATTTAGTTTCTTTTATTGTGGGAAGTATTTTAATTTATATATATCAAAATAATCCTAATTTATCCCCATACTTCATTGCTCTATTATTATGGTACCCTGCATTTGAAAATCTTTTTTCAATAATTAGAAAAAAAATAAACAAGATTAATCCAGTTAATCCAGATACCAACCATCTTCATCAATTAATATTTAAATTTATAAATAATAAAAAAAATTTTATTAAAATATATTCTAACCAAATTACTTCTTTATTAATTCTTTTATATAATTTTTTTATTTTTTTTATATCGATTAATTTTATTACAAAAACAAATTATATGATTTTACTTATAATATTAAATATAATAATTTATTTAGGAACCTATACTTTTTTAAAAGAAAATTTAAAAAAATAATTTACTTAATTTTTGGAAGCATTAAACCAAAGTTAAGCCAAAATAAAGTAGCACCATAAGTTGTAAAAAAACTGCCCGAAGGAATAATTGGAATAAGGTTAACTAATACAAATAATATACCAGATAATTGATAAATATTTTTATTTTTAAAAAAATATTTTATTGAGTAAAATAAATTAAATACAAATATTAATAAAAAAGATAGATATCCTATTAAACCAGTTTCAGAAATTATTTCTAAATGAAATTGGTGAGGATGTACTGAAGGATTATCCGAGTATCCGTCTTTTAAAACCTCTTGTCTATAATTTTTAAGCCCAACACCCATTAATTTATGATTTTCGAATACTTCTAAAGCAACTTTGTAATGTGAACCATAGTTTGAATTTATCACCATCTGAATTGGATCTTTAATCAATGGTTTAATAAACATTGTCCAAAATCTGTATTTATAGCTATCATTATTAAATACTATTAATGTTAAAATTAATAATCCTGAAAATATACTTAATATCTTTTTTTTATAATTTTTGTTTTCAAAAAATAGCAAAAATAATATCGACATTAGAAATATTTTAATAAAATTTGATCTTTCCCCAATAATAATTGATATAAATAAAAACAGAATTAAAAATATATAAAAAAAGTTTTTATTAATATTTTTATTTTTATTTTCATTTAAATATAAATAAATAAATGACAAAGAAATTAAAATAAAAGCTGAGTATAAATGACCTATTTTAAGTTCTTGATTTAAAAAACCACTTAATCTGCCAGGCATATACGATTTAAAGCCTAAAATATTAAAACCAAAAATGTATTCATAAACTAAATCTAAAGAAATTATAAAAAAAATAATCATCCAAAATTTAAAAATAAAATATTGATATTTTTTATTTGAACTTTTTAAATAGTAGTTTATTGCAAAAGCAAATAATATGAATCTAATAAAACCAAAAGATCTGGGGAATGAGTCGTAGAAACTTATACTGAATATTAGATTAATTAATAAAATTAACCAAAAAATAATTAAAGAATAAAAAAACTTGTTTTTAAAATATTTTACATCTTTTTTAGAATAAATTTCATATATAAATATTAAATCTAAAATAATAACAAATAAATTTATTATTCCTGATCCCAAAATTAGTATTATTGGTAAAACTGAAATAATTGAAATTGCAAAAATATTTAATTTACTTAAATTTTTATTTGAAATTAACATTAGTTTTTTAAAAAAAATAATTTAACCATATAAATGAGTATAATTAGACCATCTTTAAAGGCATTTACTTTTTTTTTTCCAGCAATTCTTTTTCTTTCAAAGCAATCAATAGACATCATTTTCATTTTTTTTCTAATAGCTTTAATTGGAAGTTCTACACAAAATGAAAAACTTTTTTGGTTTAAATTAAGATCATTAGCCATATTGGTCTTTCCTAAGACAAACGTGTACAGTATATCTGTAATGGGTAATTTAAAAAAAATCTTTCCAATTGTAGTAAATACAAAATTACCAATAAGAGTAACGATTGTGTCATCTTCACTTCCTGAATTTTTTTGATATCTAGATCCAAAAACAAAATCCAAGTTATTTTCAGATAATAAATTTACCATTAGGCTAATTTCTTTGGGATCAAATGATCCATCAGCATTAAAAATGCAGAATAAATCAGTTTTACAATTTTTTATTCCATGAATTAAGGCATCCCCATATCCATGATTTTTTTGGTAAACTATTTCTGCATTAAATTTTTTTACCGCATCAATAGTTTTAGTATCAGATTCATGAAGGATAATACTTAATTTAAAATCATAAACATTTAACTCTTCAAGCACTTTTGGTAGTGATTCAGATTCATTTTTAGCCGGTATAATTAAAGTTAAATTATTCATTTTATAAAATTCATTATTAAAAATGACCCTGTGTATAAATAAAAAACTATTACACTTCTATAGCTAAATAAATTTTTTTGATTTATTTTTAATTCAAATAACAATGTAAAGAGTATTAACATTAATGGATCATAGTATTTGTGATATATTGTATATTGGGGATTGCTAAGTAATAGTAAAAAAATAATTAATATATTTATTTTGTTAATTTTAAATAAATTTAAAATTACTATGAAAGAAATTGTACTAATTGCATAAAAAAAATAATTATTTTCAAAAATAAAATTTGATATTTGTAAAAAAATACCCCCACCAGTTAAATTAACATTATAATTAAATTTTAACGTAAATAAAAATACAAGTAAGAAGGAAACAAATAATATTTTTATATTTAGATAATTTATTTTAATACTATTTATAAAAATAAATGGAATTATATAAAATAATATAATTGAACCTACTATTAAAAATTTGTTACTATAATTTAAACTATTTATTTCTCCCAATCCACCAGGGCTTGCTGCTTTAAATAAGAAAATATTATCCAATGAAAATAAATAAATAAATGCTGGTAAAGACAAAATTATATTTATTAAAATAATTATAAATAATTTTTTTGATAATTTATATTCTGTATAAAAAAAATAAAAATAAAAAATAGAAAAAACTGCAAAGTTTGGACTTAAGTATGCAGAAGTTGTATACGAAAGAATAC
>MDTG01024579.1_pt1 | contig 17972 bp, 23 predicted proteins | sample 811421 | NCBI WGS metagenome assembly MDTG01 (sample SAMN05326645, study PRJNA326480) | marine metagenome | isolation source: seawater | place: Pacific Ocean: South East | collected 2011 | reverse complement strand
TTAGCCATCTCCGTTCCTCCCTTTAAAGTTTGGAGCATCACATAAATAATTATGTGATTCGTTATTAATAAACTTAAAAACTAATTCGTTATTAATGTCAAACGTTTAAAATTTAAATAAAAATTCTTAAAATTTTTTTTCAATTGAAAGTTTAAATAAAAAAAAAAAAATTAGTTAAAAAAGTTAATGTTTTCAATGTTTTTAATTAATTTTTGTAAAAATTTTCTAAAATATTTTTATATTTTAATTTAACTTTATGACGTCTAATTTTCATTGTTGGTGTTAATAATTCGTTATCAATAGTGAATTCTTCATCTGCTATAGCAAATTTTTTTATTTTTTCAGCTTGAGTAAGTTCTTTGTTAGTTTCATCAATTATATTTTTTATTTTTATATCGTCTCTAATAAAATTTTTATTTAAAACTAATAAACAAACTAAATATTTACGATTGTCTCCATCAACATAAGCCTGGTCAATTTCATCATTCAAACAAAGTAAATTTTCAATTTTTGATGGAGAAATGTTATCTCCCCCAACATTTACAATAATATCTTTCTTTCTGTCTGTTATTTTTAAATAACCATCATTATCTATTTCACCAATATCTCCTGTATGTAACCACCCATTTTTGATAACCTCATTTGTTGCTTGATTATTATTCCAATATCCTAACATAACGTTTTCACCCTTAACCAAAATTTCACCGTCATTAGCTATTTTAACTTTGTTATTAGAAAAAATTACTCCCACTGTTTCAATTTTTATTTTATTAACTGGATTGCATGATACAACTGGTGATGTTTCTGTTAATCCGTAACCTTGTAAAGTCTTTAAACCTAAAGAATTTAAGAAAATACCAACATTTTTATCTAGTGGACCACCTCCAGAAACAAAAGCTTTTAAATTTCCACCAAAATTTTTTATAATTTTTTTTCTTACCAGGATATCTAAAATATTGTTAATTAATACCTCATACAAAGTTAGTTTATTATTATTAAATATTTTTCTTCCTAATTGTAATGTTTTGAAAAATAGTTTTTTTTTAAAAAAGGATGCTTTACTAGCTGTGTTTAACATTTTGTTATAAAGATTGTTATAGAATCTAGGAACTGCAGTTAGAACGTGTGGTTTAGCGATTTTAATATTTTCAAGTAGTTTTTCTATTATTGGTGAATAATAAACTTTTGCTCCAAGTGAAATTTGTACAAATTGAACAGTGTGCTCATAAGAATGTGAAAGAGGCAACCAAGTCAAAAATCTTGGAGATTTAACATTTAGTTCCTCTACCAAACTTTTTGAATTTTCACAATTTGCTAATATTCCTCCGTGACTTAAAATTACACCTTTCGGGTTACCTTGCGTCCCAGATGTATAAATTATACACGCAGGGTCCTTTCTATCACAATTGCAGATTATATTATTATTTTTATCGCTAATTTTATGAAAATCTTCTATTTCGATCATTGTTTCAAAACCTATAACAAAATCAAAATTAAAATTAATTTTTTTTGCAGCACCTAAAATTGTTTTGTACAGTTTTATATTTGAAACTATAAGACCTTTTGGTTGACAATCTTTTAAAACAAATTCAAAGTCTTTCTGAGTATATGTTGTATAGTTTGGTACAGTTATAGCCCCTACTCCTAAAATTGCTAAATCACTAATCATCCACTCTGGTCTACCTTCTGAAACAAGCATGATTCTATCTCCTTTTAAAACTCCTTTGCCTTTTAAAAAATTTGAAATAGATAAAACCTTGTTTGATACTTTCTGCCAACTAAGAGATTTTATGGATTTATCATTATTAATGGTATGTAAAAAATCCCTATTACCGTATCTTTCGCTTTGCAGTTGGAAAAGTTCGTACAAATTATTTAATTTCTGAAAATTCATATTTTGGTGGGCGAAAAGGGAGTCGAACCCTTAAGGTTTCCCGGCGGATTTTGAGTCCGCTGCGTCTACCAATTCCGCCATTCGCCCCCTTTCTAATAAACTATTTTATATTTTTTTTTAATTTATATCTATTATATTTCGAAATAAATATGTTTAAAGAATTGTTTAAAAAAACTGTAGCTTTAGCTGCTCATAAAAGTGCAAAATTTTTCCTATCTTTTATTTGTATAATTGAAAGTGTTTTTTTTCCTATTCCTCCAGATGTGATGATTATTCCCATGACTTTAGCTCAAAAAAAACGATGGATACAAATCGCATCTATTGCAACACTTTCATCAGTCATTGGTGGAATTATTGGCTATGCCATTGGGTATTTTTTTTACAAAGAAGTTGGTATCCATATTTTTGAATTTTATGGTTTTGAAGGTTTCAAAAGCTTTAAAGATCAGATCCAGATAGGTAAAGGTTTCTGGGCTTGGATTGTTTTACTAGCTATCGCAGGTTTTACACCTGTTCCGTTTAAACTTTTAACGATTTCAAGTGGTCTAATTCATTTCAACTTTTTTATATTTATTTTAGTTGCAACTATAACACGTGGTTCAAGATTTTTTATTTTATCAGGCTTGCTAAGCTTTTTTGGTCACAAAATTCTTCCGTATATTGAAAAATTTTCAACTAAGATTATGATAATTATTTTTGGTCTGTTGATATTGGGATTTTATATTGCTTACTTAATTTATAACAACTACGAAGTATTTATAAATTAATGCAAAAAAGTAAGGATTTCTTAAAATTTTTACTCATAGCTCAAATTTTAATATTATTTTCAGTCTACTATATAGAATATGGGATGAATGTTTATGCTTGTAAACTTTGTAAATATCAAAGAGTTCCATACTTTCTCAATACTATACTTATAGTATTTTTAATTTTTAATAAGGTAAGATTCTTTAATTTTATATATGTTATTATCGTTTCTATAACAATAAATCTTGGAATTTCATTATATCATGTAGGTATAGAAAGAAATATTTTTACTAAAAATGAAGTATGTACAAGCATATCTTCCCCAGGAAATGAAAGAGATTTGTTAAAAGAATTAACTGAAAAAAATAACAATAGTTGTGCAAATGTGAATTTTAGATTACTCAAATTGTCACTATCAGAATTAAACTTTTTGACAAATATTGTATTTTTAATGATTTGTGTGCATATAATAAGAAATGAGAAGAAAAACAAAAATTGAAGAAGTTATAAGAGTAGATCATGCTGGTGAAAGAGGAGCAGTTAATATTTACGATGGTCAACTACTTGCACTACAATTACTAAAATCTGATCCAGATATGGAGAGTAAAATTGCAGAAATGAAAGAACATGAAAAAGAACATCTAAAATATTTTGAACAACAACTTGCGGAGAGAAAAGTAAGGCCAACACTACTTCTGCCACTTTGGGATATTCTTGGTGTAAGCTTAGGTTTTGTAACTGGTATTTTGGGTAAGAAAGCAACTATGCTATGTACTGCATCAGTTGAGGAGGTTATAGATAAACACTATCAATCACAAATCGAATATTTGGAGTCTGAAGAGAAAGAGGAAAAAGAATTATTAAAAAAAATAAAAAAATTCAGACAAGATGAATTAGATCATAGAGATACAGCATATGAGGAAGGAGCTACTAAAGATGGTCCTTTCTTTTTTTTAGATGCTGTAATTAAGACAGGTTCAAGAATCGCAATTGAAGTTGCAAAAAAGATTTAATTAAGGTTCAAGTTTAACGTCCCAATATAAATAATCTAACCAGCTTTGATGCAAAAAGTTTGGCGGAAAATTCCGTCCATTTTTATGAAGTTGTTCCTCTGTTGGTTTATACGGTTTAGTTTTTGGTATCATACCACACTCTTTTGGCATTTTACCTCCTTTTTTAACATTGCATGGTGAACAAGCTGTTGCAACGTTTTCCCATGTTGTTTGTCCACCTAAGGATTTTGGAAGCACATGATCAAATGTTAAGTTTTTTCTCTCTCCACAATATAAGCATGTAAATTTATCCCTTAAGAAAACATTGAACCTTGTAAAGTTTGGAAATTCAGATGGTTTTACAAATTGCTTTAGAGAAATCACACTTGGTAGTTTCATTGAAAATGATGGACTTCTAATCTCTCTATCATATTCTGAAACTATATTGACACGATCTAGAAAAACATCTCTCACTGCATCTTGCCAACTCCAAAGTGATAATGGATAGTAACTCAAAGGTCTATAGTCAGCATTAAGTACTAGTGCTGGACATTTTTCGAGTGGCAAATTTTGACATGTTGAAGCAATCATATTTATGAAAAATATATAAATTTATATTTATAAGCAAGATAAAGTTAATTTAAATCTCATTTTTTATAAATTTTAAACCTTCACTTAATCCTTCAGGGGATATTGCATGGCTCAAATTATCATAAACTTTATAATCTACATTAAATTTTTTTAATTTTAAAAAATCAACAGCTTGATACATTTCTTCCACAGGTACAATTTCATCTATATTGCCATGCAAAAATTTTATTTTCGGTTTACTGTTCAATTGTTTATTAAATATTTCATAATTAAATATTTTTCCAGAGTAACCAAGTACTCCTGCAACTTCTTTATGTTGGCTAATCGCATATTGAATACTGACCATTGTACCTTGTGAAAATCCAACTAAAAATAATTTGTTAAATTGTAAATTCAATTTTTCTAATTTTTCATTAATTAATACTTCAAGTTTTTTAATCGAAATTAAGCTTTCATTTACGATTTTTTCATTGTCTGTTTGCATGAGATCAAACCATTCAAATCCTTTTACGTTAATTTGACAAATATTAGGTGCATTTGGTAAGCAGAAATAAGTTTGAGGTAAAAATCTTTGCCAATACCTTGCTAAAGACAGTAAATCTTTAGCATCTGCACCATAACCATGCAAAATAAAAACTATACTGTTGCAATTATTAGACAAATTTTTCAATTCTAAATATTTTAAGGACATTTTTATTATATTTATAACTTTTTTATGCTACAGACAATTATATGTCTGAAAATGCTCTTAAATTTTTTGCCATTCTAGCAATGATAGCAGTGCTAATTGTTTTAATTAGAGGCTTAAAAACCTTTTTTACAGGTGGTGATCTAAATACCAAAAAAAAAAGTAACAAACTTATGCAAATGAGAATTATGTTACAATTTTGTGCTATCATTATTTTGATGGCTTTAGCATATATTATGGGTAAATAATTATTGATTATTAATCCACGAGATAAATCTAGGATCTGTAAAGTTTAAATCTCCTATAATTCTTCCTATTTCTTTTCCGTTGGAGTCTATAATTAAAGTTATTGGAATACCTCTTAATTTTAGTTCTTTAGTAAGTTTAAGCTTTATATCAAAAAAACTATCTAAATTTTTAACTTTAATTTCGTCAAAAAACGTTTGGATTTTATTATATTTTAAACTTTCAATATTGATCAGTATTATATTCAACTGATTTGAGGATATTTGTTCATATAAACTATCTAATTTAGGTAATTCCTTTTTACACGGAGCGCACCAAGTTGCCCAAAAATTTATCAGTGTTAATTTCGATGAAAAATCAGTAAAAATAATCTTATTTCCTTTTTTATTAATTATCTCCAAATTAGGTAGGTCTTTTGACTTTTCATGAAGCAACATATTATTGAACGTTTTAAGGATATTGGGTTGTGAATAGACATTATTAGTATTAAGTATTAAAAAAATAAATATTAAAAATAATATATTACGAAACATGAGTACATAATAAATGAATAGCAAAAAAACTAAAACAAATAAAATTTGGGGTGAAAGAATGAAGTCAAAACCTTCATATCTTTTAACTAAAATTAATGCCTCAATTAATGTTGATAAAAAATTATATTCTCAAGATATAAAGGCTTCGATAGTACATTGTAAAATGCTAGCAAAACAAAAGATAATCAAAAAAGATATATCTAATAAGATTATTAAAGGTTTGAAAAAAATTGAGAAAGAAATAGATCAAAATAAATTCAAATTCTCAGAGTTTAATGAAGACATACACCTTAATATAGAAGATAGATTATTTAAGATTATAGGCAATGATGCAGGATTTTTACATATAGCTAGATCAAGAAATGATCAGGTAACTACAGATTTTAAAATATGGACTATTGAAGCCTCTAAGGTATTAAAAACTGAGATTAAAAATTTAATCAAAGCATTATTGAAATTAGCAGAAAAGAATAAAAGCTTATTGATGCCAGGTTTTACGCATCTTAAAAATGCTCAACCAGTATTATTTTCACACTACTTACTTGCATATGTTGAAATGTTTAAAAGAGATTACAAAAAATTTAATAACGTTATTAGCAATTCATGTGAAAATCCACTGGGGTCAGTAGCTCTTGCTGGAACTAGTTTCAATATAGACAGAAATTATACATCTAAATTGCTAGGTTTTTTAAAACCTACTGATAATTCAATAGATGGAGTTTCTGATAGAGATTATGCATTAGAATTTTTATTCGTAGCAAGTTTATGTTCAATGCATTTATCAAGATTTGCTGAAGAAATTATTTTATGGAACTCTGATATCATAAACATGATAACTATTAATGATAAAATGCTTACTGGATCATCCATAATGCCGCAAAAAAAAAATCCTGATGCTGCAGAATTGATAAGAGGAAAAACAGGGTTAGTTTATGGATATCTAAACTCACTTTTAATCACAATGAAAGGTCTTCCGTTATCATATTTTAAAGATATGCAGGAGGACAAGAATCCTGTTTTTAAAACCTTTGATATTTTAAGTCTAAATTTAAAGATTGCAAAAGAACTTGTTGAAAATATTTCACCAAATAAAAATAATATGAAAAAATTTGCAAGTCATGGATTTACAACAGCAACTGATTTTGCAGATTATCTTGTAAAAAAAGGTTTAAGTTTTAGAGAGGCTCATAAAAAATCTGCTAAACTCGTTAATATTGCAGAGAGAAAAAATATACAACTCGATCAATTAAGTTTGAAAGATATTAAAAAAATAGACAAGCTAATTCAAAAAGATGTATTAAAAATATTAAAAATTGAAAATTCTGTTTATATTAAAAAATCTTACGGTGGAACTTCATTACAAAATGTTGTTAAAATGCTAAAAAAATTAAAAAAAGAATTTAAATGAAAAATATTTTAGGTTTAATAATTTTATCAATTATTTTTTTTTCTGCTTGTGGAAAAAAAAACCCACCAGTATATCAAAAAAATTCTGTGATTATTTATAAACAGTCCTAGATTATAAAAATGGATTTATTAAAATTTAAAAATAAAAAACTTTATCTTAATAATTTTAAAATTGAAAATATTTTAAAAAAGAGACATACACCTTTTTATCTTTACTCTCTTGATCAAATAAAAAAAAATATTGATCAAATTAAATCATCCTTTAAAAATTTTGATCCTTTAGTTTGTTACGCAATTAAAGCAAACTCAAATTTAAGCATTCTTAAAGAACTAAAGAAAGAAAACTTAGGAGCAGATGTGGTATCTATTGGTGAACTTAAATTGGCCTTAAAAGCAGGTATTAATCCAAATAAGATTGTATTTTCTGGTGTTGGCAAAACTGATAGTGAAATAAAATTTGCAATTAAAAAGGGTATTTTATCGATAAATGCAGAATCAAAAAACGAGATTCAGTTGATAAACAATATTTCAAAAAAATTAAAAAAAATACAAATATTGGAATTAGAATTAATCCAAATATTAAAGCGAGAACTAATAAGAAAATTACTACTGGAAGTAAAATCAATAAATTTGGTGTAAGTATTTCTGAATTTTTTAAAATAATTGAAAACAAGAGTAATTTTACCAATATAAATATATTTTTACTAAGTGTGCATATTGGAAGTCAAATAAAGGATATCAAAGTTTATAAAAAAGTTTTGAGACTAATAAGTAAAAGTTTAATTAAATTAAAAAGTATGAAGCATTTTATTGAATATGTCGATCTTGGTGGTGGCATGGGTATCCCATATTTTAAGAAAGATAAAAAATTTGATTTTAAAAAATTTGGATTAGAGATTAAAAAATTTCATAAGAAAGAAAAAATAAAAATTATATTTGAAATTGGGAGGTTTATTACAGGTAACAGCGGTTTCATTATATCTAAAATTATTTATATAAAAAAAATTAAAGATCGTTATTTTGTGATTTTAGATACAGGAATGAATGATATGGCTAGGTCAGCGATTTATGAAGCATTCCACGAAATAATTCCATTAAAAAAAAATACTAAAAAATTATCAAAAAAAGTTGAGTTTGTCGGACCCATTTGTGAAAGTAGTGATACTTTTGGTGTTTATAAAAATTATTCATTTTTGAAAGATGGGGATTATGTTTGCATAACAAATTGTGGTGCTTACGGTAGAACATTAAGTTCAAATTATAATATGAGACCACTAATAGAAGAGATAATCTTGACTAAAAATAAGTATAAAACTGTCAGATCAAGACAAAATATTAATGATTTAATTTAAAGTGATTTTAATTAGATCTATAATTTTCAATTTATTGCTATATTTTGGAATAATATTTTCCTGCGTAATTGGTTTACCTCTATTGTTATTACCAAAGTATTTTTTAAAAAAATTGAGTTCAATATTAGGTTGGTATTTCATTTTTTTAGCAAAGTTTGTTTTGAATACATCTGTAAATATTTTTGGACAAGAAAAATTGAAAAGATCACAAAAGTACTTTGTTGCATCGGCACATCAGTCTATGTTCGAAACATTTGTCTATAATTACTTAATACCAGATGGATTTTTCGTATTAAAAAAAGAACTTACGAATATTCCAATATTTGGATTATATTTAAGAAAACTAAAATGTATACCGATTGAAAGAGATAAAATTACAAAAGAGAATCTAAATTTTTCTCAAAAGATATTAAAAAATATATCTGATGGAAATACGCTCATTATTTTTCCTCAAGGTACACGCGTTCCATTTAATGAAAATGCCCCTTTAAAAAAAGGCGCAAGAAGAATTTATGAGAATCTTAAGATTGGTTGTATACCTGTAAAACTTGATACAGGAAAGGTTTGGCCAAAAAATAGTTTCTTAAAGTACCCGGGAGAAATAAATTTTATATTCAAGGATTTTATAGAACCTAATTTGTCAGGTGAAGAATTTATTAAAAAACTTGAAAATTCTTTCTACACTTAATTTTTATCTAGCCCTGCTTCAACAATTTTTTCTCGTATCTCCCTTGTTTTTTTAAATTTTTTTAATAAAAATTCTCCATTATTGTCTTTTATAGCGTCTAAAACTTGTTTTAAATCATTGTTGAATTTTTCTAATAATGAAATTATTTCGTTTTTATTACTTAACATGATATCACGCCACATTACCGGATCTGAAGACGCAATTCTCGTAAAATCTCTAAAACCACTTGCACTGAATTTAATTACTTCGGATTTAATATCCTCTTCCAATTCACTAGCTGTGCCTACAATGTTAAAAGCAATTAAATGTGGAATGTGACTAGTTATTGCCATAATAGAATCATGATCTTTTGACTTCATTGTAACAGTTTTGGACCCAAATTTTTCCCATATGGAATTGATAAATTTAATATTTTTTTCAGAACACAGATTACAGTTTGTTGAAATAAACCATCTATTTTCAAATAAATTTTCGAATCCATGTTCTGGTCCACTTTTTTCTGTACCAGCAATAGGGTGACCTGGAACAAAAATTTTATTTTTTAAAATTGTTTCTGCTAACGCTATAACATTTGTTTTTGAAGATCCTACGTCAGTAATTATGGTATTTATTAACTTAAATTCATTCAAAATTTTAAATATTTTTTCATATGAACTAATTGGTGTACAAATAAAAATTAAATCTGATTCTTCAATTTTTTGGTTTATTTCTGAATTAAAAAAATTACCAAGTTGTAGAAATTTACTTTTCTCCAAATTTTCTTTGGAAGAGTCAATAATGTTTATCTGCGTATTTTTGTTGATTTTTCTAACAGCTCTAGCAATTGATGATCCAATCAAACCAATTCCAATTATTGTTATAAATTTCATTAAAAATTTTTCTCCAAAATATCGAGAAATTTTTTATTCTCATTGTCATTTCCAATAGTAAGTCTTAATGAATTATCTATTTCATATGAATCCATTTTTCTTAATAATATATTATTTTCTGCAAAAATTCTAAAAGCTTCTTCACTAGTAAATTTAGCATGATCAAAATTTAGTAAAAAAAAGTTAGCTACTGGTTCATAAGTTACTATTTTTTTTGAATTAACTTTATCGAAAATAATTGGTAACCATTTGTCATTGTGTTTAATATTTCTCTCTAACCAAGTATCATCATTCAACGCAATACAACCTGCTTTTTCAGCTAAGCCTGAAATATTAAATGGAGGTTTAAATAAATTGACTGCCTGAATGATATCCTTAGATCCAAATCCCCAACCAAGTCTCAAATTTGCTAATCCATATATTTTAGAAAACGTTCTACATACTACTGTATTTAAAGATTTATTAAAAATGTCTAGTCCACTTTTATAATCTTTTTTTGTTACATATTCAGCGTATGCATCATCTACCATTAACAATACATTCTCTGGCAAACCTTTTCTCAATTTGATCATTTCTATTTCACTGATATATGTTCCAGTTGGATTATTTGGGTTTGCAATAAATACGATTTTAGTTTTGTCAGAAACTAATTTAAGAGTCTCTTCGACTGAAAATCTGCTATCAACATTCTTCGAATACTTTACTATTGCACCGTTCAGTTGCGAATATATTCTATACATTAAAAAAGATTTTTCAGCAACAATGACCTCATCGTCTTTCGATATGAAAGACTGACAAATTAAACTTATAATTTCATCAGAACCAGAGCCAATGATAATTTGATTTTGATCTACATTAAATTTCTTTGAAATCGTTTGTTTTAAATTTACGCTATTCCCGTCTGGATATTTTTTTAAATCTAGTTGTTGATTAATAATATTCAAAACGTTTGGGGATGGACCTAACGCTGACTCATTTGCTGAGAGTTTTATTGGACTCTTTATGTTCTTAAGATTAGATATCCCTCCAACATACGACTTAACATTTACTATTTTTGTCTTTGGTAAACTCATTTTTGACGTTCTTACAATACTTCTTTAATACAATCAAAAAAAGTTCATAGTTTGACAAAGAATTAGCCTTTTAGTACAAAACCTCACCGCCGATTTACCGAATTGCGGGCGATAACAGCTAAAGAGGAAATCGCATAGCGATTTTAAAATATGAATTTGGATTATAGTAAAATAAACAAAATAACCATAAATAAACCCCTTAAACTTGATTGTGGTGTAACTTTAGAAAAATTTGATATTGCATATGAAACCTATGGTAAATTAGATGAGTCAAAATCTAACGCTATACTAATTTTCCATGCTCTTTCTGGTGATCAATTTGTTACAGGAATAAATAAGGTTACTGGTAGAGAAGGCTGGTGGAATTATGTTGTCGGTCCAAATTTACCAATTGATACAGAAAAATATTTTATAATTTGTGCTAATGTCATCGGTGGTTGTATGGGCAGTTCTGGACCAAAAGAAATTAATCCTAAAACTAACAAACCTTATGGCTTAGATTTTCCAGTAATCACAATTAAAGATATGGTGAGTGCTCAAGTACATCTTTTAGATTTTTTAGGAGTAAAGAAAACTCTTTCTGTTTTAGGAGGTTCAATGGGTGGTATGCAGGCACTGCAATTTTGTTCGTTATTTGCAGATCGAACATTCTCAGCTGTACCTATAGCATGTGCCGCAAGTCACTCTGCGCAAAATATTGCATTTAATGAACTTGCGAGACAAGCGATTATGGCCGATCCAAATTGGGATTCAGGTAATTATTTTTTGAGTGGAAAAATACCTAGAAATGGTCTCGCAGTAGCAAGAATGGCTGGTCATATTAGTTACCTATCTGAACAAGGTTTGCAAAATAAATTCGGAAGAAAATTGCAAGAAGGTGAAGGTCTTAATTTTTCTTTTGATGCTGATTTTCAAGTTGAAAGTTATTTGAAATACCAAGGTTACGCTTTTGTTGATCGTTTTGACGCCAACTCGTATTTATATATTACAAGAGCAATGGACTACTTTGATTTATATAAATTAAATAATGGAGATTTGTCTAAAGCTTTTAAAGATACAAAAGTGAAGTTTTGTATTATTTCCTTTTCCACTGATTGGCTATATCCAACTCAAGAAAGTAAAAAAATAGTTATAGCACTAAATTCAATTGGTGCACAAGTAAGTTTCGTTAATATAATAACAAATAATGGTCATGACTCATTTCTTATTGAAGAGCCAGAATTTTTTCAAACACTGAAAGGTTTTTTAGACTCAACATACGAGGATTTTAAAAATGAAAATTCAAGATGATGTTTTAGCCGGTTTAATTGAAATAAATTCTAAAGTCCTGGATGTCGGCTGTGGTGACGGTAACTTATTGCTTTATCTTAAAAAAAATAAAAGAATAGATGGACGTGGACTAGAAATAAACCAAAAAAATGTACAGGAATGTTTAGGGAAAGGTTTGGCTGTTGTTGAAGGAGATGCAGAAAAAGATCTAATTAATTACCCTAATAGATCATTTGATATAGCAATCCTTAACCAAGCTATTCAACAATTTTATGAACCACGTAAAGTATTGAATGAGCTATTAAGAATTGCTCATAAAGCAATTATAACTATTCCAAACTTTGGGTACTGGAAAGTACGTATTAATCTTCTTTTAACGGGCACCATGCCTATAACAAAAACTTTGCCACATTCATGGTATGATACGCCTAATTTACATATGAGTTCTATTAAAGACTTTTACAACCTGTGTAACTTGGATAATATTAAAGTTATCAAATCAATATCAATTTCTTCTAATAAAATTAGTGATATTACGTCAAATAACTTAGAAATTAAAAATCTAGTTTCTGAACTGGGTGTATTTGTTGTAAGCAAATAATCTAAATTTTTTTAGTTATACTTTTTATTAAACTTTTTTTTAACCCTATTTGACTTGTTAAATTTGCATATATTTTTTTCTTAACAATACACAAATATACTCCATTAAAATATTTAAAAAAAAATGAACCAAGTTTCTCTATTAAATCTTTATGTTTTTTAACAATAAAAAAATTTTTATTAGGAAAATAAACTAGACGTTTAATAGATTGAGTTTCAAAAAAACTATCATTTAATAAATTGTTAATCTGATTTTTTGAGAATCCAATGCCTGAAGAAAAGGGACTTTTGCCAGAAATGTACCATGATGATTTTTTGTTTGGAACAATTAAATATAATTTACCTTCAGGAGCTAATGTTCTCCAAATCTCTCTTAGGCTTAGTTTTAAGTTGTAAGTATTTTCAAGGTAATGAATTAGAAATGCATGATCAAATGATGAATCTTGAAAAGGAACTCTATCTTCATCAATTAGAACTTTATTTGTTTGATGAATATTTTCATTAGATATTCCCATTCTTTTTGAATAGCAGTATGATAATGTTAAATTGTAATTTTTTAAAAAATTTAAGTATGGTAAAGAATAACCAAAACATCCGATATTTTGATGATTATGTAAACAACAATATTTTTTCAATTTAAACTCTATGTGATGCGCTAATAAATTTCCAATAGAACTATTATAAAATTTCTGATAATTTAGAAAATCAAAATTCATTATGAACCACTTAAAAGTTAATTTAATTAAATGTCTTTCAGACAATTATTCATATATTGTTTTTAATTCAAATTCAAAAAAAGCCATAATTATTGATCCTGCAGATGCAAATCCATTGATAGATGCAATAACTGAATTAAAACTTGATTTAGAATACATATTAATTACCCATCATCATCAAGACCACGTTGATGGTAATATGGAGCTTAAAAATAAATTTAATTGTAAAATTGTTGGTTTTGCTAATGATGCAAATAGAATTCCTGGAATAGATATTATGGTCAAAGATAAAGAAATATTTAATTTCGAAGACGAGGAGATTCAGTTAAATTTTTCTCCAGGTCATACCAGTGGTCATGTTTTCTTTTATTTTAAAAAGAATAAGTTAGCATTTGTTGGTGATGTTGTATTCTCATTAGGATGTGGTCGTATCTTTGAAGGAACTGCAAAAGATATGTATCAATCTGTCATGAAGATTAAATCTCTTCCTGATGAAGTAAAAATTTATTGTGGTCACGAATATACTGAAAGTAATTTAAAATTTTGTCTAACATATGATCAAAATAACGAACATTTAACTAAAAGAGCTGCTGAAATCAAATCATTACGTAGTAAAGGCCTTCCAACTGTACCAACTACAGTTTTAAACGAAAAACAGACTAATATTTTTTTTAGATGCGATGATAAAGCGATTTCTCAAAAACTTGGTCTTGAAGGACATGTGGAAGAGAAAGTATTCAAAAAATTAAGAGAATTAAAGGATAATTTTTAAATTAATATTTGCTCTCTTTCTTGACATAGTTGGATCGCTGGCTATATTGCGCGAAATTATATATATGACTTTTGCAGTAATCAATACAGGCGGAAAACAATATAAAGTTAGCACTAATGATAAGCTAAGAATAGAAAAACTTTCCAATAAAGAAGGTGGGTCTGTAGAATTTAAACAGGTGCTGATGATAAATAGCAATGACAATATGGAATTAGGTTCACCTTTAATAGAGGGTGCTAAAGTTGAAGCAAAAGTAATAAAGCAAACAAAAAATAAAACCATTTTAATTTTTAAAAAAAGAAGAAGGCATAATTCTAGAAGAAAAAATGGTCACAGACAAAAAATGAGTGTTGTGCAAATAACGAAGATTTTTGGAAAAGGTGGCAAACTTTTGTCAGAAACTAATAAAACTGAAAACAAAAAGGCAAAAACTACTGCAAAAAGAAGTGCGTAGTGATATAATTAATTATGGCAACTAAAAAAGCAGGCGGATCATCAAAAAATGGAAGAGACAGTGAAGGACGTAGATTAGGCGTCAAGAAATTTGGTGGTCAAAATGTAATACCTGGAAATATTATTTATAGACAAAGAGGTACAAAAATGTACCCAGGACAAAATGTGGGTATGGGCAAAGACCATACTATCTTTTCAAAAATTGAAGGCAAAGTTAAGTTCCAAAAGAAAAAATTTGGTAAAACCTTCATATCTGTAGTTCCTCACTAATTATCATTAAGACTTTAGTCTTAAATTAAACTAATATTAAAATTATGAAATTTTTAGATGAGGCAAAAATTACTGTAAAAGCTGGTGATGGAGGAAATGGCTGCTGTAGCTTTAGAAGGGAAAAATTTATTGAATTTGGTGGTCCAAATGGTGGTGATGGTGGACACGGCGGCTCGATTATTTTGTCAGCTAGCAGTAGTTTAAATACATTGATAGATTACAGATTTACTCAACATTTTAAAGCTGAAAGAGGTGAAAACGGAAAAGGAAATAATAAAACAGGAGCCTCTGGTAAAGATTTAACACTAAAAGTTCCAACTGGTACACAGATATATGCTGAAGACAAAAAAACATTACTTTACGATTTAATTAAAGAGGGTGAAAACATTAAAATTGCTAATGGTGGAAAAGGTGGCCTTGGTAATACAAGATTTAAAAGTTCTACAAATCAAGCTCCTCGAAAAACTACACAAGGAGTAACTGGTGAAGAATTTGAAATATGGCTAGAATTAAAAATTATTGCTGACATTGGACTTGTAGGTTTTCCAAACTCTGGAAAATCTAGCCTCTTATCTATAACAACAAGGGCCAAGCCTAAAATAGCCGATTATCCTTTTACAACTACAAATCCAAATTTAGGTGTTCTGAATATCGATAACAGAGAAATAGTAATTGCAGATATTCCAGGATTGATTAAAGGCGCTCATAAAGGTGTAGGTTTAGGAGATAAATTTCTAAAACATATAGAGAGATGTAAAAGTTTATTACATCTAATAGATATAAATGAGGATAATTTGTTTAATCGTTACAAAATTATAAGAGAGGAATTAGAAAAATATAGTCCTGAGCTTTTGAATAAAAGAGAAGTAGTTGCTTTTAATAAAATAGATTTATTAGACCAAGAAGAGATTAAGGAGAAAATAAGCGATTTTAGGAAATATTTTAAAAAGGAATTTTTTAAAATATCGATTTTAAAAAAGAATAATATTAAAGAGTTATTGAGGGCATTAAAATGATTTTAAATAAATCAAAAAGGATTGTTATTAAGATTGGCTCATCATTATTAATAAAAAAAAATAAAATTAATACAACTTGGGTCAACAAAATTTCAGAAGATATTGCTAAACTTTCTAAAAATAAAATTGAAATTATTATAGTTACTAGTGGAGCAATTGCCATCGGTTGTAAATATTTAAAAATTAATAGAAAAAATCTCAAATTAAAAGAATATCAAGCTGTATCAGCTATTGGACAAATCGAATTGATCAATCTTTTTAAAAAGTTTTTATCTAAGAAAAAGATAAAGATTGGTCAAATTTTATTAACTTTAGAAGATACTGAAAACAGACGAAGAGCACTAAATGCTAAGGATACGATTGAAAATATTTTCAAACTTAATGGTGTACCTATTGTGAACGAGAATGATACTACTGCTACAAGTGAAATACGTTATGGTGATAATGACCGCTTAGCGGCGCGTGTTGCACAAATCACATCATCAGATACTTTGGTAATGTTATCAGATATTGATGGTCTTTATACTAAAGATCCGAAGAAGTTTAAAAACGCTGAACATATTAAAGAGGTGAAAACCATCACAGAGAAAATTTTAAAAAGTGCATCAAAAAGTCTTACTGATTATGGCTCGGGTGGAATGATAACAAAAATAGAGGCAGCAAAAATATGTATGGCCTCAGGTTGTCGCATGATTTTAACTAAAGGGTCTGTAAATAATCCATTAAGTAAATTGGAAAAAGAAAAATTTTGTACTGTATTTATTCCAAATACAAATAGATATAACGCAAAAAAAAAATGGATACTTAACAGTATTAAAAATAAAGGGTCAATTATAGTTGATGATGGAGCTATAAATGCATTAATAAGAGGCAAAAGTTTACTACCAGTCGGTATAATCGACGTTAATGGTAAATTTGATAGAGGTGATACAGTCTCTATCCTTAATAAACCAAATAAGAAAATTGGAATTGGTGTGACTTCTTATTCAAGTGATGAAATTTCAAAAATCAAAGGTATAAAGAGTGACAATATTAAAGATAGGTTGGGTTATATATCTAGAGGTGAAGTGATACATATTGATAATATGGTTTTAATTAAATGAATAAATTAAATTACATTCGTAGCTTAGGAGCCAAAGCTAGGAAGGCATCTGATGACCTGTCAGTCTTATCTGAAAATAAAAAGAATTCAGTATTAAAATCCTTTTACTTAAACATAAAACAAAATGTTAATAAAATTCTAAAAGCTAATAAAATAGATGTAATATCAAGTCAAAAAAATAAACTTAAAGAAAATTTAATTGATAGAAGTATGCTTAATAAAGAAAGAATTAAATCCATACTTAACTCGATTGAAGAAGTGATCTCATTCAAAGATCCTACTCACAAAGTCATTGCAAAATGGAAACGTCCCAACAATCTATTAATAAATCGTGTTACAATTCCTATCGGGGTATTGGGTGTTATATATGAAGCACGTCCAAACGTTACTTCTGACGTAGCAATATTAAGTTTTAAATCTGGAAATTCTGCAATACTTAGGGGTGGTAAAGAAGCCTTGCAGTCAAATATTATTATTTCAAATTTATTTAGGTCGAGTTTAAAAAGAAACAACATAAATCAAGACTGTATACAGTTGGTAAATAATACCGACAGAAAAATTGTTGATTTAATGTTGTCTAAAATGTCCGATTATATTGATATTATCATTCCAAGAGGTGGTAAAAGTCTTGTTAAAAAAGTATTAGAATTATCTAAAGTACCTACGATAGGTCATCTGGAAGGATTGTGTCATG
>MDTG01440452.1_pt1 | contig 17973 bp, 13 predicted proteins | sample 811421 | NCBI WGS metagenome assembly MDTG01 (sample SAMN05326645, study PRJNA326480) | marine metagenome | isolation source: seawater | place: Pacific Ocean: South East | collected 2011 | reverse complement strand
GATCGACATGCGCACACACCCTATCCAGGGTGGCGGCGTCGTAAGCAACTGGCAGCAGGTCGTTGAAATAGTTTTGCCCATGGCTTGACCAGGCCAGATGCTCGGAAAACGACTCCGGCTGGTAGCGTTCCAGCAATATTTGCAGGCGCTGTAAATGTGCCGTGTCGAGTGGCTCTTCACCGCCAATCGACAGGCCGACGCCATGAATAGAGAGCGGATAATGCTGGCGAATCTGTTGCAGGAAGTGGTGAAACGGACCCCCGGCAACCATGTAATTCTCTGCATGGACCTCGAAGAAACCGAGCTCCGGTAGCGTCTCGATAATTTCGGCCACATGCTGGCTTTTCAGGCCGATGCCCGCCCGGTTGGGCAGGCCCCGGAATTTAGCGGGGGCGCGCAGGCTGACGTCGGTTAAATGAGCATTAGGCATACACTTCGCTCCCCCGCGATTTATCAGGCTTTTTCTTTGTATTCCTGCAGCTGACCAAAGCCGGTTGGCGATGAGGCAGACGGGGTCTTTTCACAGGTGCCGGCCGGGACATATTTCCAGGCATTGCCCTGCAAATCGGTTTTTGCAGTGCCTGCGCATGTGGTGCCAGCACCTGCTGCGCAATCGTTTTTACCTTTCATGGAAATACCGAAGCATTTCTCGTTGTCGGCGGCATGGGCGGTGGTAACAGTGGCAGTCGAGATCGCAACGGCTGCGCCAAGCGCAAGGGCCAAGCTGGCAGCGGATACAGCGCGGGTGCTTTTGTTAGTCATCTGTATATCTCCAAGGCTTCAAAGATTGAGCGGATCTGTTGCTGGCTCAGACCGGCGATTTATCACCTGATGAGCGCCAGTTATAAGCGAGATGATGATGTCGCTCGCTTGAGACTAAAGAGCCGTCAGCGGTGTTTTTGTTACAGCGGGCAAATAAACAATTTCAGCGGCGCTTGGATAACGCGCGAAGTGCCCGGCTCTGGCAAAATAGCCGGCATTGAAGGTCTCAGCGCAGAATGCCTGCGCAGACGAATAATTGATGAGTGGTTTATGAGCGATAACGTGCAAGCAGCCGTGGTGCGGATGGAAGCGCTGGTGCCGGAGCTGGATGATGCAGCGCTGCAATGGGCGTCACGCTTGGGCCTTGCATTGCAGGGCGATGCCGATTTTGCCTTGCAACTAGGTCCCGCTGGCCTGCAACTGAGCGAGCTGGGTGACAAGGCGCCGGGGCCGGTCAAGGTCGACTTTGTTGAAGGCGCGGTGGCGCACCGGCGCTTGTTTGGCGGTGGCAGCGGGCAGATGATCGCCAAGGCCGTCGGCATTCAGCAAGGCATACGCCCGGTGGTGCTGGACGCTACTGCAGGGCTTGGGCGCGACAGCTTTGTGCTGGCAAGTCTGGGTTGCAATGTGAGCATGATCGAGCGCCAGCCGCTGATTGCCGCCTTGCTGGAAGACGGGCTGGCGCGGGCACGGCTGGATCTGGATGTAGCACCGATCTGCGCGCGCATGCGCTTGCTGCAAGGCAATGCAATCGAATTGATGAGCGCGTGGCAAGGCGATGCCCCGCAGGTGATTTATCTCGATCCGATGTTCCCGCATCGCGACAAGAGTGCGTTGGTGAAAAAGGAAATGCGCCTGTTTCGGCCATTGGTCGGCGACGATCAGGACGCTCCGGCGCTGCTGGCGGCCGCGATGGCGCTGGCGACTCACCGCGTTGTGGTTAAACGCCCGCGCAAGGCTCCGATAATCGAGGGGTTCAAGCCCGGTTATGCGCTGGAAGGTAAATCCAGCCGTTACGATATTTACCCGCTGAAGAAGCTTCAGTAACCCTGCCGGTCAGTTGCGCCCGGCAGATTACGGCTGATAGGCGCGGATGAACATTTTCACGCAATCGCTGACGTGCAGTTCCGCTTCCTGCGGGCTGTGCGCCGCGCGGCAACCGATCAGCAATGCAAAATTGCTGGTGCCCTTGAGCAGGCAGAAGAACTGATCCGCCGCCAGTTCTGGTGTCTCTACCTTGAGTGCGCCGCTGCTGTTAGCCTGGGTCAGCAGGCGCGTCATCTTGTCGATCAGCGTTTGCGGGCCTGCCTGGAAAAACATCTCCGGCAGTTTCGATTCCTGCGTGCTCAGGCTGACCATCACCCGGTGCAGTTCGATGGACTCGCGGCTGTTGATCAGCGTGTGGAACGCTCTGCCGATATTCATCAGAACCTTCTCTATCGAGACGTCTGACGTCAGTTCAAAGAGGCCTTCCGGTAACTGCGAGGTGCACTTGGCGGCCACTGCGGCCGAGAACAGCGTCTCTTTATCGGTGAAATGGTTATACACCGTAAGCTTTGAAACACCTGCTTCGGCGGCAATCGCATCCATGCTGCTGCCGTCATAGCCATTGCTCAGAAACAGCGATTGCGCCGCATCCAGAATGGCTTGGCGCTTGGCTTGATCCTTGGGACGGCCCGGGCCGTTGGTCTGCAATATTTTGTCGGTCATTGGCTGATTATAATACTGGACTGCCGAGTTTAGTATTTTTACTATACCGCTCAGTATAAATATTCTAAACCTTCTTCAAAGGTCTGCTGTCATGCTGCGTCCTATTGTGAACCTAACCTTGCCATTGGCGCTGGTTGCATTGCTTGCCGCTTGCGGTAAGGAAACGACCTCGGAGCCGGTTATTCGCGCTGCGATGGTGACGCAGCCGCAATCTGCCATCGAGTTGCAGGAGGCTTACCCGGGGGAGGTTCGCGCGCGCTTCGAGCCTGAACTGGCTTTTCGCATCGCCGGCAAGGTCAGCAAGCGGCTGGTCGATTCCGGGCAGCGGGTGAAAAAGAATCAGGCGCTGGCCGAACTCGATCCGGATGACATGCGCCTCAAGCTCGATGCAATGCGGGCTCAGCTCGCGGCAGCCGAAGCCAACCTGCAGTTGGTGAAAACCGAACGGGATCGCTACAAGACCCTGCTCGGTCGCCAACTGGTCAGCCGCTCGCAATACGACAACACCGAAAACCTCTACCGTGCAGGTCTGGCCAGGCTTAATCAGGCCAAGGCTGAATACAAGGTGGCCAGTAATCAGGCCGATTACGCAGTGCTGCGTGCCCCGCAGGATGGGGTTATCGCTGAGCGGATGATCGATGTTGGCCAAGTGGTTTCGCCGGGGCAAACGGTGTTGAGCCTGGCTGCCGATGGCGACCGTGAAGTGCAGATCGACTTGCCTGAACACATGGTTTCCAAACTTGAAATCGGCCAGAAGGTCGCCGTGGAACTGTGGTCGCAGCCGGGTAAACGCTACATCGGCTACATCCGCGAGATTTCACCCTCAGCCGACGCGCAGTCGCGCACCTACGCGGCGCGAGTGGCCTTCAACACCGACACCACGCGCGTCGCGCTGGGTTTGAGCGCACGGGTATTCATTCTCGAGAAAGATCAGGACGCGCTGGCAATTCCGCTTTCGGCGTTGACCGCAGAAGGGCAGCAACCCTATGTCTGGTGGCTTGATCCGGCAACCTCGACACTGCACAAACGGCCTGTGCGAGTGGGCCCGTACGGCGAGCGTCTGGTGCCTGTGCTCGAGGGCTTGAGTGTCGATGACTGGTTTGTTCTGGCCGGTGTCGAGGTGCTTCACGAAGGCGAGAAAGTGCGCCCGGTGGACCGTGATAACCGCACTGTCGAGCTGACTGGTCAGGAGCCGCAGTAATGGGCTTCAATCTATCGGCTTGGGCGCTGAAAAACCGCCAGATCGTGCTCTATTTCATGCTGTTGCTGGCCGTTGTCGGCACACTCTCTTACACCAAGCTGGGGCAGAGTGAAGATCCGCCCTTCACCTTCAAAGCAATGGTGGTACGTACCGATTGGCCCGGCGCCAGTGCCGAGGAAGTGGCCGAGCAGGTGACCGACCGCATTGAAAAGAAATTGATGGAGACCGGCGAGTACGAAAAGCTCATCTCGTTTTCGCGGCCGGGCCAGTCCCAGGTCACCTTCATTGCCAACGATGCGATGGGGCCCAAGGACGTTAACGAGCTCTGGTATCAGATTCGCAAGAAGGTCGGCGATATCCAGCATACGTTGCCGGAAGGCGTGCAAGGGCCTTTCTTCAATGATGAATTCGGCACCACATTCGGCAACTTGTATGCACTGACCGGCAAGGGCTTTGATTACGCCGTGCTCAAGGATTATGCCGAGCGTGTGCAGCTGCAACTGCAAAGCGTCAAGGATGTCGGCAAGGTCGAGTTGATCGGGCTGCAGGACGAGCGCATCTGGGTGCAGGTGTCCAACACCAAACTGGCAACGCTGGGCGTGCCGTTGCAGGCTGTGCAACAGGCGCTGCAAGACCAGAACGGGATTGTCAGCTCAGGGTTTTTCGAGACCGCCACCGACCGCGTGCAAGTCAGGGTTTCCGGGCGCTTCACCACGCCCGAGCAGATTCGCAACTTCCCCATCCGGGTGGCCGGGCGCACCTTCCGGCTCGGCGATATTGCCGAGGTTAAACGCGGCTTCAATGAGCCCGCGGCGCCGCGCATGCGTTTCATGGGTGAAGATGCCATTGGCCTGGCCGTGGCGATGAAGGACGGCGGCGATATTCTGCAACTCGGGGAATCGCTTGAAACAACCTTTGCCAAGCTGCAGAGCGATTTGCCCGCCGGCATGCAGCTGAGCAAGGTGTCGGACCAGCCCGCTGCGGTTAAAGCCGGGGTTAACGAGTTCGTTAAAGTGTTGGCCGAGGCCGTGGTGATCGTCTTGCTGGTGAGCTTCTTCTCGTTGGGGCTGCGCACCGGATTAGTGGTCGCATTGTCGATTCCGCTGGTGCTGGCCATGACCTTTGCGGCGATGTATTTCTTCGGCATCGGCTTGCACAAGATATCCCTCGGCGCACTTGTGCTGGCGTTGGGCTTGATGGTGGATGACGCCATTATTGCCGTCGAAATGATGGCGATCAAAATGGAGCAGGGCTATGACCGCCTCAAGGCCGCCAGCTTCGCCTGGACCAGCACTGCATTTCCGATGCTGACCGGCACCTTGATTACCGCCGCCGGTTTCTTGCCGATTGCCACTGCCCAGTCCGGTACCGGTGAGTACACCCGTTCGATCTTTCAGGTTGTGACCATCGCCTTGTTGGTTTCTTGGTTTGCTGCCGTGGTGTTTGTGCCGTATCTGGGCGATCGGCTGCTCCCGGACTTGGCTAAATTGCATGCCGCCAAGCACGGCGGCAGCGCAGGCGGACATGACCCGTATTCAACGGCGTTTTATCAGCGCGTGCGGCGTGTGGTGGGGTGGTGTGTCGAGCGCCGTAAAACAGTCATTGTTTCGACGCTGGTGCTGTTTATCGGCTCGGTGTTTTTATTCAAGCTGGTGCCGCAGCAGTTCTTCCCGGCATCCGGTCGTCTTGAACTGATGGTCGACCTGAAACTGGCGGAAGGTGCTTCCCTTGAAGCCTCCGAGGCGCAGGCGAAACGCCTTGAAGCCATGCTCAAGGATCATCCGGGCATTGATAACTATGTGGGCTACATTGGCTCAGGATCTCCGCGCTTCTACTTGCCACTCGATCAGCAACTGCCAATGACCAGCTTCGCTCAGTTCGTGGTGTTGGCCAAGGATCTGGAGCAGCGTGAGGAGTTGCGCAAATGGTTGATCGATCTGATGGCGACCGAATTCACCACCATGCGCACCCGTGTTTCGCGTCTTGAGAACGGCCCGCCGGTGGGTTATCCGATCCAGTTTCGGGTGTCTGGTGAGCACATAGACGAGGTTCGCGCATTTGCCCGCGAAGTGCAGCGCAAGGTGCGTGAGAACCCTTACGTGACCAACGTTCACCTCGACTGGCAGGAGCCAAGCAAAGTGGTGCGCCTGAATATAGATCAGGAGCGCGCACGGGCACTGGGCGTGAGCACGCGCGAAGTGTCCAACTTCTTGCAAAGTACTCTGGTCGGCACGCCTGTCAGCCAGTACCGCGAGAACAATGAGCTGATTGCGCTGGTGATTCGCGGGGCCAAGGAAGACCGTGAAAAACTCAGCATGTTGTCGAGTTTGTCGGTGCCAACAGGTAACGGGCGCAGCGTTGCGTTGGCGCAAATCGCCTCGCTTGAATACGGCTTTGAAGAGGGCATTATCTGGCGCCGTAAGCGCCTGCCAACGGTTACGGTGCGGGCTGATGTTTATGGGCCGGAACAGCCCTCGGCATTGGTGCAGCAGATTCTGCCAACGCTGGAGCCGATTCGTGCACGCCTGCCTGGTGGTTATCACCTTGAAGTGGGCGGCACCGTTGAAGACTCCGGGCGCGGGCAGCGCTCAGTGAACGCCGGCATCCCGCTGTTTGTAGTGGTGGTGCTGACCTTGCTGATGTTGCAGTTGAAGAGTTTCTCACGCACCGCAATGGTGTTTCTCACGGCGCCGTTGGGGTTGATTGGGGTCACCTTGTTCCTGCTGATCTTCAATCAGCCATTCGGCTTTGTTGCCATGCTGGGCACCATCGCCTTGTCCGGGATGATCATGCGTAACTCGGTGATTCTGGTGGACCAGATCGAGCAGGATATCCTCGCCGGTCAGGATCGCTGGAATGCGGTGATCGATGCCACCGTGCGCCGTTTCAGGCCGATTGTGCTCACGGCGCTGGCCGCTGTTCTGGCGATGATCCCGCTGTCGCGCAGTGTGTTTTACGGGCCAATGGCAGTGGCAATCATGGGTGGCTTGATCGTCGCGACCGCGCTGACACTGCTGTTCCTGCCAGCGTTGTACGCCGCCTGGTTCCGGGTAAAACCGAGTGAAGCGCACACCGACTAAGCACGCTTGAGCAGGCAATAGGGCAGCGCATCTGCTCCATTGCCTGTCGGTCGTCCGGCCTGTGGGCTAGGCTAGGTCGAGAGCTGCAGCGCTGTCGGTTTGCTCCGGCATGACAATCCATTCACATTTGCTGCGGCATAATCGACACCTACACCTTATCGGGGGATCGTTATGCAAGTCTCACGCTGCATTCGCTTCACGCTAATCGCCTTGGGCATCGGCAGTGTTTTTCCGGCACTGGCGGGCGAGGCCCAAAGTAAAACCTTCGGCTGGATCGAGGAGGCGATAATCGAACCGGAGGCCATCACCGTTAAGGCCAAGCTCGACACCGGGGCCAAGACGTCATCAATGGATGCCAAGGACCTGGAAACCTTCAAGAAAGATGGCGAGGACTGGGTGCGATTCATGGTCGAGTTGAAAGACGCCAACACCGGCGAAGTCAGCAACTCGCCCGTTGAGCGGCGGGTGGTTCGCAGGATCAAGGTGCGTGGTGCTGGCGGGCAGGAAAGCCGCCCGGTGGTGATGATGAAAATCTGCATCGGTAACGAAGTCTACGATGAGCAATTCTCGCTGAAAAACCGTGGAAAGATGAATTATCCGGTGCTCATTGGCCGTCGCACGCTTGAGCATTTAGGCGCGGTCGATGTTTCCCAGACATTCACCACCAAACCCAAGTGCAAGCTCTGAGTTGTCCGGCACCCTTGTCCTTTTGCCTGGCCTGATGCACTAGTTTCAGAACAACTCAGGCGCTAATACCGGCTTGATTGTTTCTTGACGCTATTTTCACCAGCGCTTGCCTACTGTGCGCGCACTGACACCTTGAACCGCCCAAGCCCGGCTTATACAGCCGGGCCGCATACCTGGTGCAGTTCCGCCAACCGTCTCGCGAGCGCCCCTCTATGAATAAACTCCCGCAAATCACCCTGGCTTTCTGGGTGATGAAGATTTGTGCGACCACTCTCGGCGAAACCGCCGGTGATTTGTTGTCGATGACCCTCAATATCGGCTATGCAATGAGCTCGCTATTACTCATCAGCGTGTTTCTGCTGACCTTGTTGGGGCAACTCTATTCACGTCGCTACCACCCCGCGTTGTACTGGGTGGTCATTCTGGCAACCAGCACTGCCGGCACCACCATGTCGGACTTTATGGATCGCACACTCGGGCTCGGTTACGCCACTGGTTCGGCATTGCTGATCGGCATCTTGCTGCTGACCTTTGCCGTGTGGAAATACAGTGAAAAGTCGCTCAACGTTGAGCACATCACCACCCGCAAAGGTGAGTTGTTCTATTGGGTCGCCATCTTGTTTTCGAACACACTGGGCACCGCCCTCGGTGATTATCTGGCCGATGATTCGGGGCTGGGTTTTGCCGGTGGCGCGCTGCTGATCGGCAGCCTGATCGCCGCGGTTGTGGTACTGCGTTTCGTCACCAGGATTTCGCCGGTGGCGCTGTTCTGGATTGCTTTCGTGCTGACCCGTCCGTTTGGCGCAACGCTTGGCGATTTCCTGACCAAGACACACGAGCAGGGCGGCATGGGCTTCGGCACTATCGGCTCGTCAGCTATTCTCGGCGCGATCCTGCTGCTGATGATCGTAGGAGCCAGCATTGCCCAGCGCCGGGCCCCGGCCACACTGGTCGCCAACCCCAGCGCATGACTCAGATTACAGTGGCACCTGATGCCAGGTGCCACTGCAAAGTGACCAACGATTTTTTCACATCGGGCTGACATTCCACTAACAGCGTGCTCCGTAAGCTGGCTTCATTCTAGGCTCAGCTGCAGGACTCGAAGTGACCAAGCCCACTACTGACAACACCCCTAACTCATCCTCTTTCGCTTGGAAAATCAGCTTAAGCCGACCCATGCAGATTTTGTTGGTTTCGGTGTGGTTGCTGGTTTTCAGCAATACCACATTCTGGACCACAGTCTGGCAAGGCATCGGCGGCTGGGATAACGGCAGCCCGCTGTTTTTGCTGAGCCTGCCAGTGCTGGCACTGCTGTGGACATTTGGCCTGCTCACGCTGCTGGCGTGGGGCCGGATGACCAAGTGGGTGCTGGGCCTGTTCCTGATCGTTTCGGCTTCGGCCAGCTACTTCATGAACAGCTTCGGGATTGTGATTGATTACGACATGCTGACTAACGTGGTGCAGACAGACACCCGTGAAGCGCTCGAACTGCTCAGCCCGCGCATGTTCATCTGGATCGCGTTGTTAGGCGTTCTGCCTGCGTTTCTGCTCACCCGCATTGAAACCCGCAAGTTCAGCTGGAAGCGTGAGCTGACCATGAAGCTGGTGAGTGTGGTGGTTGCCCTGGCCGGTATCGGCGGCATCGCCATGAGCGAGTATCAGTCCTACGCCTCGTTGTTTCGCAACCACCGCGAAATTCGTCTGCAACTGACGCCGTCCAACGTGGTGTCTGCCGTCAATGGTTATGTGCGTCGTGAACTGAAAACCCCGACCCAACTTGAAGTGATTGGCGCCGATGCTCACCGGCAGATGCGCGTGGGTAATGCTGTGAAACCACGCCTGACCATTGTGGTGGTCGGTGAAACGGCGCGTGCCGAGAACTTCGCGCTCAATGGCTACAAGCGCGACACCAATCCTGAGCTTTCAAAGCAGGACATCATCAACTTCACCAACGCCAGCTCGTGCGGTACGGCCACTGCGGTATCGGTGCCGTGCATGTTCCAGCAAGCCGGTCGTGATGATTACAAGCCGTCGATGGCAACGTCCCGCGAGGGCTTGCTGGATGTGTTGAAACACGCCGGGGTCAACGTGCTCTGGCGCGACAATAACTCCGGTTGCAAAGGTGCTTGTGATCGCGTGGCGAGCGTTGATGTGTCAAATCTGGGGCTTGCTGATATCTGCGAGGCGGGCGGTGAGTGCCACGACGAAGCATTGCTCAGTGGCCTGCAGGATTATCTGGACACGCTCAAGGACGATACTGTGGTGGTGCTGCACATGAAAGGTAGCCACGGCCCGTCGTATTCCAAGCGCTACCCGCAAGCGTTTGAGCACTTCACTCCGGTGTGTCAGAGCAGCGAGCTGGATCAGTGTTCAACCGAAAGCATCGTCAATGCTTACGATAACTCACTGCGTTACACCGATCATGTCCTGGCGCAGACCATTAAATTGCTCAAGGCTAATCAAACGCGCTTCGACACCGCCATGCTGTATATGTCCGACCACGGCGAGTCGCTCGGCGAGAATGGCATTTACCTGCACGGCCTGCCTTACGCCATGGCGCCGCAGCAGCAAACGCATATCCCGATGATTCTGTGGATGTCCCAAGGCATGGAGGAAACCGCCAACCTGCAGCCAGGTTGCTTGCAGGGCGTTAAGGATAAGGCTTGGTCGCAGGATAATCTGTTCGATTCGGTGTTGGGCTTGATGGCTATTCAAACCAGCGTGTATGACCCGGCCCGCGATATGTTCCATCAGTGTCAGGCGCCGCAGCAGGCTTCAACCATCAGCGGTGTGCAGGAGAAGGGCGTTAACTGATACGGCCAATTTGCACCGATAAGCCCCGGATTATTCCGGGGCTTTTGCATTCTGGGCCAACTATTGCTCGGCAGGTTGATCCTGATTGCCGTCCATTGTGACCTGGCGGATTGACAGCCTGAACTCGGCAGGCAACACCCGCTTGGCCGCGCCCTCAACCAGCGAGTCGAGTGCTGGGTGATGGCTCAGCTTGCCGGCCTGATCACGGCGCAACACGCCCTGGTCGAGCAGGGTCTGGATGAAGTGACGGAACAGGCTCTTGTCGAAGAATTCCGGCGCATTGAGGCCGTGCAAGATCGACAGACGCTGAGCCATGACTGTACACAGGTCTTCCAGTTCTTCGGCGCTGATGGTGTTCTGTCCGGCGTTGATCAACAGCGCGGTGGCCATGTAGAAGCGCTGCAGGGTTTGCGCCACTGTGCGCGAGAGTAAAGTCAGCAACACGAACTGCCGCGAGCTTGGTGCCGGGCGGGTGTAGGCGTCGTTTTCCTGTTTGAGCAGGCCTTGCGAAACGAACGCCGCCAACCACTGGTCAATCACCGCATCGAGTTCGTCGAGGCTCCAGCGGATAAACAGCTCGCTCTGCAAATACGGATAAAGCGCACGGGTGTAGCGCAATATCTGTTCGCGGCTGTTGCGCGCACTGCTCTGGAAGAAGCTGGCGAGCAGCGCCGGAATCGCAAATATATGCAGCACGTTATTGCGGTAGTACGTCATCAGGACTGCATTTTTCTCGTCCAGATAGACAATCTTGCCCAGACGATCATCCTGCTGTGCGAGCAGATCCATACGTGCGACGTACTCGATCAGCGCCGCGCCATCGCCTTCCGGCAAGGTGGCATGCGGTGAATAGGGCACCTCACGGAGCAGGGCCAGATACAGATCCAATACCCGCGCCAGCGAGCGCTCATCCAGCGCCAGCTTGCTGGTGGACAGCAACGCCAATGCCACCAGATTCACCGGATTGACCGCAGCGGCTTCATTGAGGTGCTGGGCAACCCGCTGGCCGAGTCGGTTGGTTGTGGCGTTGAGCCATTCGGGGCGATAGGCCGGTGCTAAATTCTGCTGGCGCCAATCGGGTTGTTCAGCATCGAGGAATTCTGCCAGTTTGATCGGCTCGCCAAAGTTGACCCACACCTGGCCGAAGCGCTGCTTGAGCGCGCCGATGACTTTGAAGATATCGAATATCGACTCTTTCTTCTTGCTCGCGCCGCGCAACTCACCGAGATAGGTGCGGCCTTCAAGCACACGCTCGTAACCGATGTAAACGGGCACGAAAACCACCGGCATGCGGTTGTTGCGCAAGTAGCTGCGTACGGTAATCGCCAGCATGCCGGTCTTTGGCTGAAGCATGCGGCCGGTGCGTGAGCGGCCACCCTCGACAAAGTACTCAACCGGGAAGCCCTTGGTGAACAGGGTATGCAGGTATTCATTGAATACCGCGGTGTACAGCGGGTTGCCCTTGAAGGTGCGGCGCATGAAAAACGCGCCGCCACGGCGCAGCAGGCTACCGACCACGGGCATGTTGAGGTTGATACCCGCGGCAATGTGCGGCGGCGTCAGGCCATTGCGAAACAGCAGGTAAGACAGCAACAGATAATCGATATGGCTGCGGTGGCAGGGCACGTAGATCACCTCGTGGCCTTGCGCGACGTCCTGCACGCCCTCGATATGATTAACCTTGATGCCGTCGTAGATCTTGTTCCAGAACCAGCTCAGCACCAATTCGAGGAAGCGGATCACCGTATAGGTGTAATCCGAGGCAATTTCATTGCCGTAACGCAGCGCCTGCGCTTCGGCTTTTTCCAGGCTGATATTGTCGTGGCTGGCGGCGTCACTGATGGCCTGACGAACCTGCGCCGAGTGCACGAGCCCCTTGACCAGATGACGACGGTGCGAGACATCCGGGCCGATAACCGCGGCTTTCTGATTGCGAAAGTGCACGCGCAGAATGCGCTGAACCATGCGCAGGGTGCGCTCATGGCCTTTGTTCTGAGCGACCAGATCGCGCAATTGGATGGGCGCGGCGAACTGTACGCGGGTTTTGCGGCCCAGAATCAGAATGCTGAACAGGCGCTTGATGCGTCCGGTTACGGCCCAGCTATCGGCAAACAGCAGTTTCCAGGGGCTGGTTTCGCGGTCGGGCGACTGGCCCCAGAACACGCTGACCGGGATGATTTGCGCACTCAGCAGTGCATCGCTGCTTAGCGCGCTGACGAGGCGGTCGAGCGTCGGCGAGATTCCGCGTTTATCCTGCCGACCAAACCAGCCAGGCGCCGGGGTCAGGTAGAAAAAGGCGTTGGGCTCATCCAGCGAGCCCAGAGATACCGGCAGCACCGGGCGCGGCAATCCGGCCTTGGTGCATTCGGTGTCGACCACCGCAAGGTCGGTCATCGAGGGCGATTGCAGTACGTAAAATACCGGCGTGCCGCGGTCGAGTTTGAGCGACAAGGATGACTGATTAATGGTTTCCGAGCGTACCCAGAGGTACAGCAGGCGGCGCAGTGTGCCGAAAACAAGACGGTGTAGCGGTGAGCGGGTCATACGGAGTCTGCTGGTGATTTCAATCGAGCGAATGCTCGGGGGCGCTAGTGTGACGCATCGCCCGCAGCGGGGCAAAATCTTCTCATTACCAGAGCGTTCAGCACCGGTGTCTGCTCTTGGCTTTTACTGGCCTTGGACGTAAAACATCAGATAACCAGTTGAATTAGCACTTTTCAGCGAAATTCGTTGAATTATACTGAGTCTGGATTGCAGGCCGTGGCGCGCGTGCCGGTAAAGCACCAGGTGCGATTGGCGAGCTTTCAACTTACCTTTGAGACAATAAAAAACTGCAGTTGGAGAGTATGGTAATGGCTGAGCGCGAACTGGGAACCGTCAAGTGGTTCAACGATTCCAAGGGTTATGGCTTTATTCAGCGTGAGAGTGGTGCTGATGTGTTCGTCCACTATCGGGCGATTCGCGGCGAAGGCCACCGCTCGCTGGTCGAAGGCCAGCAGGTTGAATTCGCGGTAACCGAAGGCCAGAAGGGCTTGCAAGCGGATGATGTAGCGCCGCGATAAGCCAATTGGCATAAAAAAACCCGTCATCGACGGGTTTTTTTATGCGTGGCTCACATGTAATTACTGAGTGCGCCAGGTGATTTCTTCGACGCCATCGGCGCTGATGCGCATCCAGCGGTCGGCCTGCTCGACACTTTCTTCTTCAACCCAAGTGCCAGGCGCGCAGCGTACTTCTACGTTGAGAGCGGCAAAGGCTGCTTGTGCACACGCCAGATCATCTTCCCAAGGGGTGTCTGCGCTTTCGAGATACAGGCTGTGCCATTTGCCGACCGCTTTTGGCAGCCAGGTCACCGCGACATCGCCCGCCTTGCACTTGAAGGTCTGGCCCTTTTGCTGCCAATCGGAGCACGGGCCAATGGCCGTGGTCAGCCAGTTGCTGATGTCGTTATGGTCGGCGTCTTTCAGGTAAATCTCGATATCGGGTTGGCGCATGATGGTAAATACCTTTGGACTGTCTGGCATTGAATGGATTGGGCCGGTTGAACTCTAGTCGAGCACAATCCAGTCATAACGAATCGACACTTTAACCTGCAGCGGCTCGGCAATCACGGCCTCGCGGCGCTCGGCACTGGCGCGCCAGCCATGCGGGGTCATTGCCAGCAAGTTGGCGCGGTCAGCACTGTGTTGCAATTGCAGCTCGAACTCCAGCACTTCGCTGTGCGCCAGGCGCATGCCTTGCGGAATCAGTTCAAGATGCTTCTGGTCATCGTAGTCGCGCACCTCGTCGTAGAGTTTTTCGCGCAACTGCATCAGGTGTTCACGCGTTGGCCCCATGCGCAGCAAACCACCGCCGGGCGAGAGCAGGCGCTTGGCTTCCTGCCAGTCGAGCGGGCTGAAAACGCTGGCGAGCAACTGGCACGATGCATCGGCTAAAGGCACCCGCGCCATGCTCGCCACCAACCACTCAACCGCGGGCGCACGGCGGCATGCACGCTTTACCGCCTCGCGCGAGATATCCAGCGCGTAGCCTTGTGCTTGTGGCAATTGTTCGGCTATCTGTGCGGTGTAATAACCTTCACCGCAACCAATATCCAGCCACTGCTGCGGCGCATAGCTGGCGGCCAGTTCGGCCAGACGCTTGGCCAGCGGGGCATAGTGACCGGCTTCCAGAAAGTCGCGGCGTGCGGCAACCATCGCAGCATTATCGCCCGGGTCGCGACTGTTCTTGTGCTGCACGGGCAACAGATTCAAATAGCCCTGACGCGCCCGGTCGAAGCGGTGGTTGGCCGGGCAGGCGACACCGTTATCCACAGCGCTGAGCGCGCCGTGGCAAATCGGGCAAATGAGGCTTGAACGGCTCTGGCTCATGTCAGCAGATTGACCAGCGTCTGGTAGTAGATTTCGGTCAACAGGTCGAGGTCGCTGGCGAGTACGCGCTCGTTGACCTGATGAATCGTTGCGTTGACCGGCCCAAGTTCGACAACCTGAGCGCCCATGGTGGCAATGAAACGCCCATCGGACGTGCCGCCGCTGGTGCTGGCGCGGGTTTCCTGACCAGTTACGCTGCGCACGCTATCGCTCACGGCATCCAGCAAAGCGCCTGGCTCGGTGAGAAAAGGCAGGCCGGAAAGTGCCCACTCAAGGTGATAGTCGAGTTCGTGCTTGTCGAGGATTTCGCGAACACGCTGCTGCAAACCTTCAACGGTCGACTCGGTCGAGAAGCGGAAGTTGAAGATGGAGCGCAGCTCGCCCGGAATAACATTGGTCGCGCCGGTGCCAGAGTTGACATTGGAGATCTGGAAACTGGTCGGCGGGAAGAAGTCGTTGCCGTCATCCCAATGTTCGGCAGCCAGTTCAGCCAGCGCCGGAGCCGCCAGATGGATCGGGTTCTTGGCCAGATGCGGGTAAGCCACGTGGCCTTGGACGCCGTTCACCGTGAGGGTGCAGCCGAGCGAGCCACGACGGCCATTCTTGACCACGTCGCCGACTTTGGAGGTGCTCGAAGGTTCACCCACAATGCACCAGTCCATGCGCTCGCCACGGTCCATCAGGCGCTCGACCACGGCCTTGGTGCCATGATGCGCCGGGCCTTCTTCGTCGCTGGTAATCAGGAAGGCGATGCCGCCTTTGTGCTGCGGATGATCGGCAATAAAGCGCTCGACCGCGACAATCATCGAGGCCAGGCTGCCTTTCATGTCTGCGGCGCCACGGCCGCAAAGCATGCCTTGCTCGTCTATCAGGGCATCGAACGGCTGGTGCTGCCACGCCTGCACCGGGCCTGTCGGCACCACGTCGGTGTGGCCGGCGAAGCACAACACCGGGCCGGTTTTCGAGTGACCGTGAGTGGCCCAGAAGTTATCGACTTCCTCGATGCGCATCGGCTCTACGTTGAAGCCAATGTCGGCCAGGCGGCGCATCATCAACTCTTGGCAGCCTTCATCGACCGGCGTCACGGAAGGGCGACGAATCAGATCGCAGGCAAGTTCGAGGGTCGGGGTCAGGGTGGTCATTACGACTCCAGGGCAACGGTCAGCAGAAAGGCCGACATCTTAAAGCAAAACGGCGGCCATTGGCCGCCGAAACTGCTGATCTGCATGCACCTTGAACTGCAAGCAGGTTATTCAGGCTTAAGCCGGGGCGGTCTCGGGCGCCTCGTCTTCCTTGGGTTTGGGCAAGGAAGACAGCATCGCCATGATCAGCGCCGCCAGATACGGCAGTGACTGCACCAACAATGTGGTGATCCAGAACTTCACGTCTGCGCTCGGCAGCCCCTGAACCAGCGCAATACCTGCCGCTGCGCCCCAGAGCAGGAGCATCAGGAAAACCTCTTCACGGGCCTCGGCCAGCGCCACCATAAAGCCATGGCTGCTGCGCATCTTCGGTGTCCGGAAGAACGGAATGCTGGTGGTGAACGCTCCGTACAGCACGGCTTTGGCAATGGTGTGGGACAACGCCAGACCGGCCACGGCGGCGCAGAAGGCATCCTTAAGGTTGACCCCGACATTACGCTGGTAAAGGAACAGGATCTTGCCGATCTTGAACACAAACAACGCCAGTGGCGGGATTGCGAAAATCAACAGCGGCGGGTCAACCCGTTGCGGCACGATGATCATCGCTGCCGACCAGAGCAGGGCACCGGCAGTGAAGAAGATGTTCAGGCCATCGGCAATCCACGGCAACCAGCCCGCAATAAAGTGATAACGCTGCCCGCGCTTGAGCGTCGAGTCGCGGCCAAACAAGCTCTTGGCGTGGCCTTTCATGATCTGGATGGCGCCGTACGACCAACGGAAGCGCTGCTTCTTGTAGTCGATAAAGGTGTCGGGCATCAGGCCCTTGCCATAACTGTCGTAGGCATACGCCGCCTGATAGCCCTTCTCGAACACGCGCAGACCCAGCTCGGCGTCTTCGCAAATGGTCCAGTCGGCCCACTGCAGTTCATCCATCACCTTGCGCCGGATCATGGTCATGGTGCCGTGCTGAATGATTGCGTTGCGGTCGTTGCGGGTGACCATGCCAATATGGAAGAAGCCTTTGTATTCGGCGTAGCAAAGCTTCTTGAAGGTGCTTTCAGTGCCGTCGCGGTAATCCTGCGGTGACTGCACCACGGCAATGCTCGGGTCGGCAAAGTGCGGCACCATGTGCTTGAGCCAGTTCGGGTCTACGCAGTAGTCCGAGTCAATCACGGCCACCACTTCAGCGTCTGGCGCGGTGTGCGGCAGGATGTAGTTGAGTGCGCCGCCCTTGAAGCCTGCAAGCGGTGCGACGTGGAAGAACCTGAAACGCGGCCCCAGTTGTTCGCAGTACGCCTGCACCGGTTCCCACACCGCCGGGTCCTTGGTGTTGTTGTCGATCAGCAACACTTCAAAGTCCGGATAATCGAGGCGTGCGAGGGCGTCCAGGGTCTGTTTGACCATCTCCGGCGGCTCGTTGTAACACGGCACATGAATCGACACTTTGGGACGGTAATCAGACTCGCCCACAATCGGCCTGAAAGGACGCCGGCGCACGCGCGTCCAAACGGCTTCGGCCAGTTCATGGGCCTCGGTGAGCAACACGATAAACACGCCGAGCGCGCCGACACCCAGCAACAGGCCGACCGTCAGGCTGAACCAGGTGCTGTATTGCTGGCTGTAGTCGTAGCCGATCCACACCAGCGCCGAACCGCCGGCAAAGGCGACAAAGGTCAGGAAGGTCCGGCCGTTCTGGCGCAGGGCGCTGCCGTCGATCAGCAGCAGGGCGAGCGACAGCAAGGCCATGACCACAGAACCAATCGCCAGCAGACGCCACTGGGGAATCGCCACGACCGGCCCGGTCAGGTTGAACTTGGGATTCCGATCAAGGTTGTACACGCCCCAATAGGCGCCCACTGAACCTTCATCGCTGATTTTCCACGGCTGGTCGAACGCCTCAATCACGAAGTAGCTGTAGCCCTTGGCATTGAGTGTATTGACCAGGGTGCGCAGATAAATGGCCTGATCCGCCTGGCTGGCATCGGCGCCGCCACGCATGCGGCCGTTACTCGGCCAGCCCACTTCGGAGAGCAGCAGCGGCTTTTTCGGGAACAGGTTTTTCAGGTCTCGGGCACGCTCAAGCACGAACTCGGTCGAGTCCTTCATGGGAATAAATTCCCAGTAAGGCAGCACGTGCGCGGCGATCAGATCGGAATGCTGGCCAAGCTCGGGGTACTTCTCCCAGATGTGCCACTGCTCGGAGGTGG
>MDTG01316221.1_pt1 | contig 17973 bp, 15 predicted proteins | sample 811421 | NCBI WGS metagenome assembly MDTG01 (sample SAMN05326645, study PRJNA326480) | marine metagenome | isolation source: seawater | place: Pacific Ocean: South East | collected 2011 | reverse complement strand
TAAATTTACTGTCAACGCCTGTCTTTGTTGGTGGTCCCACCTGGGCTCGAACCAGGGACCAACTGATTATGAGTCAGCTACTCTAACCAACTGAGCTATAGGACCCTTATTTAAATCTCTTAAAGAGATTGAGCGATTGCTTATACAAATATAAGTAAGTCTTTTATGTACACAATTTGTTCTGCTATAGATAAATTTAGTGTTACAATGGCTATTTTTACATTATGAAAAATCATATTGTTCTAGCTCTTGGATTTTCAATAGCGCTTGGGGTTTTCCTATATGTATATTTCGGAATTATTTTTGTATTATTTATACCGCCACTTTTTCTGTTTTTTTTAAATAAAAAAGACCAATGAACAAAAATTTTTTTAGAATAATAGGTGTTCAAATAATACTACTTGGTTTAGTACTATCTGTCTTTGAGTTTTTGATTGATAACAGCGAACTGGTTATTGGATCGGGAATAATATTAATTACTATTTCCCTTTTTATAAAAAAATAATACTTTTTTAGTCTATGAATTAAAGAGCTCTATTTTTTGGCTTTTTATCTGGAAACCTTCCCTGATTGCCCATTCCATCGAGATCATTTGAGTCGTAAGAACTAATATTTTCTTTTCTTTGAATCTTGTGTTGTGTTCTTATAATTTTCAAAAGGAAATAAACATAAATTATGAATATTACAGATCCAATAACGAACATTATTTTATTATTCATTGCTTATATTTTAATCTTCGTTTCGTCTTTGCCTTATGGCAATTGCAAAGGCCAAAATTGTGACTGGCCATAAACCAACGTAAAGTCCTTCCAGCTGATTACCTGTAAACCAAAGGTAAATTGAATAAAGAAAACTTAAAAATGCCAGGATTATGGGGTAATATTTTTCTAGGAATTTCATTTTTATTTCCAATATACCATTTTATTTAGATATTTTGCTAAAATACGTGTTGTGTAATATTTGTGTTAACTTGTTTAACTATGATAGATAATTAAGATTTTTTTCTAACTATTTTTGAAATATGGAGAAATTTCAATCGCCTCGTCAAAACAAAATTAATAGTGCTCTTCAAAAGGAGATAGCATATTTACTTCAAAGCATCATTAGAAAGGAAAACATCTCAAATCTTATGATTTCAGTTACAAAAATTAATGTGTCTCCTGATTTGTCCTCAGCAAAAGTTTATTTAAGCATTTTCCCAAATGACAATATTCTAGACTATTTAAATAGTTTAAATAATAATTGTAACCGTATAAAGCATGATCTTTCTCAAAAAATGAAAAACCAACTCTTCAAAATACCCAAGTTAAGTTTTTACATAGATGATTCTCTAGATTACATTGAAAAAATAGAAAAAGAATTAAAAACTGGGAGTAACCCCTTTAGAGAATCTGATTAGGTGTAAAAGGTGGAACAATAAAGATAATATGTCTTATGAGCTTAAAATAGCGTGGCGTTACTTTTTTTCAAAAAGTAAACAAACTATAGTAAATAGAATAAACTCATTTGCTTTTGTTATGGTCGTGGTAACGACAGCTTCCCTTTTTATAGTATTGAGTGCGTTTTCAGGACTTAAAGAATTTGGACTTTCTTTTTCTAATATTTTTGATCCTGACTATAAAATAATACCCGAACAGGGTTCTTATTTTAATGTTTCTGAAAAGGTTATGGCTAAATTAGAATCAATTCCAGAAATAATTGCTGTAGCCCCTGAAATTGAGAAAAAGGTTTACATTTCATTTAAAGATAAAAGTCAAATAGCTATTCTAAAGGCGGTATCCGAAAACTATACTGCAGTATCAAATGTAGATGATTTAGTTACTCTCGGAGATTGGTTGTCATTTAAGGGGTCTGAGGCTGTTGTGGGATTTGGAATTGCTGGTAATCTTTCACTTGGAATTTATGATTACAATGATTTTCTGAAAATTACTGTCCCAAATATAAACAGTGGTGGAGCATTGAATCAAAGCTTGTTCACTACACAGCCTGTGATGGTCTCAGGACTTTTCCAAATCAATCAAGATTTGGATAAGAAGTATTTATTTTCTAATCTAAAATTTGGTCAAAACCTTCTTTCGCTTGAATCCGACGAGTTTTCTTCAATTGTTTTAAAAGTGGTTCCAGGTGTAAAAAAAACATCTCTTACTCAACTTATCAAAACTCATCTTCATACTTCTTTTCAACTGGTTTCTAGAGCCGAGCAAAATGAGGCTCTTTATCGAATGCTTAATACAGAGAATTTAGGAGTATACTTTATATTTTCACTTGTTATGATTATCGGTTTATTTAATGTAATTGGTTCACTCACAATGATGATATTAGACAAAAGAAGACAGATTAAAATTTTAATTTCTTTAGGTGCTACTCGTAATGGCATTTATAAAATATTTATGATAATTGGTCTTCTTATTTGCGGCATGGGGGGGGCCGCAGGACTAGTTTTTGGGGTGATCCTTATCTTGCTCCAGTCTTATCATCCCTTTGTTTTTGTGCCAGGAACAAATATCGAATATCCGGTGATTTTTGAATTAAAGAATTTAATAATTGTAATTACTACGTTATTGATTCTAGGAACAATTAGTACTGGTTGGGCCCTAAAGGGCCTATCAAGAGTTAGAAATTAAACCATCTCCTCTAATGAATATTTTTCTAAGACCTCATCAAACAAACCATACATTTCATCAGGACGATTTAGTGTAACCATTTGTTTTCTATATTGCTTAAAATTGGGATAGCCTTTGAAATAATTTGCATAATGCCTTCTTGTTTCTAGCACACCCAAGACATTTCCCTTCCAACTAATCGACATTTCCAGATGCCTCTTGGCTGTTTTTACACGGTCTGATAATGAGGGTAAAGTAATATGTGTACCTGTCTTAATAAAATGCTTGACTTGATTAAAAAACCACGGATTCCCTATGGATGCTCTTCCTATCATCGCTCCATCAAGCCCATATTTATCTTTCATTTCAATTGCACGTTCAGGTGTGTTTACATCACCATTTCCAAAGACTGGTATATGCATTCTTTGATTGTTTTTTACTTGTGAAATATAGCTCCAATCAGCATCGCCTTTGTACATCTGGGCTCTTGTTCTTCCGTGTATTGATATTGCAGCACAACCTACGTCCTGAAGACGTTCTGCAACTTCTATAATCTTTATTGAATTGTGGTCCCATCCTAGCCTTGTTTTCACTGTAACTGGAATCTTAGTGTGTTTTACAATATGTTCTGTCAGTTTAACCATTTTTGGAATATCTTTTAAAATCCCAGCGCCGGCCCCTTTACAAACAACTTTTTTTACTGGGCAACCAAAATTAATGTCAATAATATCCGGTTTTGTCTTTTCGACTATTTCAATTGATTGCATCATGGAGTCAATATTAGCCCCAAAGATTTGTATCCCTACTGGCCTCTCTTTTTCATAAATATCAAGTTTTTGAATACTTTTTGCTGCGTTTCTGATGAGGCCTTCACTAGATATAAATTCGGTATAAACCACGTCCGCACCATTTTCTTTGCAAAGTGCTCGGAATGGTGGATCACTTACATCCTCCATTGGAGCAAGGAGCAAGGGAAATGATCCCAAATCGATATTTCCAATTTTTACCACACTTTAAAATTTTCTCAAAAATAGTGAAAACAAAACTCAAATGTTTTAACAAGATAAATTTAGACATAAGTTGTACCATACATGTTGTCGTCTAAAAGTTTTCTAAAACACGAGCTTACAGATTTCAAACTCGTATATTTGTTTGCTATGTATGAAGGAGTTGCATGAAAAATATTAGGAATTTTTGCATTATTGCACATATTGATCATGGAAAAAGTACACTTGCTGATCGACTATTAGACTTTACAGGATCTGTCACCGAGCGTGAAAAACAGGATCAGCTTTTAGATAACATGGATCTTGAACGTGAAAGAGGGATTACAATTAAATCTCATGCAATACAGATGGAATACACGTGTCTTGGAGAAAAGTATACCCTAAACCTGATTGACACTCCTGGGCATGTTGATTTTTCATATGAAGTTTCACGTTCAATAGCTGCATGTGAAGGAGCTTTATTGGTAGTAGATGCTGCTCAGAACATTCAAGCTCAAACAATTTCAAATCTTTACTTAGCACTAGAAAATGACTTGGAAATTATCCCAGTTTTGAATAAGATTGATTTACCATCTGCTAATGCTGATGAAGTTACAGATGATATTGTTAAACTTATAGGGTGTGATGCTAATGATGTGATTCCTGCTTCTGCCAAGACAGGTTTTGGGATTAAAGAAATATTATCTGCAATAATTGATAAAATTCCAAGCCCAAAAGGCAATTTGAACGAACCTTTACAGGCCCTTATTTTTGATTCAGTTTATAATCCATTTAGAGGTGTGGAAACATATTTCCGAGTAATTAATGGTTCTATTGTAAAAGGGCAAAAGATCAAATTTATGGCAACACAAAAAAGTTATTTTGCTGACGAAATAGGAACTCTCAAATTGGATAAAGAATCTAAAGGAGAAATACTGGCCGGCGATGTTGGATATTTAATTACAGGGATTAAACAAGCAAAAGAGGTTAAAGTTGGTGATACAATTACTGACGCTACAGCATCTACAAAAACTGCAATAGATGGATTCGAAGAAGTCAAGCCAATGGTTTTCGCAGGTATCTACCCTGTTGACACTGAAGATTTTGAAGAGCTTCGAAGTTCAATGGAAAAACTCCAACTTAATGACGCCTCTCTTGTCTTTTCCCCTGAAAGCTCGGCTGCACTGGGTTTTGGTTTTCGCTGTGGTTTTTTAGGGATGTTACATCTTGAAATAATTCAAGAACGCTTAGAGCGAGAGTTTAATATGTCTGTAATAACAACTGTCCCTAATGTTTCTTACTGTGCTTTCACAAAGAAAAATCCAGATAGTATTTTATGGGTAAATAATCCTTCAGATCTCCCAGATCCATCCATAATCGAGAAAGTCAAAGAGCCTTTTATAAAGGCTTCAATTATTACTAAAGCTGAATTCGTAGGGAGCGTTATGTCCTTGTGTATTGAGAAAAGAGGTCAAATTAAAAATCAAACTTATTTAACTACAGAAAGAGTTGAGCTGATATTTGATCTCCCGCTAGCTGAAATTGTTTTCGATTTTTATGACCGCCTTAAAACTGTTTCCAAAGGTTATGCCTCTTTTGACTATTCTCCAGCTGAAATGAGAGAATCAAAATTAGTTAAGGTTGATATTTTATTAAATTCTAATCCTGTTGACGCTCTATCTGCGTTAGTGCATTCTGATAATGCTTTTAATATTGGAAAGAAAATGTGTGAAAAGTTACGTGAACTTATTCCGCGTCAGCAGTTTGATATTCCAATACAAGCAGCTATTGGTGCAAAAATTATTTCCAGAGAAACAATTAAGGCTCTTAGAAAGGATGTTACAGCAAAATGTTACGGTGGCGATATCACTAGAAAGAGAAAGTTGCTCGAAAAACAAAAAAAGGGGAAAAAGAAAATGCGTCAAGTTGGAAGTGTAGAAATCCCTCAGCAAGCATTTATGGCTGTTCTAAAATTAAATGACTAGATAATTTTAAAAATTACTTTTTACTTTTTGACATACTAGTATTAAAATTAGATTATTAATCTTGCATAAAAACCGAATTAATATGTAAAGGCAATCGTTAATAAGATCAACTTTTGTATTAATAAAGAGCTATGTTTTATTATATTGTTATTGAACTAAGTTTTTTATATATGATTAATTTTATACATGCGCGGCGCCACGAATTGTAATCGTTTAAAACCTTACATGTTTAGCAAATAAATATTAATCAAAAGATAATTTAAAATATAAATATTTACTTTTTTATGTTTAAGAAGGATTTGAGAGATCTGGTAGATCATTGGAAAAACGACATGATTGCTGCCGTTAGTGTTTCTCTAATTGCTTTGCCACTTTCATTGGGTATAGCGCTAGCTGCTGGTGCTCCAGCTATGTCGGGCATCCTTTCAGCTATTGTAGGTGGCGTAATAACAACTCTTTACAGAGGTGGCCACATATCTATCAACGGGCCCGCTAAAGGTGTAATTGCTGTAATATTACTTGGGATTACATTAATGGATGATGGCTCTGGGCAGGCCTTCAATTATATATTGGCAGCAATCGTTGTTTCTGGTGTTATTCAAACTGTTTTAGGGATATTAAAGTTAGGAAGACTTGCTGACATCTTTCACCCTTCTGTAATAAATGGAATTTTGGCGGCAATAGGGGTTATAATTTTTTCTAAACAAATTCATGTAGCACTAGACACCCAATCTGATAGCCCAAGTATTATTCAAAACCTGGTTGATGCTGTCGTTAAATTGCCCCAAGCAAATCCATTTGTTGTGATTATTTCACTAACTGGTTTGATTTTGTTAATTTTTCATTCTAAATTAAATTATCGTTTTTTTCAAATATTACCTGCTCCCATGTGGGTGGTTGCGCTTTCTATTCCCTTTGTGTACGGGTTTAATTTTTTTGATAATCACACACTTTCTTTTTTGGGAACCAATTATGAATTAGGCCCTAAGCTATTGTTAGAGATCCCCGACAAAATCTCTGGATCAATTATGCACCCCAATTTTAATAAAATCAATACTCTCGAATTTTGGACAACTGTACTTTCTATACTAATGATCACTAGTATTGAATCGTTAGCCATTGCAAAAGCTGTTGACAAGCTTGATCCTTACAAAAGAAAGACAGATCTAAATAAAGAATTGACCGGTATTGGTATAAGTACTATAGCGGCAGGAATGATAGGAGGGTTACCCATTATAGCTGTTATAATAAGGAGCACTGTAAACATACATAATGGAGCAAAAACTAAGTGGTCTAATTTATACCAGGGAATATTTTTGTTTTTATTTATTGTCGTTTTAAGCCCTGTTATGCGACAAGTGCCACTTTGTGCTTTTGCGGTATTACTTGTTTACACGGGTTTTAAATTGGCATCACCAACTGTATTTAAACAAGTTTATTCTAAAGGATCTGAGCAATTGATCTTTTTTTTAGCAACTATGATTTTGACGCTTTACACAAACCTTTTAATCGGTCTTCTTGGTGGTTTAGTTTTGGTTTTGATAAGCCATATGCTACTTGCAAGAGTTTCGGCACCGCGATTTTTTAAAATGGTTTTTAACTCGGGCTCTAATCTGGTTTCTAACTCAGAAAATGAATATTATCTAAAAATAAAGGGGGTAGCAAATTTTTTAAGTGTTTTCAATATAAATAATCTTGTTTCTAAAATTCCTTCAGGAGCTGATGTGAAAATAGATTTGTCTCAAACAAGGCTTGTGGGTATGACATACATGGATTTTTTGGTTGATTTTTTAAAAGCCCAAAAGGAAACAGGTGGTAAAGTTGTAATCGCTGGTTTAGACTCACATGTATCGACTTCCCCATATAATAGAGCTTTAAAAATTTCTCTAAATAACAACATTGAGAAATTATCTCCTAGGCAAAAAAGGTTACAGGATTTGGCGAACGAAAACGATTATGAATATAACACTAAAGTAGACTGGAACACCTCTTACTTGAAAAAGTTTCACTTTTTTGAAATCAGGCCTATTGAGCGCAAAACAAATTGTCTTCGCGGGTTTTTTAGAGAGTTTAACGTCGAATGGGAGATATCAGATGTTACATTTAATGATGGGGCCGCTTTTTCGTCTGAGACATTTAACACAACGGTAATGTTTTTGAAAATTAATAAAGATATTCCCGTTTTTGCAATGGAAAAAGAAGGGATTATTGAAAAAATCTTTGATCGGGTTATTGCGTTTACGGGACATAAAGATATAGATTTTGAAATGTATCCTGATTTTTCAAAAAAATTTCTTGTGACCGGTAACAACGAAAGAAAAATAAGATCATTTTTTACCGATGATCTAATCAGTTTTTTTGAAAACACCCAAATTTATCATCTGGAAAGTAATGGTGAGGGTTTAATAATATTTGATAAAATTAAATTAGCCCGAACGGATGAGACAATTGCTTTAATCAATTACAGCAAACAGCTAATCAAATTATTAAAATAAAAAAAGTGTCTTTATATTTTAGTTAAAAGGGAAAATTAATATCGGTGACATGAAAATTTATCCAATTGAAGCAGGAAATTTTAAACTCGATGGAGGTGCTATGTTTGGCGTGGTGCCAAAAAAATATGGGAAAAAACCAATCCTGCAGATAAAGATAATTTAATTGAAATGTCTTGTCGCTGCCTATTGATTGAAGACGAAAAAAGATTAATTTTAGTCGATACTGGTTTTGGAAACAAACAGAGCTCCAGGTTTTTTGGACATTACAAATTGTGGGGAAAACATAATCTCGAAAATTCATTCGATAAAGTTGGTTTTTCTAAAGAGGATATCACCGACGTCTTTCTAACACACCTGCATTTTGATCATTGTGGCGGTGCTGTTATTCGTGATCCAGAATCCGGTTCGCTCTTACCTGCATTTAAAAACGCTACATACTGGGTTCATAGTGATCAGTGGAAATGGGCAACTAATCCAAATTCAAGAGAAAAAGCTTCTTTTTTAAAAGAGAATATTCTGCCGTTATCGGAAAAAGGTTGCCTTAAATTAATTAAAGGGGACGGCCCTGTGTTATCGAAAACCCCTTTTCCTTTCAAAATTCTTTTAGTTGATGGCCACACAGAAAAACAAATGTTGCCAATAATAAATTATAAAGGAAAACAAATTATTTATGTTGCTGATTTAATACCAACTGTTGGGCACCTCCCCATACCATACATTATGGGATACGACACTCGGCCGCTGTTAACTCTAAAAGAAAAGGGGCTGTTTCTAAATGAAGCTCTTAAAAATAATTCTCTATTGTTTTTTGAACACGATCCTCACAACGAGTTAATTTCACTTCAAAAAACAGAAAAAGGCATACGTATGAAGGAACAATATAGATTCGATTCTTATTTTAGCGATTATTTTGAAAAAAATGAATAATTCTCTGCTATATACGCTTTTCATGTGCCTCATTGTTAGCACAACTAAGCTTAATGCTCAATACTGGCAGCAATTTGTTAACTACAAAATAGAAGTTGCTCTTAACACAAAAACGGCTATGTATTCTGGAAAACAAACTGTTGAATACACAAACAACTCCCCAGAAACGCTTAAGAAAATTTTTTTTCATCTGTATTTTAATGCTTTTCAGCCCGGTAGCGAAATGGCAATACAACAACAAAACTCTCCTGATAGAAACAGGCGCTTTAAGGTATATGTAGACAGTTTAAGGAAAGACCAGCAAGGTTATTTGAAGGTTAATGATTTAACTCAAGATGGTATACGTTTAGAGCCTGTTACCTCTGAGACAATTCTTGAGGTACCACTAAATACACCAATACCCCCGGGTGGTTCTTCGACTTTTAGCCTTTTCTTTGAAGGGCATGTTCCTGATGTAATTCGGCGAGCTGGAAAAAACTCTTCTGAAGGAGTGGAGTTCTCGATGGCTCAATGGTATCCAAAAATGGCTGAATATGATGTAGACGGATGGAACGCCGACCCATATATTGGTAGAGAATTTCACGGTGTGTGGGGAAATTTTGATGTTAAAATTACTCTCGACAAAGAATATATGGTGGCTAGTAGCGGATACTTGGAAAATGCCTCTGAAATAGGTATGGGATACCATGAAAGAAAGAGACCTAAATCTAAAAAGGGGAAAATAACGTGGCATTTTGTTGCTCCCATGGTCCATGACTTCACCTGGGCTGCGGACAGAGACTATATTCATGACACTTATCCCGGTCCTAACGATGTTACATTACACTTTTTTTATAAAAATGATCCAGATATAATTTCTAATTGGAAAAAACTACAGCCAGATACTGCTAAAATGATGGGGTATTTCAATAAAAACATAGGTGCGTATCCTTATAAACAATATTCTGTTGTACAGGGCGGTGATGGGGGAATGGAATATGCAATGCTAACTTTAATTACTGGAGGAAGGGAATATGGTTCGTTGTTTGGTGTAACGGCTCACGAACTTGCCCATTCATGGTTTCAACATGTTCTGGCAACAAATGAAACAAAACACGAATGGATGGATGAGGGCTTCACAACCTTTATCTCCACGCTTGCTACAAACGAAATACTTGAGGAAAAAAAAGTGTTTCCTTTACAAAACTCTTATTATGGTTATTATCAACTTGCTTTGTCTGGAGGGGAAATGCCCCAAAGCACAAACGCAAACCGATACTATCACAATTATGCCTATGAAAGCACAGCCTACAGCAAAGGGGCTGTATTTTTGAGTCAGCTTAGCTATATTATTGGTTTTGACAATCTAATTAAAACTCTCCAAGAATATTACAAAGAGTGGAAGTTTAAACATCCTCAACCAAATGATTTTAGAAGAATCGCCGAGCGTGTTTCGGGCTTGCAGCTTCAATGGTATTTAACTGACTGGACTCAGACAACTAATAAAATTGATTATGCCCTGGAAGATGTGAGTGAGAGAGGATCCTCAACACGTATAAATATCAAACGTAAAGAATTGATGCCCATGCCGCTTGAGATATTGGTTATCACTAAAAAGGGTGAAAGCGAACTACATTACATACCCATCTCTTTGATGCGGGGAGAAAAACAAAATCCATATGATATTGACTGGATCGTTCACAAAGACTGGGCTTGGTCCAGCTTGAATTACAGTTTAAATATTAATATTCCTAAAGATCAGATAAAGGCAATAATTATAGATCCCAGCAATTTAATGGCTGACATAGATAAGAATAACAATTACTTTGGTCCTGCAGAACAGAAAGATTAAAAGATTAAAAGGAAAGACAAAATTTAGAAAGGTTTTTAATGCTTCAAATGTCATTAAAAGCGATTTTTTAATTCTTCGCCTTATTAAAAACGAAGAAATTCAACATTTAGAGGTTGCCGTTGCTGTTTCTAAGAAGAATTTCAAACGCGCTGTCGATAGAAATAGAGTTAAGAGGCTTTTAAGAGAGGCTATAAAAAAAAATGAAAAAAATATAGCGTTTAGTGGGCGTTGTATTTTATTTTATAAAGGTTTGCAGCTTCCTGATTTGTCAATACTGGTTGAGGAGGTTCGTTCTTTAATAAAAAAAGTTTAGAAACACGCTATTCTAGTATCATTGATATATGGGGAATTCCATCTTCCATATAAGGCTTGCTTTTTGTTTTAAATCCTTGGTCTGTATAAAAGCTTTCCAAATGTGCTTGTGCTGATATTTTTATTGGCCTCTTTGGTTCATTTTCATAAATTTTTTTAAGTATGAAGTCTAATAGAGAACGACCTAATCCTTTCCTTCTCTCTTTTACCGACACAACGATTCTGCCTATTGATACATAGTTAGGATCTTTATCTTGTAGAACGCGCGCATATGCAATAATCTTTGTTTTTATTTTTACTAATACATGTCTTGCTTTTTCGTCTCTTCCATCAATATCTTGATAAACACAGTTTTGCTCTACTACAAAAACTTCCGATCTCAACAAAAAAAGGTCATGTATCTCTTTTCGTGATAAATTTTCAAACTTTTTGTAAAAGAATTTGTGTTTTAAGTGCATGGAATTTTATCTAATCTTCTTTTATGCCTTCCTGCTTCGAATTTTTCTTTTAAAAACTGCTCCACAATATCCTTTGTTTCTTTAAGAGAAATAAATCTTGCTGGCAAGCTTAAAATATTTGCGTTGTTGTGTTGTCTTGCTAACTTTGCTAATTCTTTATTCCAGCAAAGTGCCGCCCTTATTTTTTGATGTTTATTTGCTGTCATTGCGGCACCATTTCCACTTCCACAAACAATAATCCCAAAGTCACAGTTTTTATTAGCAACATCTATTGCAACAGGATGAATAAAATCCGGATAGTCTACACTTTCTGTTGTGTCTGTCCCATGGTTTCGAACATCGTGACCTCTTAATTTTAAAAAGTATATGATTTCTTTTTTATGTTCTGTTCCTGCATGATCGTTCCCTATACTTATCTTCATTTTTTTAAATGTTTTTATAAATGTAAAAAAGAATGGTACGACCACGTATTATTGTTTAGATCTTTATTAATTTTTTGTTTACAAAAAGTTTGTTTTTTATTTGTTTGTTTGTTTTTAAATTTCATTTTAAAAAAATTTTACAATTATAATATTCTCTATCTTTTTTTTTTTATAAAGATTGTAACCACAAAGAGAAGATTGTGAACAATTTTAAAGCTAATAAAGATTCTTTTTTATAACAGTTTTATCTTTTAAACAGATAGTTAGTAAACTACTAAATAATTATTAATTAGCGGTTAAGGAAGTTTACAAGCTGTTTAAAAAAAAAAATATTTTGATATTTAAATAATTTCAAAACACTTATCTATTAATTTTTCCAAAATATTAACATACTATATATAGGTAATAAAAAATAAAAAATTTTATAAAGAGTATAATTAATAATGTTAATGATGTTAATATGATTCAGACATTGAATATTTTATCTTTGCTGTGAAGCGATTCGAAATGTCAATAACGAAGAAAGAACTTAAAGAAATAAAAAGAAAGGTCTTAAAATTTTATAAAAAAAATCCAAATAAAGCATTTAATTATAAGCAAATTGCGTCTTCTTTAGGCTTTAACAAGGATAAAGAAAGGAATAAGATTACAGGAGTTCTATTAGGTTTAAGTAAACAAAAAGTCTTATTTGAAGAAAGAAGGGGCAAATACGTGTTCAGAAGAAAAGAAGATGCTACATATACGAGTAGATTAAGTTTACTCCCGTCCGGAAAAGGAAAAGTTTACTTGTCTGAAAAAAAAGAAGAGTTACTTATACCTAATGGAAAACTAAATAAAGCTCTGGATGGCGACTTAATTAATATAAGTATTAGTGAGAAAAGTAAAAAGGTGCGAGTCATAAAGGTGCTCGAAAGAAACAAAAAAGAATACGTTGGTGAATTAATATTAAAATCCGATTATGGTTTTGTTTTAACCAAAAGAGGTATAATGTATACGGATATTTTTATAGAGCCAAACGAAATTAAGAACTATAAAAATGGGGAAAAAGTTGTTGTTATCATTAAGGAATGGTTTGAAGGAAGAGACACCCCTAACGGCAAGATTATAAAAAGCATTGGGCAGCCAGGTGAAACAGATACAGAAATACATTCAATATTACATGAATATGGTCTCCCCTATCTCTTTCCAAATGGTGTAAATCAAGAGGCAGAAAGATTAAACAAAGTGATTGATAAAAAAGAACTCAAAAGGAGAAGAGATTTTAGAAAGGAAATAACAATAACAATAGATCCGGTTAACGCTAAAGACTTTGATGACGCGCTATCATTAAAAATCATAAACGATGATTTATTAGAAATAGGAATTCACATAGCTGACGTTAGCCATTATCTTAAAGAGAATAGCCTTTTGGATAAAGAGGCCTACGAAAGAGGAACATCTGTTTATTTAGTTGACAGAGTTGTACCAATGCTACCTGAGAAATTATCAAACGAATTGTGCTCTTTAAGAGAAAAAGAAGATAAATACACTTTTTCTGCAGTATTCCAGATGAATAATAAAAGTAAAGTCTTAAATGAATGGTATGGTAAAACAGTAATTAAATCCGACAAAAGATTTTCTTATGAAGAGGTAAATCATATTTTACAAAAAAAAACAAAAACGATTAATAAACACATTTCTCTTCATAAAGAAACTTACATGATCTCTGAAGATCTTTATGATGCAATAGTAACCTTTAATAATCTGGCTAAAAAGCTTCGCAAAGAAAGAATAAAAGAGGGAGCAATATCTTTTGAAAGAAAAGAGGTAAATTTTAATTTGAACAATAAAAACGAACCAGTAAGTGTTTTTTACAAAGAATATGGCGAAGCAAATAAACTAATAGAAGAATTTATGCTTTTAGCAAATAAACGTGTTGCATCCTATATAACAAGGCAAAAAAAGAAACCATTCGTTTTTAGGGTTCATGACAGTCCTGATGAGGAAAAGCTATATAATTTACAAAAGACGACATCTTCTTTTGGATATGATTTTAACCCAAAAAGCAAAAACATCAATAAAGCATTAAACAAGCTATTAGAACAATGCAAAGGTGAAAAAGAACAAAACCTTATCGACACTTTAGCTTTAAGAAGCATGTCTAAAGCAGAATACACAACAAAAAACATAGGTCATTATGGTCTTGGATTCGATTATTATACTCATTTTACTTCTCCAATTCGAAGGTACCCTGATGTTCTCGTTCACAGGCTATTAAACTCATATTTAGAAGATAAGCAAAACACAAAGCAAAGTATTTTAGAAGAAGCGTGTAAACACTCATCTGTAAGGGAACAACTAGCAACAAAAGCAGAAAGAGATTCTATCAAGCATATGCAGGTTGTCTTTATGCAAAACAAAATAGGAAAAGAATTTGATGGAGTTATCTCAGGAGTTACAGAAAGAGGAATCTATGTTGAAATAATAGAAAATAAATGCGAAGGAATGATTAGATTAAAGGACATGAATGGAGATTTTTTTATCTACAACACCGAAAACCACTCAATTTCTGGAAGAAACACAAAACAAAACTATCAGCTTGGAGATATGTTGCGAATAAAAGTTTACAAAGCAAACGTTGAAAAGAGATTTTTGTGTTTTTTATTAGTAGAATGACATATGAAAAAGGAACAACTATTGTTATGTCTTTCAGTTATTGGAATTATAACTGGGGTCTTTTGTCAAAACAATAACAGGAGAGTATTAACCACAGGACCCTTTAATGGAATTAAAACATATTCAAACATCGAAGTAAATTTAATTTCGTCAGATGTTAATAAAATTATAGCTACTGGACCAAACTCAGATCTTATTGTTGTTTCAATTAAAGAAAGGAATTTAAAAATAAGAACGTCAAGAGAAGATATCTTTAATCAAGAAGCAACAAAAATTGATCTTTATTTTAATAATACGTTAAACAACATTTCAGCCCATCAGGGAAGTTCAATAAAATGTTCTTTAAAATTTGATCAGACGAATCTTATTCTGTCAGCTTCAACAAACTCGAAAATAGACCTTAAAGTTTATTTGCAACGGCTAGATACACGTGTGGGTCTAGGAGGACAAATATACCTTTCGGGCAAAGCCGTGAACCATGAACTCAACTTTTATTCAGGAGGAATTTGTGAGGCACAAAATCTTAAAACAGAACAAACCAAAATAAAAGGCGTACTGGGGGGATATGCTTATATTAAAGCTAAAAACCTATTACAGGCAAATATTGTAAGCGGTGTTTTAAGGGTTTTTGGGAAACCAAACAAGACAATTATAAACAAAAGGCTTGGCGGCAAAATTTATTATGAATAAAAAAGAGGCATCGAGCGGATTCGAACCGCTGTAAAAGCTTTTGCAGAGCTCTGCCTAGCCACTCGGCCACGATGCCGGACATTAAAAATAATACAATATTAATCTAATTAAGTCTTTTCTCTCTTTTTTTCTCGTCTTATCATAACTTCATCTATATCTCCATTGATGGGAGGATTAATTTTTGCTATCCTAACAACAGCCTTTTTAACAGAAGGTAATTGGGAAACTATTTTGTTTACAATTCTGTCTGCAACATTTTCTAAAAGGTTGGCCCTCGCTTTCATTTGGTTTTTTACAATGTCGAGCAGAACAACATAGTCAACGGTGTCTTTTAATTCGTCGGATTTACAAGACAAACTCAAATCTGTGTGAACAACAAGATTAACTATATAATCACTACCTATTTTTTTTTTCTTCTTCCATGCAACCATGGTATGCATAAACTTTTATGTTCTTTAAATATATTTTGTCCATAACGCAGTGCAAATATAAAGACTGTTTTCTTGTTTTCTTTCAACAAATGCATTCATTATCTTTACAAAAAAATCTATGGCTAAAGCTTTACACTTCATAGAGCATATTATTGAAGATGACCTCAGGTCAGACTACTCAAAGAATCAAATAAAGTTTAGGTTTCCTCCAGAGCCAAACGGGTTTTTACACATAGGACATGTTAAGGCAATATGTTTAAATTTTAACTTAGGGAAAAAATATAAAGCCCCTGTTAACCTAAGGTTTGATGACACGAATCCAGCTAAAGAAGAACAGAAGTATGTAGACGCGATTAAAGAAAACATATTATGGCTGGGGTATAAGTGGGATAAGGAGTGTTATGCGTCAGATTATTTTGAACAGCTTTTTTTTTGGGCCAACGACCTTATTTCGAAAGGAAAAGCATACGTTGACTCGCAGTCCTCGGAAACTATAGCTGAACAAAAAGGAACACCAACACAACCTGGTGTAAACAGTCCTTTTAGAAATAGAACTATAAAAGAAAATCAAGAGTTATTTTCAAAAATGAAATTGGGAGAATTTAAGGAAGGAGAGCACGTTTTAAGGGCAAAAATCGACATGTCCTCTTCCAATATGCTTATGAGAGATCCAATTATGTATAGGATTTTATTTAAGAAGCACCATAGAACAGGTAAGAATTGGTGTATCTATCCAATGTATGACTGGACACACGGTCAGTCAGACTACATTGAACAAATTTCTCATTCACTATGTTCGTTAGAATTTAAACCCCATAGAGACCTTTATGACTGGTTTCTAGATGCATTGGGTAAAAAAAAACCATTACGTCCTAAACAAAGAGAATTTGCCAGGATGAATTTATCTTTTACTGTTACAAGCAAAAGAAAGTTGTTTGAACTAATAGAGGAAGGACACGTAAAAGGCTGGGACGACCCAAGAATGCCGACTATATCTGGATTAAAAAGGCGGGGCTATACCCCCGCTTCATTAAAAAACTTTGTAGAAACAGCAGGAGTAGCAAAACGAGAGAATGTAATTGATCTGTCGTTATTAGAGCATTCGATAAGAGAAGATCTAAATGAAACATCTCCAAGGGTAATGGCCGTTTTAGAACCACTTAAATTAACTATAGTTAATTATCCGGAAGATAAAACTGAGACATTAGAGGGAGAGATAAACCCTCAGAACCCAAATTCTGGAAAAAGACAGTTCCCGTTTTCAAAACATCTTTACATCGAAAAAGAGGATTTTAAAGAGGAGGCAACCAGAAAGTTTTTTCGTCTTTCCTTAGGCAAAGAGGTTCGTTTAAAAAATGCATACATTATTAAAGCCGAATCAATTGTCAAAGACACCGAGGGAAATATAAAAGAGGTTCTGTGCACATATGACCCTGAAAGTAAAAGTGGCTCAGGGAGTGATGCAAGTAAAAGGAAAGTAAAAGGGACCCTGCATTGGGTAACCCAGAGAGACTCAATAAATGCAGAGGTAAGAGTTTACGACCGTTTATTCAATATATCTGCTCCTGATAAAGAAAAGGAAAATTTTAAATTATTTTTAAATGAAAGCTCATTAAAAGTTATAGACGCAAGGGTGGAGCCCAGTTTAATCTCATCAAAACCAGGTGACAGGTTTCAATTTCAACGTTTAGGATATTTTGTAGCCGATAACGAAAGCCGTGCAAATAATCTCATTTTTAACAAAACAGTTGGATTAAGAGACACATGGTCCAAGACTAAATAATATATTAATCTTTTTCCTCTGATTTTTTAGTTTTCAAACCTTGCTTTTTCATTGCCTCACCTATTTGATTACTTGCAGTAAAAGAAGCCACCATGTCATTTAACATTTCACTTCCGGCTTGAGGAGAGTTAGGGAGCAATATCAAATTTGTGTTTGTTTCTCCTCCAATTGATTGAAGTGTATCATAATGTTGGGTAACTACGATCAGGGCTGAGGCTTCCTGAGAATTTATACCAACTTTATTGAGAACGTCAACCGACTCCTCAAGGCCCCGCGCAATTTCCCTTCTTTGATCCGCTATTCCCTGACCCTGTAGACGTTTACTTTCAGCTTCTGCCTTTGCTTTTTCAACAATAAGAATACGCTCTGCGTCTCCTTCATATTGTGCAGCAACT
>MDTG01420130.1_pt1 | contig 17974 bp, 17 predicted proteins | sample 811421 | NCBI WGS metagenome assembly MDTG01 (sample SAMN05326645, study PRJNA326480) | marine metagenome | isolation source: seawater | place: Pacific Ocean: South East | collected 2011 | reverse complement strand
GCTGAACGCTGACAAGGGGCCGCGGCCGGCCGAGGAAACGGCCAACCGCGAAACCCTGAATACGCAGGAACTCGAAGACGCTTACGCGCAGACGGATCCGGGCGTTACGCCAAAGGACTGACGCCCTAGAGCGACTTGACGATGTCCTCGACCATCTTCTTGGCATCCGACAACAGCATCATCGTGTTGTCGTTGAAGAAGAGCGGATTGTCGACGCCGGCATAGCCGGAGCCCATCGAGCGCTTCACGAACAGCACGGTACGGGCGTTCTCAACGTCCAGAACCGGCATACCGTAGATCGGTGACGACTTGTCCGTCTTGGCGGACGGGTTTGTCACGTCATTGGCGCCGATAACGAAAGCCACATCTGCGGTCGAGAATTCGGAGTTGATATCCTCCAGCTCGAACACTTCATCATAGGGCACCTGCGCTTCGGCCAGCAGCACGTTCATGTGCCCTGGCATCCGTCCGGCGACCGGGTGGATGGCGTACTTCACTTCGACGCCTTCTTCCTTCAGCAACTCGGCCATTTCCTTCAGGGCGTGCTGGGCCTGCGCCACCGCCATGCCGTAGCCCGGCACGATGATGACCTTGGACGCGTTCTTCATGATGAAGGCCGCATCGTCGGCAGAGCCCTTCTTGAAGGGGCGGTCTACGGCCGGGCCGGTGGCCGCAGCAGAATCGTCTGCCCCGAAGCCGCCCAGGATCACCGAGATGAAACTGCGGTTCATGCCCTTACACATAATGTAGGACAGGATCGCCCCGGAGGAGCCGACAAGGGCGCCGGTGATGATCAGCGCAAAATTGCCGAGCGTGAAACCGAGCGCGGCCGCCGCCCAGCCGGAATACGAGTTCAGCATCGACACGACAACCGGCATGTCCGCGCCGCCGATCGGAATGATCAGCGTGATGCCGAGGATAAGCGCGAGCACTGTGAGGCCCCAGAAGGCCCACGGCGCCTGTCCGTTCACGGAAATCAGGTAGCCAAGCAGGCCAACAATGCCGAGACCGATCAGGATGTTCAGCAGATGCCGGGCCGGCAGCATGATTGGCGCGCCGCTCATATTGCCGTTCAGTTTTGCAAAGGCGATGACCGAACCGGTAAAGGTGAGGGCACCGATGGCGGATCCGAGGCCGAGTTCGACAAGGGAGGCCCCCTTGATACCGACGTCTCCCGCTATTCTGAACTGGACCGGCGAGTAGAAGGCTGCCGCGGCCACGAGCACGGCGGCCATGCCGACGAGGCTGTGGAAGGCGGCGACCAGCTGGGGCATCGCGGTCATCGGGATGCGGCGGGCGATGATCGCGCCGATCACGCCGCCGACGGCAACACCGCCAAGGATCAGGCCCCAGGTTGTGAGATCAAGATCGCCCCAGAGCAGGGCGAGCGTGGTGCCCACGGCGATGGCCATGCCGATCATGCCGTTGCGGTTACCCGCGCGGCTGGTAGCAGGGCTGGACAGGCCGCGAAGGGCCAGAATGAAGAGGATGCCGGCGATCAGGTAGAGCAGCGGCGCCCAGGTTGAGTGGAAGGAGTCCATGAATTAGTCCCCCTTCTTTTTGTACATGGCGAGCATGCGCTGGGTGACGAGAAAGCCGCCGAAGATGTTCACGCTGGCGAGCGCGACGGCGACCGTGCCGAGGATCTTGGAGACCCAGTTGTCTGAGTTGAGGCCCACTGTGGCCGCAGCCACAAGCGCACCGACGACGATCACGGACGAGATGGCATTGGTCACGGCCATCAGCGGGGTGTGCAGAGCCGGGGTGACGCTCCACACGACATAATAACCAACGAAACAGGCCAGCGCGAAAATTGCGGCCAGGAAGACAGTGGAATCGATTCCGCCGCCATCGGCAAAGGCGGGCAGCGCAACGCTGGCCGCGACGAGGGTCAGGAGTGCGCGTTTCATGATTGGATCCTTTCGTTCACCGTTTCGCCGTTCCGGGTCAGGAGCATGGCGACGACGACTTCGTCATCGGTGTCGAGATTGAGGCTGCCGTCTTCGGCCGTCACAAGCGGCAGGAAGGCGAGCAGGTTTTTGGAATAGAGTGAGGAGGAGTCCGCCGGCAGGCGGGCAGGCAGGTTCGAGAACCCGGCCACTTTCACGCCTCCGACATCGACGATCTCATCCGGCTTCGACAGCGGGCAGTTGCCGCCTTGGGCCACCGCCATGTCGACGATGACCGATCCCGGCTTCATGCTCTTCACCATTTCCTCGGTGATCAGGACAGGTGCAGCCCGGCCCGGGATGAGCGCCGTGGTGACGACAATGTCCTGTTTGGCGATGTGGCTGGCCGTCAGTTCGGCCTGCTTGGCCTGGTATTCAGGAGACATCTGCTTGGCGTAGCCGCCGGCAGTTTCTGCCGCCTTGAACTCGTCATCCTCGACCGCGATGAACTTCGCGCCGAGCGAGGCGACCTGTTCCTTGGCGGCCGGGCGCACATCAGTTGCGGTCACAACGCCGCCGAGACGGCGGGCGGTGGCGATGGCTTGCAGACCGGCAACGCCGGCCCCCATGACAAACACTTTCGCCGGGGCGACCGTGCCGGCGGCGGTCATCATCATCGGCATGGCGCGGCCATAGATCTGTGCGCCTTCAATCACGGCACGATAGCCGGAGAGGTTGGATTGGGACGAAAGGGCATCCATGCTCTGGGCCCGGGTGATACGCGGCGTGAACTCCATGGAGAGCGACGCGATCTTCTTCGCATTGAGTCCGGCGATGACTTTCGGGTCCATCGCAAAAGGCTCCATGAGGGCGATCAGGGCCGCACCATCCGGCAGGGCAGCAATCTCGCCTTCTTCAGGCCCGCGGACCTTGAAGACGATGTCTGCCCCCTGGACGGCTGCAGCGGCATCCTTCGCAATGGATGCGCCCGCCTCCTCATAGGCGGAGTCCAGAAATCCGGCAGTCTTGCCGGCATCGGACTCGATTGTAACCGAGTGGCCGGAGGCCACTAGCTTCTTGACTGTCTCTGGTGTAGCCGCAACACGGGTTTCACCAGAACGTCGTTCCCTCAGCACTGATATTTTCATGATGCTAGGAGTAGCGACAGAATCTTGCGTTGTGCAAGTGCGAAATGAGGAGTTTGGGGCATGGATTTGTTTAGTCTTTCTGACAGGACAGCTTTGGTGACCGGCGCATCGAGCGGATTGGGCCGCCATTTTGCGAAGGTTCTGTCTCAGGCTGGCGCCGATGTTGTGCTGGCCGCGCGCCGTATGGATCGCCTCGAAGCACTGGCGGAAGAGATCAGCAAATCCGGCGGCCGCGCCCTGCCGGTGGAGATGGACGTCACGTCCGATGACAGCGTCAGTGGCGCCTTCGCAACGATCAAGGAAGCCCTTGGCCGCCCTTGTGATATTATCGTGAGCAATTCCGGCATGTCGCGCGATACCTGGTTCCGCGAGCAAAGCGAGGATGACTGGAATGCTGTGATCGACACCAATTTGAACGGTGTCTGGCGGGTTGGGAAGCACGGGACGAACGCGATGATCGAGGCTGGCGTGCCCGGTTCGATCATCAACATCGCGTCGATCACCGGCCTGCAGCCGCAAATGATGACCACCGCCTATTGCGTCTCCAAGGCAGGGGTCGAGCACCTGACAAAGCAGATGGCGCTTGAGAATGCGCGTTACGGGATCCGCGTGAATGCGATCTCGCCGGGCTACTACAAGACCGACATCAATGCCGATTATCTGGACTCCGACGCAGGCGACAAAATGCGCAAGCGGATCGCGATGAAGCGCTTTGGCGAACACAAGGAGCTGGACGGGGCGCTGCTGCTGCTGTCGTCCAATGCCGGCAGCTATATGACCGGCTCGAATATCGTCGTCGATGGCGGTCATCTACTGCTGCCGCTCTAGCGATAAAACTCATTCTTTTATCTCGCGTTAGCCAAGCCTTAGGGTCTGGGATGGCAAAAGGGACGGCAATCTGAAGGAGATTGCCGTGTCCGCCCTCAAAGCCCCGAAAGACCACCACCCGGAAGCCGATGCGGAGCACGGCGCGGACACCGGCGCACCTGAGCGGGATGTGCACGGCTGGCAATTTGGTGACCTGAAGGCCCACGGGGCCGACTCTCCGGCCCGGAAGCTCCAGTCACACCTGGCAGAGCGCCTGCACCGGGCAAACCGGCTGCCCATCCGGGGCGCGCTGGCCACGCTGGCCGTCGTTTGCCTGTCGATGTCTGTTGCGGGCCTCTACCTGCTTACATTTGCCTGACACATTGCCGGGATAGGCTTTGATTGTGACCTTGGGTGACCTTGGCAGGCAAATTGCTTATCAAACAGGGCAGTTTTCACCTGATACACGAGAAATGGATTTGATATGCGCGTTAAAAAGGCTGTCTTGCCGGTTGCCGGATTTGGCACACGTGTGTTGCCGGCAACGAAAGCGATTCCGAAGGAAATGCTTCCGGTCGTTGATCGCCCCGCCATTCAGTATGTTGTCGATGAGGCGCTTGAGGCTGGCATCGAACACATCGTTTTCGTCACGGGCCGCAACAAAGGCGCGATCGAAGACTATTTCGACCACTCCTACGAGCTGGAAGAAGCCCTCATTGCGAAGAAGAAAGACGCGATCCTCAAACAGGTGGAGCAGAGCCGCCTGCCGTCCGGTGCGGCCAGCTTTACCCGCCAGCAAAAACCGCTGGGCCTCGGCCATGCTGTCTGGTGCGCCCGGGACATTATCGGCAATGAACCGTTCGCCGTGCTGCTGCCGGACGTGATCGTGAAGGGCAAGCCATCCTGCCTCGCGCAGATGGTGGAGGCCTATGACAAGGTCGGCGGCAACATCGTCGCGGTCGACCCGGTGCCGGAAGAGCGCGTGTCGTCCTATGGCGTGATCGCCCCGATCGAGCGCGATGGGCGCCTGATCCGTATGTCCGGTATGGTGGAGAAGCCGCCGGTCGAGTCGGCGCCATCGAACCTCGCCATTACCGGCCGCTACATCCTGCAGCCGGAAATCTTCGATCTCCTCGAAAATCAGGGCAAGGGCGCAGGCGGCGAGATCCAGCTGACCGACTCCATGGCGACCCTGATGGAGAGCCAGGCTTTCTATGCCTATGAGTTCGAAGGCGCGCCGTATGATTGCGGATCCAAGGTCGGCTATTTCGAAGCCGTCCTGGCCCATGCGCTGGACAATGCGGAAACCGCCGCCGGTGCACGCGAGCTGGTGAAGAAATTCGCCGCAGAGCTTTAAGCTGATTTTCCCGAGGGCCATGGCGCGCTATGGAGCGCCATGGCTTTCGATTCCCTTCCGACACATTCAGATGTCCTTGCCGCCGCCGCGCGGCTGACCGGTCTTGTCCGCAAGACGCCCGTCCTTCGGCATGACGCCCTCGATGGTCTTGCCGGCGCGCGTCTCTTTGTAAAGGCGGAATGCCTGCAGGAAACCGGCAGCTTCAAGATCCGCGGCGCGACGAACCGCCTGTTGCAGATCCCGGAAGCGCAGCGCCCGGCGGGCGTGGTCGCATTCTCTTCCGGAAATCACGCACAGGGCGTTGCGCGGGCAGCGCGTCTTCTGGGCATGCCGGCCCTGATCGTCATGCCGTCTGATGCGCCTGCCGTGAAAGTCGAAGGCGTGCGGGCCGATGGTGGAGAGGTCCGCTTCTACGATCGCAACACCGAGAACCGGGAAGTCATCGCGCAGCAGATCGCGAGTGATCGCGGTGCGGTGCTGGTGCCGAGTTTTGAAGATCCGCACATCATTTGCGGGCAGGGCACGGCAGGCCTGGAGTTTGCCGATCAGATGGAAGAAGCGGGTGAGCGGCTCGACTATCTGATTACGCCGGCTGGCGGCGGTGGCCTTGCGTCTGGCATTGCGCTGGCGCTTGAAGGTGCGTCTCCTGGCACCCGCGTCTGGGTCGCCGAGCCGGAAGGGCATGACGACTGGACGCGTTCTCTTGCCAGCGGGCGTATAGAGTCTAACGCGCCGGGTACGCGGTCTATCTGTGATGCGATCCTGACCCCGGCGCCGGGTGATCTGACTTTCGCGATTGGCAAACGTCTGTTCGGCGGAGGCGTGCCCGTCACCGATGCGCAGGTGAAAGACGCGATGCGGGCAGCGTTCCGCTATCTCCGGATTGTCGCTGAGCCAGGCGGAGCGGCCGCGCTGGCCGGGGCGCTGTCATGCCTGCCTGAAACCATGAAGGGCAAGACGATCGGCATCGTGGTCAGCGGCGGGAATGTGGACGCGGCCACCTATGCGGGCGTGCTGTCTGAAACCTGAGGCGACTATAACATTCGCCAACGGATGGAAGGGGCGCTCACCCTCTGCCTGATTTTGCTACTCTGAAAAATTCAGACTTATGGTTTGTAGCAGGTTAATTCACCTTGCTTCTTGGTTAATGCGCCGTTCCGGCACATTCCGAGATTTATCTGCACGTCTTCAAGAGACCTTACCGTCTGCGTCCTAACCATGACAGTCGGAGCATTCGCGCCGACATGGCGCAGTGAGGGAGCGATGAAGACAACACCCTTAATCAGTCTAGGGCTTTCTGTCGTCCTGGGCGCAGGCGCTGTCCTTCTGGGACGCTATTACATGTCTGATGAACGTACGCGTGCGGACGCTGAAACGAGTGCGCCAGCGGTCTCCATGGCTGGTGTAATGGTTGCAGCACGCACAATCGAAACCGGCGAACTGCTTGAGCCTTCCATGCTGAAACGCGTGGACTGGCCAACGGATATTGTGCCGGCCGGCACCCTGTTCGCCGGAGATGACCTGCCGGAAAAGGCGTACTCTCGCGGGCTGATCATCGAAGGCGAGCCGGTGAATGTCAGCAAGCTGGACCTGAGCGGTGCGACGCTGACCCTGGCAGGTGCCATCAAGCCGGGCATGCGGGCCGTCTCCATCGTTGTGCGGAATGATACGGGCGTTTCCGGTTTTGTGTTGCCAGGCGACCGTGTGGATGTGAACGAATTCATTCCCCGTGAGGACCGGGGAAGTTCCTATGCGCGCGGCAATGAGGACATGCGGATTTCCGGTGACCTGATCGCGCGGCCGGTGCTGAAAAACGTTTCGGTTCTTGCGGTTGACCAGATTTTCGATCCGAACCTTGAAGGCGCGCTTCCGTCCAACACAGTGACGCTTGAAGTCACGCCGGAAGGTGCGCTCGCACTGGGCGCGGCCAGTCAGCGCGGCGCGCTCGGACTTGCCCTGATCGGGCGGGATGAGGAGGCTGAGCTGATCGTCGCGGCGCAGGAGCAGGTCAAGACCCGTGCCGTTGTGCGCGCGCCGGTACGCAGGTCCGCCCCCACGACGGCGCAAGTGCGGGTCATAAACGGTAGTCAGGAGACGGAGGTCACGGCGCCCGTCAGCCCGGGCAATCCTCCCAAGAAGGTAACAGACTGATGGGACATTTTTATCGTATCGTTCTGGCCGGCTGCCTGGCCATGATGTTCTCGACTGTCCCCGCTGCGGCATGGACCCAGCGGACGGCGGCGCCGAACGACGAATTGCTCGTTGTCGAAAAAGGCCGCTCAGCCGTCGTGGAAGCGGGTGCACCTTTCACGACTCTCGTTGTGGCAGACCCGGACATTGCCGAAGCCATGGCAACGTCGAACCAGTCTTTCTTCCTGCGCGGCAAACAGCCAGGGGCGACAACTGTCCTGATCTATGGTGCCAGCGGCCAGATCGCAGAACTGATCAATGTGGAAGTGGAAATCGGTCTCGACGAATTGCGGACCGACCTTTCCAACCTTTTGCCGGGAGAAGATATCCAGGTCTACCCCGTGCATGACGGCATTTTCCTTGATGGAAAACTGACCACTGCGGCAGCGGCAGAAATGGCGCTGCAGGTGGCAGAGCGTTACGTACCCGGCGGCGTGGCAAACGGCCTGTCCATTGGCCAGAGCCAGCAGGTTCTGCTCGAAGTACGCTTTCTGGAGGCCAGCCGGAATGCGGTGAAGGAAATCGGTTTCGGAAACGCCATCAACGCAAATGACTTCGTGTCGGCGACGGATTCCGGCACGGTCTCCGGCCTAGCGGAGAAAACGGTCGCCCTGTTCACCAATGTCGGAAACGAGAATATCGATATCCGGCTTCGGGCGCTGGAAGAAAAAGGCATCGTTCGTACACTGGCTGAACCGAATCTTGTGGCCTTGTCCGGTGATACGGCCAGCTTCCTGGCGGGCGGTGAATTCCCGATCCCAGTCGCGGCCCGTAATGGTGAGATCACCGTGGAATTCAAGAAGTTCGGTGTCGGGCTGGACTTCACCCCGACAGTGTTGGGCGATGGGCTCGTCAATCTGCGTGTCCGTCCTGAAGTTTCGGCTCTGGACCGCAACAATGGCATCCGGGCAGCTAACATCGAAATTCCCGGAATTTCCGTCCGCCGCGCCGACACGACGATTGAACTTCGTGATGGGCAGGCGTTCGCCGTGGCTGGCCTGCTCCAGAACGACTACTCCAACGACGTGCGGCAGACGCCGTGGCTGAGTAATGTGCCAGTGCTTGGGGCGCTTTTCTCGTCCAAACGCTACCAGCGCAGCGAAAGTGAGTTGGTGATCATCGTGACGCCGCGGCTCGTGAAGCCAGCGCCTCATCCGGACATGCTGGCGTCGCCGCTGGATGCCATCGCTGAGCCATCGGAGTCGGAATTCTTCCTGATGGACAAGACGGCGCTTCCGCCACGTGGCTACTGAGATGATGGGAATGACAAGAATGAAAAAGTTCAGAAACGCTCTTCCGGTCCTGCCGCTTGGCCTGCTGCTCGGTCTGCTGCCGGCCTGTGCATCGCATGATTATCAGGACCAGTACCTGCTGGGTGGCGCGAACACGTCCAACATCGCGGAACAGTCCATCCGTGATGTGACGGTTCCAAACTCAGAAGCCAGCCAGTCCTCGTCCGGTGTCCGTGCGGCAAATGCCGTGCGCGCTCTCAATGAAGGCAGGCGCAAGGAACTGAAACCGTCCGGCCTTAATGGAAGCGGGGAGACTTCGTGATGACCCAACCCGCCACAGCAAATAGTCCCCGGTCCGGGTCAGACCGGATCATTCCGCACCTTGCAGCTCTGGTAAGCGATGCAAGGCTGGGTGCCCTGCAGCCGCATTGCGTGGAGCTGGCAGATCTTAGCCAGATGTCTGCCTCTGAAGCGGCCATGAAATTCGGCGGCGGCGTCATGCTTCTGGAGCAGGGGCTTCCCGGCTGGGATGAACTGCTCCTGAAGCTGGCAGTGGACCGTCCGTCGACTGCGGTGATCGTGCTGTCAGACCAGATTCCCGGCAACATGGTGCGCGCGCTCATGAAGCTGGATGCATCCGACGTTCTGCCCATATCGTCCATTCCGGCAGATGTTATCGAAGCGGCAGAAAAGCTTCGGGATACATCTACAGGCGGTGTCGGCGGGTCCAGCGTGTGCTGGGCGTTCCGGGGTGCCGTCGGTGGTGCTGGCGTTACCACGATTGCCATAGAGAGTGCATTCGAGCTGGCACGACGCTTCGGTCCCGGACGTGTCTGTCTGGTTGACCTGAATGTCGCGGACGGCATGACGACATCGTTTCTGGAAGCCGTGCCGAAGCTGGACCTGTCGGCGCTGGCTGCGGCACCGGAGCGGCTGGACCCGAGACTGCTCGCAGCCTGGTGCTACCAGCATGAAAGCGGTGTCTCGATCATCGCTGCACCTCGCAATCCGGATGGCGACGCATTGGCGAGGGAGCCAGCTGTCCTGCGCCTGCTGGATGTTGCGTGCGGCATGTTTGAGTTCACCATCGTCGACATGCCCCGGCACATGATGCCATGGACGAAATCCGTTCTCAGCGCCGTGGACGAGGCTATCGTGATCAGTGAGCTGACCGTGCCCAGCCTCCATGCGGCGGCAGACATGGCGCGCGAGACAGACGTGCTGCGTCACGACAGGGCGCCGGCAAAACTGGTGCTCAACCGCATGTTCCAGAAAAAGCGCCTGCGTGCAGAGTTTGCGCTCGACAAGGCGGAAGGGGCAATCGACCGGAAGATCGATTCCACGATCACCTCGGATTGGGATGCTGCACGCACGGCCGTCAATCTTGGCCGCCCGATCGCTGAGGTCGTTCAGAAGAGCCCGCTCGTATCAGACATCGGCAAGCTGGTGCAGATGATGCTGCCGGAAGAGATCCAGGCAGCTGCGCCGGTGGAAGGCAAGCGGAGGCGCCGCGGATGAGCCGTTTCGGATTCTCTACCCCCACAGCCCCTGCGCCGGAAGAGGAAGCCAAGCCGTCGACACCCGTTCCACCGCCGGCGCCGCCGCGTGCGAAAGCGGAAAACGGTGGCTTCGACCAGTTGGATGCCAAGCTGAAGATCCACGCCAAGCTGATCGACGAGCTGGACTTGTCAAAGCTCGAGAAGCTGGATGATGAAACCCTGCGCCGCCGGGTCCGCGGCATCATCGCCGATATCATCCGCAAGGAAGACATGGCCTTGTCGGCAGCAGAGGAAGCAAGCTTCGCCGATGCCGTGATGGATGAGATGACGGGGCTGGGCCCGATCGAGCCGCTTCTGAAGGACGACTCCATTGCTGATATCCTGATCAATGGCTGCGATCAGGTATATGTCGAGCGCCACGGCAAGCTGCAGGTCGCCCCGGTTCGTTTTGCAGACAATGAACACCTCCTGCGGATCGTACAGCGTATCGTCTCGGCGGTTGGCCGCCGCGTGGATGAAAGCCAGCCGCTGGTCGATGCGCGTCTCGCCGATGGTAGCCGCGTGAACGCAGCCGTGATGCCGATTGCGATTGACGGACCGCTGGTCTCGATCCGGAAATTTTCAAAATCACCGCTGACCATCGACAAGCTCGTCGAATTCGGCGCCATTCCGCGTCCTGTGGCTGACTTTATCCTGGGCGCCGTGAAGTGCCGGGCATCCACGGTCATTTCCGGGGGAACGGGCTCAGGCAAGACGACGCTGCTCAATGCGTTGTCTTCCGCGATCAGTCCGGACGAGCGCTTGATCACGATTGAGGACGCTGCAGAGCTTCAGCTGCAGCAGCCGCATGTCGCCCGCATGGAAACCCGGCCGCCGAACATCGAGGGCAAGGGTGAAATCCGTCAGCGGGAACTAGTCAAGAACGCGCTGCGGATGCGACCGGACCGGGTGATCCTGGGCGAGGTTCGCGGCGAGGAGGCCTTTGACATGCTCCAGGCCATGAACACCGGCCACGAAGGGTCAATGGCGACGATCCACGCGAACAATCCGCGCGATGCACTGACCCGTCTGGAACAGATGGTGATGATCGGAGGTATGAAAATCTCCGAGCATGCGATCCGTGGACAGATCGCCTCGGCCGTGAACTTCATTGTTCAGGCATCACGTCTGTCGGATGGGTCCCGCCGCGTTATGTCCATTGCTGAGGTAACGGGCATGGAAGGGTCTGTGGTGCAATTGCAGGAAATCTTCCAGTTCGTCCGCACCGGCACGACAGATGAGGGCAAGGTCGAGGGCCACTTCGCGGCCACAGGCCTGCGCCCGAAATTCCTGGACGAAATGGAACGCCGCGGGGTGCACATGCCGCCGGGCATGTTCGATCCTTCCACACGGTTTTAGGAGAGCAAAGAGTGTTCGGCCTGCCGGATCTTTCAGATGTCAGCCTGACATTCATGATCCCCATGATCATGGCCATTGGGGCCGTGTTCCTGGCGTTACAGGCGGTGATGAGTCTCTTCTCGACAGCGCAGACCCAGCGCATTGTGAACCAGCGGCTACAATTCAAGGAACGTTTTGAAAGCACCAATGAGGCGATGATCGAACTGCGCAAGAGCCGCGGTCTCGATGAGTTCGGCAATTTTGCCATGCCGCTCCAGTGGTTCAACCAGCTTGTTGTGCGCTCCGGCTTGCCTTACCAGCCAGCACGCTGGTTTGGTATGTCCGCCATTGGCGGCATGGTCATCGCATTTGCCTATGTGAAACTCGTCGGCGGTTTTCTGACAGCTGGCGGCCTCGCTTTGGGGATATTTGCACTGGGGCCAATCATCGCCCTGAAGATGGTTGGCGCCAAGAGGATGAAAAAACTGGCGCAACAGCTGCCGGATGCGATGCAGATCGCTTGCCGCAGCCTGGAGGCCGGCCACCCGGTGGCGACCGCGATCGCGCTGGTCGCCCGGGAAATGCCAGATCCAATCGGAACAGAATTCGGCATGGCGGCTGATGAAGTCTCTTACGGTATGTCGCTGACCAATGCGGTTCAGCGCATGGCGGAACGGGCAGGGGATCCGGATATCGAATTGTTTGCCGCCACCGTGCGCCTGCAGGAGAAAACCGGTGGGAACCTGACAGAACTTCTGAAGGCGCTCGCGACCACGATCCGGGAACGGCAGACCATGCGCCTGAAAGTGCGCGCGGCCTCGTCCGAAGGCAGGACTTCGGCCATGATCCTGACCACCGCGCCATTCCTTGTGATGCTGGCGATCCATTTGCTGCGGCCGGAATTCTACGGCGACGTCATCGATACGCCGCTGATCCGTTATTCCTTTGCTGGCCTGTTTACCTGGATGTTCATCGGAAACATGGTCATGCGCAAAATGATCAACTTCAAAATGTGATGGGCGGCATGTTTGGCGATCTTCCCCTCACTGACATCTGGCTGCCGGCCGCCATGCTGGCTGTGGCCGTCGCTGTGGCAGTACCCGGCCTCCTTTCGGTTTGGCGCAATGCCAAGGCGAAGGAGGAGGTCGAACGACGTCTGGAGCGGCGTGGAACCCAATTTATGGAGCCGCACAAGCATGTCAGTCCGGTGGACAATCTGGTCCTTCAGGTGTCCAGCAAAGTGGCCCCGACGAATGAAGAGAAGGTCAGCGAGGTGCGGGCACGCCTCGCGCTGGCAGGCCTGACCCATTCAAGTGCTGTGGGGCAGTATTATCTCGCCCGCCTCGTTTGCGTGATCCTGCCCCAGCTGGCGCTGCTGTTTGCGTTGCCGTACCTCAGCAATTTCCAGTCGACGGTTCCGCTCTTCATCAGTGTCGGCCTGTTGATCGTCGGGCTGGTGGCGCCGTCCTTCTATGTCGACCACCTGATCTCCGCCCGGCAAAGCCAGTGTTCCCTTGGCTTTCCTGACATGATGGATCTGATGGTGGCATGCGTTGAAGCGGGCCTCAGTCTCGATGCGTCTGTGCAGCGTGTCGGCGAGGAGCTGGAACTTCGCCATCCCATCATCGCCGGGCATATGAAGACCCTTTCTCTGGAGCTCAGGGCAGGTAAATCCCGCAAACAGGCCTGGCGTTCCTTCGCTGACAGAATGAACCTGGAAGAAGCCGGATCGCTTGCCACCATGCTGCGTCAGGCAGAGGAAATGGGGACGAGTCTGGGCGCGACTTTGCGTATCTTCTCGGCAGATATGCGTCAGCGGCGGATCCTTCTGGCAGAAGAAAAAGCCATGGCGCTGCCCGCAAAGCTGACATTGCCGTTGATTTTGTTTGTTTTTCCCGTCCTGCTGGGCGTTCTGATCCTGCCGGCTGTCGCGAAAATGCAAGGCGTGCTCTTCTGATCTCGGCACTAGGCGAGTCAGTCAGTGATTGCTAGTTTGCACGCCATGAAAGTTTCATATCTCGAATTCGAAAAGCCGCTGGCGGAACTGGATTCCAAGATCGCCGAACTGGAAACCCTGTCGGGCCGCAAGGATGGCCCGTCGATTTCGGACGAGCTGACAAAGCTGAAAGCGAAATCCCAGAAGCTGCTGAAGGATACGTATTCCGATCTCAGCGCCTGGCAGAAGACGCAGGTGGCCCGCCATCCGGACCGGCCGCATTTCAGCGACTTTGTCGAGAACATATTTGAAGATTTCGAAGAACTGGCCGGCGACCGTGTCTATGGCAATGACGAGGCCGTGATTGGCGGTCTGGCGCGCTTCAAGGGGCGCCCGGTAGTTGTCATGGGCCACGAAAAAGGCCGGACGACGGAAACACGGCTGCGGCACAATTTCGGCATGGCCCACCCGGAAGGATACCGGAAGGCGGTACGCCTGATGGACCTGGCCGAGAAATTCAATCTGCCTGTCCTCAGCTTTCCGGACACGGCCGGGGCCTATCCGGGCAAGGGCGGTGAGGAACGCGGGCAGGCGGAAGCCATCGCGCGCGGCACGCAGCGCGGCCTGACGCTGGGCGTTCCGTTTGTCACGCTCATCATCGGTGAAGGCATGTCTGGCGGTGCCATCGGCATCGCAGCAGCCAACAAGGTGCTGATGATGGAGCATGCCATCTATTCTGTGATTTCGCCGGAAGGCTGCGCGTCCATTCTCTATCGCGATGCGGGCAAGGCGAAGGACGCGGCAGACGCGATGAAGATCACCGCGCCGGATCTCTTGCGGACGAAAGTCATCGATGAAGTGGTGAAAGAGCCTGTCGGCGGCGCTCATCGGGACCCCCAGCGGGCGATGGCCACTGCGGCCAAGGCGCTCGAGAAGTCGCTGAAGGAACTGGACGGTCTGTCGCCGGCGGAACTTCGCCGACAGCGCGCAGAACGTTTCTACGCCATTGGCCGCGAAGGCCTCTGATCCAGCTTGCAATCGATCACCGGGCACGCCACGCTTCTCTGACAAAGACAGGGAGGAGGGCCCCATGAAACGATTGATGCTGGCCGCAGCACTTGCGGTCTCGGCGTGTGCTGCGCCATCGTCGCCGGACCCTGCAGCAGGCGAGGGCGTCGTCATCTACCCCGCGAAGGCGGTGGTGACGATGACAGGAGAGAACGATACGGCTGAGGCGGTGGCTGTGTCTGGAGACCGCATTCTTTCCACGGGGTCCCTCAAGGGCTTGCAGGGCGCGATGCCCGCGGCGATGGTCGACACGACGTTTGAGAACAGCGTGATCGTGCCGGGCCTGATTGACCCTCATGTGCATGTCGTGCTGGGGGCGCTGCAGTACAATCTGCCCATCACGCCGCCCTGGCCGATGGCAACGCCTCACGGAATGAAAGCCGGCCTGCCGAACCGGGAAGCATTTCTCGCAGCCTTGTCTGACATCGTTGCGGATGCTCAGCCGGATGCGGCCGTGGTCGCGTATGGTTACCACAATCTGGTGCACGGTGACCTGACCCGGGCGGATCTCGACATGATTGCGCCGGACCAGCCCCTGATTGTCTGGCACTATTCCTCGCATGACTTTTACCTGAACAGCGCGGCGATCGAAGAGGCTGGCTTCACGCCTGCGCTGGCGCAGTCGTTTCACGGCGTCGATCTCGATGAAAATGGGGAGCTGACCGGCCGGATCTATGAGGATGCCGCTCTGCTGGTCATCCAGGCCTATGCAGGCGTGATCCTCGCACCGGAGAATGTCACGGCGGGGTTCCACGGCTTCTCGTCCATGCTGCGCCAGGCAGGCGTCACGACCACGGCCGAGATGGCCTATGGCCTGTTCGGCTGGGAGATGGAGGATGCGAACATCCGCGCCAATTGGGGGAGCGCACAGGCGGCAGGGTATCACCTCTATCTCGTCCCGGAATATCGCGCCCTGGAGCGGACCTATGGAGAGAACCGGGTGCAGGCCGTGCTCGACATGGTCAACGGAGCACATGAGACGCCAGCGCCAGTCCTGCCGCGCGTGAAATTCTTCACAGATGGCGCGTTCTACAGCCAGACAATGCGGCTTTCCCCGCCAGGTTATCTCTCCGGACAGTCGAAGGGATCAGAGGGTCTGTGGGTGGCGGGGCCGGACGGAATCGTCCCGGCGATCCAGCCTTACTGGGATGCGGGGCTTGGTGTGAACATCCATTCGAATGGTGACGCGGCCCAGCGCGCGACGCTGAAGGCGCTGGAGACCCTTCGGGAAGGTGACGGCCCCAACAACAGCTTCGTCATCGAGCATGGCGGTCTGTTTTCGCCGGAACAGGTGGAGGCGGCCGGCCGGCTGGATGCACAGCTCTCGGCGGCCAGCCACTATGTGTTCTACATGGCCAGTGAATATGCCGGGCCGTTGGGGGATGTGCGGGCGAAGTGGATTTCTCCGCTGGGCGCTCTGACGGCCGCTGGCGTGCCCGTTGCTGTCCATAGCGATGCGCCGCTGGCACCGCCTTATCCGCTGCGGGCGGCAGGCGTACACATGACCCGGGCGACACGGGAGGGCGGCGTATATGAAGCGGAAATGGCCCTCAGCCCCTATGAGGCGCTTGAAGCGATTACGCTCGATGCGGCCCGCGTGCTCGGCCTGGAAGCGGAAATCGGCTCGATCGAGCCTGGCAAGCGTGCGGATTTCACCATTCTTGGCGCGAACCCGCTGGTCACCAACGGGAAGGACTGGGATTCAATCCCGGTCTGGGGCGTGGTGCTCGATGGCGTGAAGCGCCCATTGGCGGAAGAAGAGGTGTCTGACTAGGCGTGGGCGAACGTGACTGGATCTCCCGGTATTTCGCGCCATTGGCTTCTTCACCAGGGGCTGAAGCCTTGCGGGATGATGTGGCCGAACTGTCGATGCCGGAGGGGCCTGTCATCGCAACCGTCGATGCGTTGGTCGAGGGTGTGCACTTCTTTCCTGACGACCCCCTTGAGACGGTGGCGCGGAAGCTGGTGCGGGCGAATGTGTCGGATATCATCGCCAAAGGGGCCCGGCCGCTGGAGGCCTTGCTGACGCTGGGCTGGCCAGGTGACAGGCCGGAGGAGGACCTCGCGCGTTTTGCCGTCGCCTTCGGTGATGAGCTGGCCAGCTGGGGCATCCGGCTCATAGGCGGCGATACGACAGCCAGCCCGCATGGCCTGTTCCTGTCCCTCACCCTGACCGGCCAGTGCGGCCCGGGCGGCGCGATCAGACGTAGCGGGGTGAAGGAGAGTGACCTGCTTTGGGTCACCGGTGAGATCGGGGCGGCATGTCTCGGCTACAGGGCGCTCCAGAGTGGGCGCGTGGATGACCCCTATGTCGCGTCCTACCGGGAACCTCAGTTGGCGCCATTGGCGATTACCGGGCTGCTACGTGATTGCGCGACCGGATCAATGGATGTCTCCGACGGACTATTGGGGGATGCCCGCATGCTCGCCGAGGCCTCCGGTCTGTCGGTCGCGGTCGATCTGGGCGCCGTGCCCTATGCCGGGATCGTATCCCGTCTTGAGGAGAGATTGGCGCTCGCCTCCTGGGGGGATGATTATCAGGTTCTGTTTGCTGCGCCTGAGTCGGCGACCCCCCGAATTCTGGATTACGCTGAGGCAAGAGCCATGAAGGTCACGCGAATAGGGTCTTTTGCGTCGGGTGCTGGTCTGGCGGCTTTCATGGATGGTGCGCGCGTTAACCTCCCGGAAACACTCGGCTTCGAGCATGGCTGAACCGGGTCTTGTCTGACTCGCTTCAAACGTGAGGCATCTTGCACCTGACGTCAGGGGGTGGCAGCAAAGTACCCACAATAAAGAAAGCTCAGGGAGAAACCGGGCAAAACCGGTTCGATTTGGCTAGGGAAGGAAACTAGGTTCATGTGGTATTATCTCGCTCTCGCAGCGGGCGTTATCTCGGTATTGTACGGGTTCATTCAGGCCCGCTCGATCCAGTCCGCCCCCGCGGGTGACGCGCGGATGCGCGAAATCGCTGCGGCTATTCAGGAAGGCGCAAACGCCTATCTGGGCCGCCAGTATCGCACCATCGCAATTGTTGGTGTTGTGGTCGTTGTCCTGTTGGCACTGGCATTCCAGAGCTGGCAGCAGCCCCTTGGCTTCGTCATTGGCGCCGTATTGTCGGGCGCTGCCGGCTTCATTGGCATGAAAGTGTCGGTGCAAGCCAACGTCCGCACAACGGAAGCAGCAAAGTCCGGTCTCAATGCCGGTCTCAAACTGGCCTTCAAGTCGGGCGCGGTTACGGGCATGCTCGTGGTCGGTCTCGCACTGCTCGGCATCGTTCTCTACTACGGCTTCCTGACGATGGTCATGGGACTCAGCCTGACCGATGAACTCGAGAAGCGGGAAGTCATCGATTCGCTCGTTGCGCTCGGCTTCGGTGCCTCGCTCATCTCGATCTTCGCGCGTCTTGGCGGCGGTATCTTCACCAAGGGGGCTGATGTCGGCGGTGACATGGTCGGCAAGGTGGAAGCCGGT